>Ga0307414_10000068_pt1 | contig 100925 bp, 91 predicted proteins | sample DK1Ometagenome_FD_203804 | JGI IMG/M metagenome (GOLD analysis project Ga0307414, IMG submission 203804) | Maize rhizosphere microbial communities from greenhouse at UC Davis, California, United States - DK15-O-3 | ecosystem: Host-associated > Plants > Roots > Rhizosphere > Soil | place: USA...
TTCGGCAAGGAAGGCATAGCCCGGCATGATCGATTCGGGCACCACGGCGCGCGGATCCTTCAGATGCTGGACATGCCATTCGTCCGAATAGCGCCCGCCGACGCGCGCCAGATCGGGTCCGGTGCGCTTCGATCCCCATTGGAACGGGTGGTCGTACATGCTTTCCGCCGCCAGGCTGTAATGGCCATAGCGTTCCACTTCATCGCGGAAGGGCCGGACCATCTGGCTGTGGCAGTTGTAGCAGCCCTCGCGCATGTAGATGTTGCGGCCCGCAAGCTCCAGCGGCGTATAGGGGCGCACGCCCTCTACCTTCTCGATCGTGTTGTCGATCCAGAAGAGCGGAGCGATCTCCACGATCCCGCCGATCGCCACCGCGATGAAGGCAAAAATGCCCAGCATCGTGACGTTGCGTTCCAGCCTGCCATGGTCGAGCAATTTGATTGCCATCTTCCCGCTCCTTATTCGGCCGGCACCGCGACCAGCGGCTTGTCGCTGGCGGGGTCATAGGGGGTCTCGGTCATGGGCTTTTCGGCGCGCAGCCTGCCCGCGATGGTCATCCAGATATTGACCACCATGATCACCGCACCAGCGAGGTAGAGCACCCCGCCTGCCGCCCGGATCAGGTACATGGGGAACATCGCCGAGACGACTTCGGAGAAGGCGTAGACCAGATAGCCATCATCCCCATATTCGCGCCACATCAGCCCCTGCATGATGCCCGCGACCCACATGGAGGCGGCGTAGAGCACAATGCCGATGGTCGAGAGCCAGAAGTGCCAGTTCACCATCCGCAGGCTATACAGCCGCTCCCGTCCCCACAGGCGCGGGACGAGATAATAGAGCGCGGCAAAGGTGATCATGCCGTTCCACCCGAGCGCACCCGAATGGACATGGCCGATGGTCCAGTCGGTATAGTGCGACAGGCTGTTGACCGCCTTGATCGACAACATCGGTCCTTCAAAGGTCGACATCCCGTAAAAGGCGAGCGCCATTACCATCATGCGGATGATCGGATCGGTGCGAATCTTGTCCCATGCGCCGTTGAGCGTCATCAGGCCATTGATCATCCCGCCCCAGCTCGGCATCCACAGCATGATCGAAAACACCATGCCGAGCGTCTGCGCCCAGTCGGGCAGCGCGGTATAGTGCAGGTGATGCGGTCCCGCCCAGATGTAGAGGAAGATCAGCGACCAGAAGTGGATGATCGACAGCCGGTAGCTGTAAACCGGCCGTTCCGCCTGCTTCGGCACAAAATAATACATCATCGCCAGAAAGCCGGCGGTCAGGAAAAAGCCGACGGCGTTATGGCCATACCACCATTGCGTCAGCGCATCCTGCACGCCCGCAAAGGCGCTGTAGCTCTTGCTGCCCAGCAGGCTGGCGGGCATGGACAGATTGTTGACGACGTGCAGCATCGCAATCGTCAGGATGAAGCTCAGGTAGAACCAGTTGGCCACATAGATATGCGGCTCGCTGCGGCGGATGATGGTGCCGACGAAGACCGCCAGATAGGCGACCCAGACAATTGTAAGCCACAGGTCGATATACCATTCGGGTTCGGCATATTCCCGCGCTTCGGTAATGCCCATCAGATAGCCGGTCGCCGCCAGCACGATGAAGAGCTGGTAGCCCCAGAAGACGAAGCGCGCCAGGCTGGGAAAGGCCAGCCGCGCGCGGCAGGTGCGCTGCACGACATAGAAGCTGGTCGCGATCAGCGCATTGCCGCCAAAGGCGAAGATGACGGCCGAGGTGTGGAGCGGCCGCAATCGGCCGAAGCTGGTGTATTCAAGGCCAAGGTTGAGCGCCGGAAAGGCCAGCTGAAGCGCGATGAACAGCCCCGCCGCAAATCCCGCAATGCCCCAGAAGAGGGTCGCAATGACGCCCCAGCGTACCGGGTCATCGTCATATTTCCCCGTATCGGCAGGCACCCGCAGGATGCCCTGCGCGATCGCGCCATAATCGGCGCGGGTCATGGTGGCCCACATCGCGATCAGCGCAGCCAGCGCGACAATGCTCATATGCACCGCAAAGCCGGTGTCGGCGGCGAAGATGGCGGCCATCGCCGCGAGCAAGGCAGCCGCCAGCCAACCACCGGATTTGATTACCAGATTTTCCATAGCCTTCCCCGCTTCGGCGCCTATGCCCAGCTTCCCCGCGCTGCTGCACTGCAGCACCGCTCGACGCATTGACTCATGTCAAACCGGGGAAAGTTCGTCTCTACGGGAATGTCCGTAGCGCCCTGAATTCAGAGGGTATTAGCGATGCCCCATGTCCACTTCCGGTCATGCAGACAAAAAAGGAGGCGAACGCATGATACGTCCGCCTCCAGGTGAGGAGCTCTTGAGTTCAGGAAATTTTAGAATCGCATGCCCAGCCCTACGCCCGCGACAATGGGGTCGAGGTGCACGCGCACCCGCTGCACGCCCGCGGCGGTGGTGCTGAGGCGCGCGGTGGTGTCGATGTCGATATATTTGATGTCGAAATTCACGAATATGCGCTCATTCAGATCCACGTCCACGCCTGCCTGAAGCGCCCAGCCAAAGCTGTCGGACATATGCACTTTCGTGGGTCCGACCGCTCCTTCCAGCGCGCCCGAAGCGTCCTCGGAATAGAATAGCGTGTAGTTGACGCCCGCACCGACATAGGGGCGCACCGGCCCTTCGGCGATGGGATGATATTGCGCTGTCAGCGTCGGCGGCAGCACCCAGGTGGAGGCGAGCTTGCCAATGGCGCCGGTCGTGCCGGTCGTGCCGCTGGCGCTGTGTTTGGTGGTGGCGGCGATCAGCTCGAACCCGATACGGTCGGTCGCCATATAGCTGATGTCGATTTCCGGCATGACGCTGTTATCGACCTTCACCTCCTCGCCGGGAAAGCCGGGCAGCACGCTGCCGCTGTCCTCATTCGGCGCGACCATGATGGCACGCACGCGGACAAGCACATCTCCCTGCTTGGCTTGCGCCGGCATGGCAAGAAGCGCGGCAGCAGCGGCGGCGGGTACGAATAAAAGCTTCATCATCATTGTCTCCATCCCTGAACGATTGCCGTGGAGATGGAACGGAATGGGGGGCGTTTCATTGACGCGGCGCAACGATTGGCTTGACCAAGGTCAATGAAAGCGGGAGCGCCGGACGTCATGGTTGCGGCATGTGGCCCTATTATCCCGAACTTCTGGCGGCACCTGTGCCGCGCTACACAAGCTACCCCACTGCCGCCGAATTGACGGAGCAAGTCGGCGCGGCGGAAAGGGAGCGGGAACTTGCGCGCGTCGAGAGGGACGCCTCGCTGTCCCTTTACGTCCACATTCCCTTTTGCCGGGAAATCTGCTGGTATTGCGGTTGCAACACCGGGGCGGCCAACCGGCGGAACCGGCTTTCGGCCTATCTGGAAGCGCTGGACCGGGAAATCGCGCTGGTGTCGCGAAAGCTCGGGCATCGCGGCATCGTCCGCCACATCGCCTTTGGCGGCGGCAGCCCCAACGCCATCGCACCGGTCGAATTCGTACGGCTGCTTCAGCACATCCTGCTGAGTTTTCCGCACGACGATCCCCAAATTGCAGTGGAGGTCGATCCCCGCATCCTGGACGATCAATGGATTTCCGTCCTGGGGGCGACCGGCGTGCACCGCGTCAGCATGGGCGTCCAGACCTTTGCGCCCCATGTGCAGCAGGCCATCGGGCGGGTGCAGCCGGCCACCATGATCGAAAGCGCCACAGCACGCCTGCGCGCGCAGGGCATTGAGTCGATCAGCTACGACCTGATGTACGGGCTGCCGGAGCAGAGCCTGGGCGACATCGATGATACGCTGGAGCGCAGCATCGCGCTGGCCCCCGAACGGATCGCGCTGTTCGGCTATGCCCATGTGCCGCAGCTTCTGCCGCGCCAGCGCCGGATAGACGCGACCCGGCTGCCCGGACAGGCGGAACGCTTCGCCATGGCCAGTCATGGCTATGATCGCCTGACCGCCGCCGGCTATGAGGCTGTCGGCTTCGATCATTTCGCGCTTCCGCAGGATGCACTGGCCCAGGCAAGGCGGGAGGGGAAACTTCGCCGCAATTTCCAGGGCTTCACCGCGGACCCGTCGGCGGTGTTGATCGGCCTTGGCGCCACCGCGATCAGCAGCTTTCCGGGCGCGATCATTCAGAATGAAAAAAATGCCGGCCGCTATCGGATGCGCCTGTCGGCGGTAAGGCTTCCCGCCGAGCGCGGCGTGCTGCGGAGCGATGCCGACAGACGGCGCGGACAGGTCATTGAGCACATTCTCTGCCACGGGCAGGCACGTATCACTACTGATATGCTGGGCAGCGCCGCCGACCTAGAACTCGCCCGATTGGCGGACTATGGATTGGTGACCTTCGATGGAGCATTGCTGCGACTTACCCCTGACGCGCTTCCTTACGCCAGGAGCATCGCGGCGCTGTTCGACGCCTACCGGCAACCGGGTGCAAAGACGTTCAGCAATGCGATATGAACAAATGAACAGGACCGCCCTGTCGCTGGCGGCGGCGCTGGCGCTTGTTCTGCCTGCCCCCGCTGTGACGCAGGGACTGGTTTTCGTCCCGCTTTGCAATGGGGGTTACCTGCCGCTCCCCGTCGGGCAACGCGACAATGGGGACAATGAAAGGAAGAACTGCCGCGTCGCCTGTCATGCCGGCGACAATCGCAGAACCGCTTCGCGGCGCATAAGATGAAGGAAATGGTGCAATTGTGAGCAGCGTGAATGATCAGAAGGTGCAGCTTCCCTATGAGCAGATGGGCGGGGGCGACATGGTGCGCCGCTTTGTGGACCGCTTTTATGACCTTATGGATTCCGATCCCCGCTACGCCGAGCTACGGTCGCTTCACGCCGCCGATCTTCAGCCCATGCGGGAATCGCTTGCCAGCTTTCTCTCGGCATGGCTGGGCGGCCCACGCGACTGGTTTGACCAGCGGCCGGGCGCTTGCGTCATGTCTGCTCATGCTAAAATACCGGTGACTCGCGAAACCGCCGGACATTGGACCGACGCCATGGCCCGCGCACTGGCGGACAGCGGGGTCGAGGCGGCGCTGGCGGACAGGGTCAACGAGGCGTTCGAGCGGATGGCCATGGCAATGGCACGGCGATAAGGGGCCGCCTGCTCTTCGAAATTTATCTCTGTCGTGCGGCGATCTTCGCGATATTCTGCGCTGAAGTCTTCAGTAAAGCCGCACGCCGATATCGCCACCCGCTGTATGGCCCCCTGTTTGAAAGTTGCGCCCGCGACAGAGGCGCGCCTTTGACCAGGACAATGCTGTTCGAGCGGGAACGGCATTTCGCGGAAGCCAACGAAACGGAATGGCAAGCGGGAATCGTCACCCTGAGCTCATTTCAGTGTCCAGTTGCCCATCACAAAGCTGTTGGCATCCGCCCTTCCAAGCCGTTAAACGGCTGCATGACCCACGCTTCCTACCCCGCCCTGCGCCTACGCCGCACTCGCGCATCCGCCTGGAGCCGCGCTCTGTTCGCGGAAAACAGTATCGGACCGCAAGACCTTGTCTGGCCGCTGTTCGTGACGGAGGGCAAGGGCGTCGAGGAATCCGTTGCCAGCCTGCCCGGCGTGTCGCGCTGGTCGGTCGATCTGATCGTCGCGCGGGCGAAGGAAGCGCGCGAGGCGGGCATTCCCTGCCTTGCCCTTTTCCCCAACACCCAGCCCGGCCGCCGCAGCGCGGATGGCAAGGAAGCGCTCAATCCGGATAATCTGATGTGCCGCGCGATCAAGGCAATCAAGGACGCCGCGCCCGAAATCGGCATCCTCACCGACGTGGCGCTCGACCCCTATACCAGCCATGGGCAGGACGGGCTGATCGACGAGGCGGGCTATGTCCTCAACGATGCGACGGTCGATGTGCTGACCGGCCAGGCGCTGGTGCAGGCGCAGGCGGGGGCGGACATCATCGCGCCCAGCGATATGATGGACGGCCGCATCGGCGCCATCCGTGCGGCGCTGGAAAGCGGGGGCCATCACAATGTGCAGATCATGTCCTATGCGGCCAAATATGCCAGCGCCTTTTACGGCCCCTTCCGCGACGCCGTGGGCTCGCGCGGGCTGCTCAAGGGCGACAAGAAAACCTATCAGATGGACCCGGCGAACAGCGACGAGGCGCTGCGCGAAGTGGCGCTCGACCTGACCGAGGGGGCCGATAGCGTCATGGTGAAGCCCGGCCTCCCCTATCTGGACATCGTCCGGCGGGTGAAGGAACGGTTCGAGGTACCGGTCTTTGCCTATCAGGTGTCCGGCGAATATGCGATGATCGAGGCCGCCGTCGCGGCTGGCGCGGCCGAGCGCGATTCCATGGTGCTGGAAACACTGATGGCGTTCAAACGCGCCGGGTGCAGCGGCGTGCTGACTTATCACGCTCTCCACGCGGCGCGGCTGATGAAAGGATGACGATGGACCCGCTGATCCTGCCGCTGGGCGGCAAAGCGCCGAAGATCCATTCCAGCGCCTTCATCGCGCCGGGCTGCAAGATCATCGGCGACGTCGAAATCGGCGAGGACGCCAGCATCTGGTATAATTGCGTGATCCGCGCCGACGTAAACCGCATCCTCATCGGTGCGCGCACCAATATCCAGGACGGCACGGTCGTCCACTGCGACAGCGACAAAGACGGCAATGGCGGCTATCCCACGATCATCGGCAATGACGTACTGATCGGCCATATGGCCATGCTGCACGGCTGCACCCTGAAGGATCGGGCGTTTGTCGGACTGGGCGCGATCGTCATGGACGGCTGCGTCATCGAAGGCGACGCGATGCTCGCCGCCGGCGCCATGCTGACGCCCGGCAAGACGATCGCCCACCGCCAGCTATGGGCGGGGCGGCCAGCCAAATATATGCGGGATCTGAGCGATGAAGCCGTCACCGGCATGCGCACGGGGGTCGAGCATTATGTCCACAACGCCAAGGCGCATATGGGAGCGGTAAAGGCGATCTGAGCAACACGGAATGATGCGTAATGGGTCGTTGCTGGCATAACTTCCCTCTGCCCTTCAGGGGAGAGGGTGGTGAGGCGAAGCCGAACCGGGAGAAAGGAAGTGCGGGATTCCGTTGCTGAGAGGGCAACCCGCAGCAGGCCCCTCTCCCCGACCCTCTCCCCTGAAGGGGAGAGGGAGATTATGTCCGCTCCCCGCCCACATCAGCCCCGAACCACCTTCCCTGCTACAGACACGCCTCCAGGAAGGGCTGGTCGAACCCGAATTGCTTGGCCTTTTCCAGCGTGTAGGGGCGCAGGCCCATCGAGCGGTATTCGCCGATGATCTTCCCGTTTTCGTCCTCGTCATGATATTCGAACTTGAACAGTTCCTGGGTGACGATGACGTCCCCCTCCATGCCGATGACTTCGGTGACGTTGGTGACGCGGCGTGACCCGTCGCGCAGGCGCTTTACCTGAACGATCAGATCGACCGAATCGGCGATCTGCTTGGAAATCGCTTCCTTCGGGATCTTGATGTCGCCCATCAGGATCATGTTTTCCATACGGCCCAGGCATTCACGCGGGCTGTTGGAGTGAAGCGTACACATGGAGCCGTCATGGCCGGTGTTCATCGCGGCCAGCAGGTCGAAACATTCCGCGCCGCGAATTTCGCCCAGGATGATACGGTCGGGACGCATACGCAGCGCGTTCTTCACCAGATCGCCAATCGTGATCTCACCCTGGCCCTCCAGGTTCGCCGGGCGCGTTTCGAGCGGCAGCCAGTGCGGCTGCTGCAGGCGGAGTTCGGCGGCGTCTTCGATGGTCAGCACGCGCTCGCCCGGATCGATCATCTTGGACAAGGCGTTCAGCATCGTCGTCTTGCCAGAGCCGGTGCCGCCGGAAATGACGATGTTGAAGCGGCTGGCCCCCGCGATTTTCAGCGCGGTGCACATCTTGTTGCTCATCGCACCCCATTGGGCGAGATTGTCGAGCGTGATGGGCTTGGCCGAAAATTTACGGATGGAGATGGCGGTGCCGCGCAGCGACAGCGGCGGGACGATGACGTTGACGCGGCTGCCGTCCTTCAGGCGGGCGTCGGCGAGCGGTGTGGTCTGATCGACGCGGCGGCCGACCTGGTTCACGATGCGCTGGGCGATCTGGAACAGATGCTCCTCGTCCCGGAACTGGATGGGCGCGATCTGCAGCTTGCCCTTCTTTTCGATATAGGTCTGCTCGGGGCCATTGACCATGATGTCGGTGACTTCCGGGTCGGCCAGCAGCTCCTCGAGCGGCCCAAGGCCGAGCAGCTCGTCGATCAGCACCTTTTCCAGCGCGAACTGTTCACGGCGGTTGAGCGTCAGTTTCAGTTCGGCGAGCACCTCCAGGATGATCGGGCGGAATTCCTCCGCCAGTTCATCCTTGGTGAGCGTGGCTGCCGCCTCCGGATCGACGCGCTCGAGCAGGCGGGGGAGCACCTGTTCCTTGATCTTGTGAACCGAGGCTTCAAAGCCTTCCGCCTTCTGCTGGACATGCTCGGCATTGGCCCGGTCGTCGAGCCGGGCCAAGGCGTCTTCCGACACGGTGCGCGGGGTGGCAGGACCAGCGTCCGGCAGGCTCGAGGGATCGATTGGCGGAAACTGTTCCCCGCCATTGGCTTCTGCCCCGGACGGTCGGGCTGTTCCTCCGCCCTGCATGGGCCGGGCCACGCCAAAGGCCGGACGCCCGCCGCCAAGTCCGTTTTTCCGTCCAAAAGCGCTCATAACTCTCCGCCAAGTCACTGGGCTGAAATGATCTGCGACCAGCAGTGGTGAATAGGACGGAAACTTTTACAAATGGCTAATGAGGGTGGTGGCCAGTGTGGCGGAAGCGATGTTATCCACCTCGACAGGCTGTCATCCTGTCCATTTTTCAAGGCGGCATCTCCGTTCGTGTCGAGCCCTTCGACTGTCTGCCAAGGCAGGCGCTCAGGATAAACTGCCTAGGGCAAGTCGAGGCACGCTGCGTCACCTTGGACGTCCCTCGACTACGCTCGGGACGAACGGAAATCAGTACTCAAAGCATTTCTTCTGTCGCGCGAACCGTTGCAACGAAACGCCGGCTGCGCGCCTTAATCGTCGATCTTTTCGGCCAGGACCGTCAGGCCCTTTTCATTGACCTCGGCAAAGCCGCCTTCGATGATGATCGTTTCGGGGGCTGCATTGGCGCTGGCATAGACCTGAACCGCGCCGTCGCGGATGGTGGACATGAAGGGCGCATGCCCCTCCAGCACGCCGAAATCGCCCTCTGCGCCGGGCACGACGACCATGTGAACGTCCTCCGAACGGACGAGCTTGGCTGGGGTTACGAGTTCGAAGTGTAGGGCCATTTTCTAGTCTCCCCCCTCCCGCTTGCGGGAGGGGTCGGGGGAGGGAATGTCATGTAGAGAAGAAGGCCAGTTAATAAAGGCCCTCCCCTAACCCCTCCCGCAAGCGGGAGGGGAATTTGCTTACGCCGCGTCCTGGGCCAGCTTTGCGGCCTTTTCGATCGCTTCGTCGATGCCGCCAACCATGTAGAAGGCCGCTTCGGGCAGGTGGTCATATTCGCCTTCGACCACGGCCTTGAACGACTTGATGGTGTCCTCGACCGCGACGAACTTGCCGGGGATGCCGGTGAAGACTTCGGCGACGTGGAAGGGCTGCGACAGGAAGCGCTGGATCTTGCGCGCGCGGGCGACCGTCAGCTTGTCCTCTTCGGAAAGCTCGTCCATGCCCAGAATGGCGATGATGTCCTGCAGCGATTTGTACTTCTGCAGCGTCGATTGCACCGCGCGGGCGGTTTCATAATGCTCCTGCCCGACAACGCGGGGTTCCAGAACGCGGCTGGTCGAATCGAGCGGGTCAACCGCCGGATAGATGCCGAGTTCGGAGATCGCGCGGTTAAGCACGGTCGTCGCGTCCAAGTGAGCGAACGAGGTTGCAGGCGCCGGGTCGGTCAAGTCGTCCGCAGGCACGTAAATGGCCTGCACCGAGGTGATCGAACCCTTGTTGGTGGAGGTGATGCGTTCCTGCAGCGCGCCCATGTCGGTGGCGAGCGTCGGCTGATAACCCACGGCCGAAGGAATACGGCCGAGCAGCGCCGACACTTCCGAACCCGCCTGCGTGAAGCGGAAGATGTTGTCGACGAAGAAGAGCACGTCCTGGCCCTCCTGATCGCGGAAATATTCAGCGATGGTGAGGCCCGACAGAGCGACGCGGGCACGCGCGCCCGGAGGCTCGTTCATCTGGCCATAGACCAGCGCCACCTTGGAGCCTTCGGAAATCGCATTGCCGTCGGCATCCTTGGCGATAACGCCGGCGTCGAGGAATTCGTGGTAAAGGTCGTTGCCCTCACGGGTCCGCTCACCCACGCCCGCGAATACGGAGGTGCCGCCATGGCCCTTCGCGATGTTGTTGATGAGTTCCTGGATGAGCACGGTCTTGCCCACGCCCGCGCCGCCGAACAGGCCGATCTTGCCGCCCTTTGCATATGGAGCGAGAAGGTCGATGACCTTGATGCCGGTGACGAGGATGGCCGCGTCGGTCGACTGATCGACGAACTCGGGAGCCTTGGCGTGGATCGGCGCGCGCATGTCGGTGCCGACCGGGCCACGCTCGTCAATCGGCTCGCCGATGACGTTCAGAATGCGGCCGAGCGTCTTGGGACCGACGGGCACGGAGATCTGCGCGCCGGTGTCGCGGACTTCCTGGCCACGGGTCAGGCCCTCGGTCGAGTCCATCGCGATGGTGCGGACGGTGTTTTCACCCAGATGCTGGGCCACTTCGAGCACCAGGCGCTGGCCGTTATTGTCGGTTTCCAGCGCGGACAGAATCGCGGGCAGCTGATCGGGGAAGGTCACATCGACAACGGCGCCGATGACCTGGCTGATCTGGCCGACAATGGCGCTGCTGGGGGTGGAGATGGTCGCGACGGGTGCGGCTGCTTCGGGAGCGGCCTTTTTCGCGGCCGGCTTCCTGGGGGCCTTCGCCTTGGGTGCTTCGGTTGCCATGTCTGTTTCCTTGCCTACGATTTTTTAGAGCGCTTCCGCGCCCGAAATGATTTCAACGAGTTCGGTGGTGATCGCCGCCTGACGCGAGCGGTTATACTGGATGGTCAGCTTGTTGATGAGGTCGCCGGCATTGCGCGTCGCATTGTCCATGGCGGTCATCGACGCGCCCTGCTCGGACGCCGCATTTTCCAGCAGCGCGCCGAAAATCTGGATGGCGACGTTGCGCGGCAGCAGCGCGGACAGGATTTCCTCCTCGTCCGGTTCATATTCGACCGCCGCCGAACTCGCTTCGCCTGCGTCAGCGGGGATGGCGACCGGGATGATCTGGCGGACAGTGGGTTCCTGCAGCAGTGCCGAACGGAAGCGGGAGTAGAAGAGGTGGGCGACGTCGAACTTGCCCTGCTCGAACAGTTCCATCACCTGAGCGGCGATTTCCTGCGCCTCGTCATAGCCGATGTCGCGGATGCCGGTCGTGTCGAACTGCGCGATCGTCTGCTTGGGGAACAGGCGGTTGATGACCGCGCGGCCCTTGCGGCCGACCAGGAAGAACTTCACCGTCTTGCCTTCGGCCTGAAGCTCTTCGGCCTTCAGGCGGGCAGCCTTGACGATGTTGGAGTTGAACGCGCCGGCAAGACCGCGATCGGAGTTGCACACGACCAGCAGATGCATCTGATCGCTGCCCGTTCCGGCGAGCAGGCGGGGCGAGGAGGAACTGATCGTCACCTTGGACGCAAGGCTGGCCATCACCGCCTCAAGCCGGCTGGCATAGGGCCGCGCCGCTTCCGCCGCGGCCTGCGCCTTGCGCAGCTTTGCCGCAGCGACCATCTGCTTGGCCTTTGTGATCTTCTGGGTCGATTTCACCGACCCGATCCGGACTTTGAGTTCCTTGAGGCTAGCCATGGCTTCCTGTTCTTACATCCCTTTTTCCGTCATTCCGGCGAAAGCCGGAATCTCCCTCGGCAATGTTCGACTTTGCCTCACGAGACCCCAGCTTTCGCTGGGGTGACGTTCGATTCAGTTACGCAAACGTCTTGCCGAACGCATCCAGAGCGGCGACCAGACCCTTCTTGGCGTCGTTGGTCAGGTCCTTGGCGTCACGAATGGCGGAAAGGACATTGGCATGGTCGCTACGCAGATAGCTCAGCATCTGTTCTTCGTAGCGGGTGACGTCGCCAACCGCGATATTGTCCAGATAGCCGTTGGTGCCCGCGAAGATCGATGCGGTCTGCTCTTCGAACGGCATCGGCGAGAACTGGGCCTGCTTCAGCAGTTCCGTCAGGCGCGCGCCGCGATTCAAAAGCTTCTGCGTCGAGGCGTCGAGGTCCGAACCGAACTGGGCGAAGGCCGCCATTTCGCGATACTGCGCCAGCTCCAGCTTGATCGAGCCCGACACCTTCTTCATCGCCTTGGTCTGTGCGGCCGAGCCAACGCGGCTCACCGACAGGCCGACGTTGATCGCCGGGCGGATGCCCGCGAAGAACAGATCGGTTTCAAGGAAGATCTGGCCGTCGGTGATCGAAATCACGTTGGTCGGGATGTAGGCCGACACGTCGCCTGCCTGCGTTTCGATGATCGGCAGGGCGGTGAGCGAACCCGCGCCATTGTCGCTGTTCATCTTGGCCGCGCGTTCCAGCAGGCGGCTGTGCAGATAGAAAACGTCGCCGGGGTAGGCTTCGCGGCCCGGAGGACGGCGGAGCAGCAGCGACATCTGGCGATAGGCGACGGCCTGCTTGGAAAGGTCGTCATACACGATCACGGCGTGCATGCCGTTGTCGCGGAAATATTCGCCCATGGTGACGCCGGTATAGGGCGCCAGATACTGCAGCGGAGCGGGTTCCGAAGCGGTGGCGGCGACAACGATGGAATATTCCATCGCACCATTTTCTTCGAGCTGACGCACGATCTGAGCAACCGTGGAGCGCTTCTGGCCGACGGCGACGTAGATGCAATAGAGCTTCTTGCTCTCGTCATCGCCCTGATTGACGGTCTTCTGGTTGATGAAGGTGTCGATGGCGACGGCGGTCTTGCCGGTCTGACGGTCGCCGATGATCAGCTCGCGCTGGCCACGGCCGATGGGGACCAGGGCGTCGATAGCCTTGAGGCCGGTCTGCACGGGCTCATGGACCGAGGTGCGCGGAATGATCCCCGGCGCCTTCTTTTCCACGCGCATGCGCTCGGTGTACTGGATCGGGCCCTTGCCGTCGATCGGGTTGCCGAGGCCGTCGACAACGCGGCCGAGCAGGCCCCTGCCAACCGGAACGTCCACGATGGTGCCGGTGCGCTTGACGGTGTCGCCTTCCTTGATCTCCGCGTCGGAGCCGAAAATCACGACGCCGACATTGTCGGCTTCCAGGTTCAGCGCCATGCCCTGCACGCCATTGGCGAACTCGACCATTTCACCGGCCTGCACATTGTCCAGGCCATGGATGCGGGCGATGCCGTCGCCGACGTTCAGCACGGTTCCAATTTCCGAAACCTGGGCCTGGGTGCCGAAATTGGCGATCTGGTCCTTGATGACCTTGGAAATTTCTGCGGCGCGGATATCCATGTTCAGCCTTTCATCGCCTGCGCGAGGGTGTTGAGTCTTGTGCGGATGGAAGAATCGATCATCTGGCTGCCGATCTTGACCTTCAGGCCGCCGAGGATTTCGGGATCGACCTTCAGATCAATGGCAACGTCACGACCGACGCGGGATTTCAGCTGGGCGGCCAGAGCCTTCACCTGCGACGCATCCAGCGGATGGGCGGTGGTGACTTCGGCGGTGGTTTCGCCCTTGTGATTCGATACCAGCAGGGTGAAGGCGCGGATAACGCCGTCAATTTCGGCGAGGCGGCGATTTTCGGCCAGCACGCCCAGGAAGTTCTGCGTCAGGCGGTCGATCTTCAATGACTCGCTCACCGCCTTGACGGCGGCGGCCGCTGCGTCGCGGCCGACCAGCGGGCTGGTGGTAAGCGCCTTGAAATCGGGGGATTGCTCGAGCGCGGCCTTTACCGCGGCGAGGCTCTGCCCGACCGAATCGAGTTGCTTGCTGTCGCGTGCAAGCTCAAACAGGGCGAGTGCATAGCGCCCCGCCAAGCTTGCCTGAATACCGCCGGAATTCTCCACGCGCCCTCATTCCTCCAGTTCGATATGCCGGTCATGACAGAAGGGGAGGCAGTAGCTGCCCCCCGATGACTGCGGGCCGGTTAGCAGGGGAGTGCCCGCTATGCAAGACGGACGGACAAACATTGGCGAAGGAATTTGCTGCATGTGCGATATCTCCGTCCGGCAGGGCGCGGGCGGAGGCGGAATGGCGGCCTGCTACTTCGCCTTGACGCAGGAATAGACCAGCCTCTCATTGGGGCGGGGCGGCAGGATCGCGCGCAGTTCCGCTTCCATGGCGGCCAGTTCCGTCAACCGGGCGGGATCACGGGTACATTGGCTGGCGCTCAGGCGGCCTTGAATCTGCCGCGCATTCTGCATGGTCGCGGCATCAGGCAAATAGCGTTCGATAATATAGGTGCCGGTTGCCGGATCGAAGCTGCGCACGTCGATCGTTGCGTTATCGCCGGGCAGAACGCTGCGAGACCAGCGAGTGCCCGACTGGCCAAACTGCGTTTGCCCGTTGACGCAACCGTTCGCGCCCCAGTCGAGCGTCACGTCGCTGATATCGGAAACGGTGATGCGGCTTCGGCTCCCATCGATTCGGCAGATATTCTTGCCCAGGGGCTGACGGATATTCGCCGTCTGACCCATATGCTTGGGCAGAAGGAGTTTGGCGCGGTCATCGATGCTGCTGAAGCTGGGCCGGGCGATGAAGGTCACGATGGCGCCCAGCAGCAGGATGCCGGCGCCCACGCCCACCGCGATACCGGGCTTGCGTTTGCCCTGGTTCACCATCAGCACCGATCCGCCCGTGCCAAGGACAGCGAGCGCGAGCAGCACGGCGGCGATCGCCATGACATTTTCCCGCTCGCTGATGATCTGTTGCTCGGCCTTGTCGCGGGCGGAAAGCATCGCGGCGCGCCGGGCGTCTTCGGCCTGGCGCTGTTCCTCCGCCAGCCTGGCCTGTTCCTCCGCAATGCGGCGCGCTTCCTCTTCCTGCACCATTTCGGCTGACTTGCAGGGCACGCTGGTGCGGGCGAAGGCCACGCCCGCCTGACGCAGGAAGGATGCGATCTCGCGGTTGGATATGGCAAAGCCGAATTCAGCATCGCTGCCGTCGGAGAGCGAGCCGAAGCTGTTGATGCCCAGCACGCGTCCGCAACTATCGACCAGGGGACCGCCGCTATTGCCGCTGGCCATGGGGGCGGTGTGCAATAGGGTATCGAACTGGCGTGACGTGCGCCCCGCCGACACGGTGCCGCTGGATTTGACCGGGCTGAGCGGCTCAATCATGTCCTGAAGGTTCAGGCCCTGCGCCCGATCGACCGTGCCGGGATAGCCGATCGCGACCACGGGCTGCCCATCGGCCACCGCACCGGAATAGAATGTGGCAGGCGGGATGCGGCCCTCCTCCAGCTGAATGAGGGCAAGGTCGTTTCCGGGCGAATAGGCGATGACCTTGCCGCCATAGCTGCGGCGCCCTTCGGAAGGAATGACGCCGATGACGATCGACTTTTCCTCGCGTGTCAGTTCGACCACATGGGCGTTGGTCAGGATCTTGTCAGGGGCGACCGCGACGCCGCTGCCATGGCCGACAAAATAGGCCTCGCTGCCGTCGGTCGCGACCAGAATGACCCGAACGACCCCGCGAGTGGCGGCGGCAATATCCTGGGTATCCGCCCGCGCCGGTGCAAGGGACAATGCGATGAGGCCGGCAAGCACGCCCAGCAGGCGGAACAGTCTGATCATATGGCGCGCAAAATATGCCTTCGCGGGCAGAAGTAAACGGACAATCGCCTTTGGCGCGGCTTTGAACGCAAGCGACGGGAAGCGGATGGACTGATAGATGTGTAAAGTGGAGACATGAACGACATATCTACCATCGACCGGATCGATCCGGATCAGGCCTGGGCGGCCTTTGCGCGGAGGGACCGGCGTTTCGACGGCCGGTTCGTCGTTGCCGTGACCACGACCGGCATCTACTGCAAGCCAAGTTGCCCGGCGCGGCGGCCACGGCGGGAGAATGTTCGCTTTCTTGGCGATGGGAATGCCGCCCGTTCGGCCGGTTTCCGCCCCTGCCTGCGGTGCCGCCCCGATGAGGTCGCGCGCGACCGGCAAGCGGTGGAACAGGCGTTGGAACTGATCGGAAAGGCGCAGGAAGTGCCTGCGCTGGACGCGCTGGCGGCGGCCGTCGGCTATGCGCCGCATCATTTCCATCGCCTGTTCAAGCGGGCAACGGGGGTGACGCCCGCCGCCTATGGCCGGAATATACGGGCGGGGCGGTTGGAGGCGGCGCTGGACGAGACACATCGCGTGACCGACGCCATTTATGACGCGGGCTATAATGCGCCCAGCCGCGCTTATGCCGACGCGTCGCATCGGATGGGCATGACCCCGTCCGCCTGGAAGAATGGCGGTAAAGACGTGGTGATTCGCTGGACCGTCGCGCAGAGCAGTCTTGGCCCCATGCTGATTGCCGCGACGGAAAAGGGTCTTTGCCGGATCAGCTTCGATGAGGGGGAGGCCGACCTTAGCCGTCGCTTTCCCAAGGCGGATATTCGCGCGGGCGATGCACATTTCGCGGAACTTGTGGAGCGTGTCGTGGCGCTTGTCGATCAAGGCGGTCGCGCGGAGGGGTTGCCGATAGATGTTCAGGGCACGGCATTTCAGCAAGAGGTGTGGGAAGCCTTGCGCGCCATTCCGCCCGGCGAGACTCGAACCTATGCCCAGATCGCCATTGCCGCCGGCAGACCGGGCGCTGTGCGGGCGGCCGGTTCGGCTTGCGGAGAAAACCAGCTCGCCATTGTCATCCCGTGCCATCGCGTGGTGCGCAGCGACGGCAAGCCGGGCGGATATGCCTATGGCGAAGAGCGGAAAGTTGAATTGCTCAAAAAGGAGAAATCTCGCCCTTAGCCGATCGGCCGCGCCACCTCTGTCGCCTGGCTGCACTTGTCGGTGTCGGAATGGCCATTGCTTGCCATGCTGGCCAGATAGAAGCCGCCGACGACGAGTACCAGAAAGGCGGTGCTGATGAGGCCCAGATATTTTTCCAGGAACGCCTTGATCGGTGTTCCATATTTCCAGAACAGGAACCCCACCAGCAGGAACTGCGCAGCGCGGGATACGGTACTGGCCCATATGAAGGTGAACAGGCTGAGGCCGATGAAGCCTGCGGTAATGGTGATCAGCTTGAAAGGGATTGGTGTCGCGCCTTTGATCAATATGATTTCCGCGCCATATTCCCGGAGATAGCAGGCGGCCTTGGGGAAATCCTTGGCCAGACCCAGAGCGCTCAGCACCGTTTGCCCGACGGTGTCATAGAGCAGATAACCGATCGCATAGCCGAATAATCCCCCAAGCACGGACGCGACGGTACAGATGATGCCGAATCGCAGCGCCTTGTCAGGATGCGCCAGGCACATGAGGCCGAGTAGCGGATGCGGCGGGATCGGGAAGAAGCTGCTTTCAACGAAGCTGACGCCAAAGAGCCAGCGGGAAGCGTGTTGGTGGCCAGCTTTCTCAAGCGTCCAGTCATAGAGGCGTCTCAGCATTGTAAGGGAATTAGCCGCAGTTGCCCTGTGACGCCAGACATTGTCGCGGCGGCGTTCAGATTTTCTTTGTCAATTTCGCCGACAATCATGCCCGTGTCGGGTTTGTTTACAATTTCCCTGTAAACCGCCCGCATATTCAGGGAGATGCTGGAAATCGGCCGCGCATGATCAGACTGTTCAAACATTATATTCCTCATGCGGTGCTTCTCCTTGCAGCGCTGGATTTCCTGCTGCTCCTGGGCGCGGCGGAACTTGGGTGGGTTTACCGCGCGCAGCAGATCGGCATGGACGTCGAACGCATCGCGACCCGCTATGTCCCGCTGGTAAGTTTCGCCGTCTCCCTGCAGGTCGCGATGATCGCGGTCGGGGTTTACGGGACAGAGGCCTTGCAGTCGCTTCGCTTCGCCACGGCGCGGCTGCTGGTGGCGATTTCGCTGGGCGTCATTTTCCTGTCCGTGCTGTCCTTCATCCAGCCGGGCGCGACCCTGTGGCGGTCCAATTCGCTGTACGCCATGGTCTTTTCCTTCCTGATGCTGATTACGCTGCGCATATTGCTGGGCCAGATGATCGGCGGGGAGGCGTTCAAGCGGCGGCTGATCGTGCTGGGCGCGGGGCCGCGCGCCGACCGTATCCGCCAGCTCGCGGAACGGCGCGGCAGCGGCTTTTCGATTGTCGGCTATATCGCCATGAACGACGGCAAAAAGGTGATTCCGGAGGCGATCGACCGCAGCGCCATCTACAACCTTGCCGATTTCGTCGTGCGGCTGGGCGCGAGCGAGGTGGTGTTGGCGCTGGAGGAACGGCGGAATGCTTTGCCGCTCTCCGACCTTTTGCGGATCAAGACCACGGGCGTGCACGTCAACGATCTTTCCAGTTTCCTGGAGCGGGAAACGGGGCGGGTGGACCTCGACAGCGTCAATCCCAGCTGGTTCATCTTTTCCGACGGCTTTTCGTCCGGGCGCAGACTATCCAGCTTTGCCAAGCGGCTGTTCGACATCGGCGCGAGCTTCCTGTTGCTTGTGCTGACCGCGCCCCTGATCCTGCTCGCGGCGATCATCGTGAAGCTGGACAGCAAGGGGCCGGCCTTTTTCCGCCAGCGCCGCGTCGGGCTCTACGGTCAGGAGTTCGAGATCATCAAGCTGCGGTCCATGCGGCAGGATGCGGAGGTCAGCGGCAAGGCAGTCTGGGCCGCCGAGAACGATCCGCGCATCACCCGCGTCGGGCAGATCATCCGCAAATTGCGCATCGACGAACTTCCACAGGCCTGGAGCGTGCTGAAGGGCGAGATGAGCTTTGTCGGTCCGCGCCCCGAACGGCGGCAGTTCGTCGAGGATCTGGAAAAGCACATGCCCTATTATGCCGAGCGGCACATGGTGAAGCCGGGCATCACCGGCTGGGCGCAGATCAACTATCCCTATGGCGCATCCATTGAGGATGCGCGGCACAAGCTGGAATATGATCTCTATTATGCCAAGAATTACACGCCCTTTCTCGATCTTCTGATCCTGTTGCAGACGCTGCGCGTGGTGCTGTGGCCGGAGGGGGCGCGGTAAGCATGGGGGGCATCCTGCTCTTTGTCGCGGAATGGGGCCATGCGGCGGCGGCGGCCCTGTTCGCCGTGCTCGCCATCTGGGTGTCCCGCCGCAAGGAGCCCATTTTACAGCAGCACCTGCTGGTCGCCGCATTGATGCTGACGGGATTTGCGGCGCTGGCGGTTGCGATCTCCGGCCCGATCAGCACGCTCGCGAGCATGGCGGAAAGCCTGCGCAACATGGCCTGGCTGCTGTTCATGTTCGTCATGCTGCGCCGGGGCGAAGGCAGGACGACCGAACATCCCGCGCCGGTCACTGCCATCTATATGGTGCTGGCGGGCGTGCTGATCGTGCAGATGGGCCTGGAACTGCTCCCGCACGGCAACGATTCCGATGCGGACGTGCTCACCGGCATATTCTTCGTGTCGCTGACGCTGCGCATGATGGTCGCTGTGGGCGCGCTGGTGCTTGTCCACAACCTCTACATCATGTCCGCGCCAGAGGCCCGGTGGGGCATCCGCCTGCCGCTGGCGGCGCTGGCGGCGATGTGGACCTATGACCTCAACCTCTACACCTTTTCCTATCTGACGCGCGGGGATGCGGGGGAGCTTTACGCGATGCGCGGCGTCGCGATGGCGCTGCTCGCCCCGGTGTTCGCGCTCGGCGCACACCGCAACGCCAGCTGGAAGCTGCGGCTGTCGCGCACCGTGACCTTTCAGTCGCTCTCGCTGGTGGCGATCGGCGCCTATCTGATCAGCATGGTCTTGATCGTCACCGTGGCGCAACAGGTCGGCGGGACATATGCGCGGCTGATACAGACCAGCTTCGTCTTCGGCATGTCGGTTGCCGCGCTCGTCCTGCTGCCGTCCAGCCAGTTCCGCGCCTGGTTCAAGGTGAAGGTCGCCAAGCATTTCTTCCAGCATCGCTATGATTACCGCAACGAATGGATCCGCTTCACCAACACGATCGGCCGCCCAGGCAAGGGCGCGGCCCCCTTCTACGAACGGGTGGTGAAAGCCATTGCCGATATTACCGAGTCCCCGGCCGGCCTGCTGCTGCTGCCCTGCGACAGCGGGGGGTTCAGCGTGCAGGCGCGGTGGAACTGGCGCGACGCCGAAGTTCCGGCCGTGGCGATGAGCGCAGTCCAGGTGGCGCAACTGGAGGAAAGCGGCTGGATCATCGAGCTGGATCAACAGCGCGGCGGCGATGACGAGGCGCACATCACGCTACCTGACTGGATAATGGCCGAAGGCCGCGCCTGGGCGCTGGTGCCGCTGATCCATTATGAGCGGCTGGCGGGCGCGGTGGTGCTGGCCCGCCCCCTCCTCGACCGGCAGCTGGACTGGGAGGATCTCGACATGCTGCGCGTCGTCGGCCGGCAGGTCGCCAGCTATATTTCGGAGGCGCAGGGGCAGGAAGCCCTGTCGGAAGCGCAGCGGTTCGAGGAGTTCAACCGCCGTTTCGCCTTCATCATGCACGACATCAAGAACCTGGTGAGCCAGCTGAGCCTGGTCGCGCGCAACGCGCAGCGTCATGCCGATAATCCGCAGTTTCGCGAGGACATGATCGCGACCCTGCAGGAATCGGTGGGCAAAATGAACGACATGCTTGCCCGCCTGTCGCAGCATAATCGCGCCCGCTATGAGGAACCGAGAGCGATCGCGCTTCGACCCTTGGCGGAAGCCGTGGTCCAGGCGAAAAGCCGTCAGCATCCCGTGGCGCTGACGGGCGATGTCGCCGCCTTCGCCTTTGCCGATCCGGTGCGGCTGGAGCAGATATTGAGCCACCTCATCCAGAATGCGATCGACGCCAGCGCGCCTGACGAACCGGTGACGGTGCGGCTGGACCAGCAGGGCGTGCAGATCATTGTCGAGATCATCGACCGGGGCTGCGGCATGAGCGCGGAGTTCATCCGCAGCCAGCTCTTCAAGCCCTTTTCGTCCAGCAAGGAAGGCGGTTTCGGCATCGGCGCGTTCGAGGCGCGCACTCTGGCCGCCGCGATGAACGGACGGCTGGAGGTGGAAAGCCGCGAAGGCGAGGGGAGCCGGTTCACGCTGATCCTGCCCGTCGCCATGCAGGACGCTGAACTGGAACCAGGAAGTAAGGAAAGGGCCGCCTGATGAGCGATAGCCGCCCCAAATCGCTGCCGAAGCTGCTGATCGTCGAGGACGATGCCGGCCTGCAACGGCAATTGCGCTGGGCTTATGAGGATTATGAGGTGCTGGTCGCCGGCAGCAGGGCCGAAGCCATCGACCTGCTGCGCGCCGAAGAACCCGATGTGGTCACGCTGGACCTAGGCCTGCCGCCTGATCCGGACGGCACCAGCGAGGGCTTTGCAACGCTGAGCGAGATCTTGTCGCTGAAGCCCGATACGAAGGTCATTGTCGCCACCGGCCATGGCGCTCGCGAAAGCGCGCTGCGGGCAATCGCGGGCGGCGCTTATGATTTCTACCAAAAGCCCGTGGACATCGACGAGCTCGGCCTCATCGTTTCACGCGCCTTTCATGTGCATGCGCTGGAGCAGGAAAATGCCCGGCTGGCCGAAACAGCGTCGAACGACAATCGGGTTCTGGGGCGGATGATCACCGCCGCGCCGGAAATGCTGAAGGTCGCGCGCACCATCGAGCGAGTCGCCAATGCGGACGTATCGGTCATGCTGCTGGGCGCGAGCGGCACCGGCAAGGAATTGCTGGCGCGCGGCGTGCACGACAGCAGCAACCGCAGGAAGGGCGCGTTCATCGCGATCAACTGCGCCGCGATCCCCGAAACATTGCTGGAGTCCGAGCTGTTCGGCCATGAAAAGGGCGCGTTCACTGGCGCGGTCAAGACGACTGAGGGCAAGATCGAGCAGGCCGATGGCGGCACCTTGTTCCTGGACGAGGTGGGCGACATTCCCCTGCCGCTGCAGGTCAAGCTGCTCCGTTTCCTGCAGGAACGGGTGATCGAGCGCGTGGGCGGACGGCGGCCGATCGCGGTCGATACCCGCGTCGTGTGCGCCACCCACCAGAATCTGGAATCCATGATCGCCAGCGGCAGCTTCCGCGAGGATCTCTATTACCGCCTTGCTGAAATCGTCATCCGCATCCCCACGCTGGCGGAGCGGCCGGGCGATGCGGTGCTGCTTGCCAAGCATTTCCTGTCGCGCTTCGCGCCCGAAATGAATGCCTCGGTCAAGGGGCTGGCCGCCGATGCGCTGGCGGCGCTCGATGCCTGGGCCTGGCCGGGCAATGTCCGCGAACTGGAAAACCGCATGAAGCGCGCCGTCATCATGGCGGAAGGGAAGCTGGTCACCGCCGCCGACCTGGACCTGGACAGCATGGGCGAGGAAGTGGGCGATGTCATCAACCTCAAGACCGTCCGCGAGATGGCCGACCGCACCGCGATCCGCCGCGCCATCGCCCGCACACAAGGCAATATCTCCGGCGCGGCCAAGATGCTGGGGATCAGCCGGCCGACGCTTTATGACCTGTTGAAGCAATATGAGATGCAGGCCTGATCCGATGGGATGGGCCGGCACAACCAAACAGCGTCACCCTGAACTTGTTTCAGGGTCCATTTCTCCTCCCGCACCGCCGCATCGGGAGGCGCGATGGATGCTGAAACAAGTTCAGCATGACGGGGTTGGGACGAGGGATACCGTTGGGATGAATCCAGCACAATGACCCCTCGCATCAAATATTCGCTGACCGCCGCCGCGCTGGTGCTCGCCATCGGTCTCCCAGCCGCCTTCCTTCTCACCGGCAGCGGGGAGGATGCACGCTCCGCTTATGATCGTGGAGCGGCCGCCCTGCAAAAGGGCGATGCGCGGACCGCCCGGATCGAGCTGCTCAACGCGGTCAAGGCCAATCCGCAATGGGGCAGCGCGCGGCTGATGCAGGGGCAGGCGCTGCTGGCGCTGGGCGATGGATTGGGCGCCGAAGCCGAGATCGCGCGCGCGCGATCGCTGGGCGTCGCCACGCCGCTGACCCGTCATCTGATGGCGCAGGCGATGCTCTTGCAGGGGCGCCCGGAGGACGCGCTGCAAGATGCAGCGGCAGGCGACGTCGATCCCCGCTATCGGGCCGAGGCGGAACGCATGCAGGCGCGGGCCTGGCAGGCACTGGGCGAAATGGACAAGGCGGCCGAGGCGTTCGGGCGAATGCTGAAGCTGAAGCCGGAAAGCAGCCGTGGCTGGGCCGATATCGCGCGGTTCCGGCTCGCGCTTGGCGACCGGGGCGGTGCGGTCATTGCCGCCGACCGGGCAGCGCGGGCCGATCCGCGCAATGCCGACGCCATCACCTTGCGCGGCATGCTGGTCCGCGACCAATATGGCCTGCGCGCCGCGATGCCGTGGTTTGAAAAGGCGCTTGCGATCGACCCCAATAATGTCCCGGCGCTTCTGGAGCAGGCCGCGACGGCCGCTGAACTGGGGCAGGCCGGGCGCATGCTGGCGCTGACCCGCAAGGCCCTGTCGCTGGAGCCGGGCAATCCCCGCGCCTACTTCATGCAGGCGGCGATGGCCGCGCGGGCGGGGGACTATGCCCTGGCCCGCCAGCTGCTGCAACGGACGAACGGGGCGATGCAGGACGTTCCGGCGGTCATGCTGCTGACGGGCATATTGGAATATGAGGCGGGCAGTTACACGCTGGCGGCGGACCGCTTTGACCGGCTGCTGGCGCGTCAGCCGTTCAATATGAACGTCCGGCAGCTATTGGGCGCGGCCCATTATCGCGCCGGGGCCTATCAGGCGGCCGCGCAGGCGTTGCAGCCGCTGATCGAGCGGGGCGATGCCGACAGCTACAGCCTGACGCTAGCCGCGCGCATTCATGAGCGACTGGGCAATGCCGCGTTGGTCACGGAACTGCTCGACCGCGCTTCGCTGCCGGTACGGGACGATGCAACCGTATTCGCGGGTGCGGGTAATCCGATCCTGCTCGCCGGAGCGGCCATGGCCGCGCCCGACACGGCCGGAGCCGTCATCCCGTACATCCGGGCCTTGCTGGAGGCGGGGGACGTTGCCCGCGCCGTTGCCAGCGCCCGCAATCTGCAGCAGGCCAATCGCACCGCGCCCGCCGCTCATGTCCTTTATGGCGATGCGCTCTCGGCGGCCGGCCGCCATGCCGATGCGATCGCGGCTTACAAGCTGGCCGCGAACCTGCTGTTCGACGAGCCGACCGCCCTGCGCCTCGTTTCCGCCTATCGCGGCGTCGGCGATCCGGCCCGGGCGATGGGCATCCTCAACCTTTATCTCAGCCAGCACCCGCTCAGCATCGAGGCCAACCGGATTGCGGCCGCGGCGCATCTGGAGGCGAGGCACTGGGATGAGGCAATCTTGCTGCTGGAAGCGCTCCGCCGCCGGATCGGCAATGAAGACGCGCTGCTATTGTCAGACCTTGCCATGGCGCGCCTTGGCAAGGGGCAGACCGCCATGGCGCTGTCGCTGGCGCGCCGGGCCTATGCATTGCAGCCGTCAAGCCCGGTCGCGAGCCATATTTACGGCTGGGCGCGGTACAATGCCCAAGGCGTCAGCCAGGCGAGCATCGACCTGCTGGAAAAGGCCGTCGCCATTTCCCCGCAGCACCCGCTGCTGAACCTCCATCTGGGCGAGGTCTATGCCAAGGCCGGGCTGAACGGCCGGGCGAAGCGGGTCTTGATGGTGGCTGCGGCGACCCAAGGTTTCGACCAGAGCGAGCAAGCGAAGGATTTGTTGCGGGGGCTTTAGGGGACAATGGGATTGGCTGGAATGGTGTGGTTTTTGCCATTCCCCTCCCGCTTGCGGGACCGTTGCAAAAATCACCGTTCGCCCTGAGCCTGTCGAAGGGCACCACTGTTCTTCAAGAAAATAGGGGGCTTCGACCAGCTCAGCCCGAACGGATTTGGCTTTGCTCGACTTTTGCAACGGTCCCGCTTGCGGGAGGGGTTAGGGGTGGGCATACTACCGCGCTATCCTTACAGGCCCACCCCCAGCCCCTCCCGCAAGCGGGAGGGGAGTTTTGGCAGCAATGACCCCCAATCAGTCATCAGGACTTGCCTCCGCAACAATCGAACCTCACTATCGCGGGACGACCCGATCCTGAGAGGAGCCCTTTCCGATGCGAACCCGTCTGCTGATCACCACCACCTTATCGCTGGCCATGACGGCGGTCCTTCTTCCATCGGCCTTGCAGGCGGAAGAAACAGCCCCGCACCATGCCCATGCCGACCCCGCCATTGCGGCGGCCGTGGCGCATCCGGACCGTATGGACGCGAACCGGGCGCGCGACCAATATCGCCATCCGGCCGAAACCCTCGCCTTCTTTGGCGTGAAGCCGACCGACACGGTTGTGGAGATTTGGCCGGGCGGCGGCTGGTATAGCGAGATTCTGGGACCGCTGACCCAGGGCAAGGGCCAGCTCTATCTGGCGACGCCAGCGCGCGGCCTGGAGCGGACAAAGGAAATTGTCGCCAAGCCCGCCATTGCGCATGCGACAATTGCCGTCATCCCAAATGAGGACGGCGCGATGAAAGTGCCCGATGGCGTGGCGGATGTCGTTCTGACCTTCCGGAATGTCCACAACTGGCGCTTCGGCGGCTCGGACAATACGCAGGCTGCCTTCAACCAGATGTTCGCCATGCTGAAACCGGGCGGCATATTGGGTGTGGTCGATCACCGCCTGCCGGAGGAGATGGACAGCGCGCTGGAAGAAAAAAGCGGCTATATGAAAAAAAGCTCGATCCTTGGCTTTGCCAAGGCCGCGGGCTTTGAACTGGTCGCGGAAAGCGATGTCAACGCTAACCCGAAGGACAGCCACGACTGGCCCGATGGCGTCTGGACCCTGCCGCCGGTTCTTCAAAAGGGTGACGTGGATCGCGAAAAATATCTGGCTATCGGCGAGAGCGACCGCCTGACGCTGAAATTCCGCAAACCCGCGACATAAGCGCGGCCATGGCTTGCGTGACTCCGCACATCCTGTAGAGCGATCGGGTGACGACCCATCAAGCCAGCCGCTCCCCTGTCGACGATCACCCGCCCGCTCCCCTCCCCCGGGAAGAGAAGCGAATGACGGCGATCGGCATGCGGATAGTGGCTATCGCCTTTCTGGCGGTGATGCTCGCGGCCATCAAGCTGGCCGGGCAGCGCGGCGTGCACATCATGGAATCGCTGTTCTACAGGCAATTTCTGTCATTGCCGCTGATCCTTGGCTGGCTTTGGATGGGCCCCGGCCTCATGTCCGTCCGCACCGGCCGGATCGGCGCCCATGGCGTCCGGACAATGGTCGGGATGATCGGTATGGTGCTCAATTTTCTATCCGTGACCCTGTTGCCGCTGGCCGAAGCGACGACCATCGGTTTCACCGTGCCGATCTTTGCCACCATCCTGTCGGCGCTCGTGCTGAAGGAAGTTACGGGCATTCACCGCTGGGGCGCAGTCGTGCTGGGCTTTTGCGGCGTGCTGGTCATGGTCCGTCCCGACGCCGGCCATTTCCCGCCACTGGGTGTGGCGATTGCGATAGCTGCCGCCATCATGGTCGCCGTCGTTTCTATTCTGCTCAGACAGATCGGCCGGACCGAAGGAACCGCCACGACGGTATTCTGGTTCACCCTCCTTTCGCTGCCGCCGCTTGGCATCGGCCTGTATTTTTTTGGTCAGAACCACGATCCTGTGACCTGGGGCCTGCTGGCGATCATTGGGCTGGCCGGCGGTGCGGGGCAGCTGTTTTTGACGGCATCCCTGCGCTGGGCGCCGGTGTCGGTCGTGCTGCCGATGGATTATAGCAGCCTCATCTGGGCGACGCTGCTGGGTTGGCTGATATCGGACTACTGGCCCGGCGGATCGACATGGGCGGGCGCGGTGCTGATCGTTGGCAGCGGTCTATATATCGCCTGGCGGGAACGCGTCAGGGGCATCGGCCCTAAATAGGTCAGGCCGCTTTCCGGAACGTCAGGGAAATATTGTTCGCGGGCATATCGATCAGGCCGTGGAAGACCAGACCATGGCCGCGCGCCAGTTCCCGTACTTCATCGACATGGCGCAATCCCCAGGCTGGATTGCGCTCTTTCAGCGAACGGTCGAAGGCAAGATTGCTCGCCGCGGTTTCCACGTCGTTCCGCATATAGGGACCGTAGAGATAGAGCGGTCCGCCGGGTGGCAGAAGCCGCGCCGCGCCCCGCATCAGGCCCTCTGTCGCTTCCCATGGGCTGATATGCACCATGTTGATGCAGCAGATCGCGTCGGCACGCTCGATGCCCCAATCATCGGCCCGCACGTCGATAGCGATCGGTGGAGCGATATTGGGCAGACCGGCTTCCTGCGCCCAGGCGGCGATAGATCCCAAAGCGTCTGGATCCGGGTCGCTTGGCTGCCAGGTCAGCGACGGAAACAGCCGCGCGAAATGCACCACATGCTCGCCGCTGCCGCTCGCCAGTTCAAGGACCGATCCTTGCGCGGGCAAGATGTCGCGAAGGACCGCGGCAATGGCATCCCGGTTTCGGACCGTAGCCGGGGCATGGCGCTTGACCGCGCCTCCGGTGTCGTCGGGGAGCCATGGCCGCGGTCGCTCGCTCATTCGGCGGCTTCGGGCAATGGCGGTTCCGCCCAGACCAGGACCGGCTTCCTTGCGGCCTGCGTCTCGTCCAGGCGTCGGCGCGGCGCATGATGGGGGGCCGACCGGAGCGTCGTATCACCCGCGCGCGCGCGCTGGGCCACGCTGCGCAGCGCCATGATGAACTGGTCGAGCGCGGCCTTGCTTTCGGTCTCGGTCGGCTCGATCAGCATCGCGCCATGGACGACCAGCGGGAAATACATGGTCATCGGATGGAAGCCCTCGTCGATCAGCCCCTTGGCGACGTCGAGCGTGGTGAAGCCCTCGGCAAAGCCCTTGTCGCTCAACAGCGCCTCATGCATGCAGGGACCGGTCGCGCCGAAGGGCGCGTCGAGCACATCCTCCAGACTGCGCAGGATATAGTTGGCGTTCAGCACCGCATCACCGCTCACCTGACGCAGGCCGTCCGCGCCATGGCTCAATATGTAGGCGAGCGCGCGGGTGAACATCCCCATCTGGCCGTGGAAGGCGACCATGCGGCCAAAGCTTCCGCCGTGATGATCCTCGGCCGTTTCCTCCTCGACCAGATGATAGCCATCGCTGTTCTTCTCGACGAAGGGCAAGGGCGCGAAGGGCGCAAGCGCTTCGCTGAAGACCACCGGGCCGCTACCTGGCCCTCCCCCGCCATGGGGAGTGGAAAAGGTCTTGTGCAGGTTGATATGCATGGCGTCGATGCCCAGGTCGCCGGGCCGCACCCGGCCAACGATGGCATTGAAGTTCGCGCCGTCGCAATAGACCAAGGCACCCACGGCATGCACGGCGTCGGCGATCTTTTTCATGTCGCGCTCGAACAAGCCGCAGGTATTGGGGTTGGTGATCATCACCGCCGCGACATCCGGCCCCAGGCGGCTTTTCAACGCCTCCAGATCGACCCGTCCGTCGGCATTGGCGGGAATATCTTCCACCTTGTAACCGCAGAAGGCGGCAGTGGCGGGATTGGTGCCGTGCGCGCTTTCCGGCACCAGCACGACCGAGCGCGCATCACCCCGCGCCTCCAGTGCGGCCCGGATCGCCAGCAGGCCGCACAGTTCGCCATGCGCGCCCGCCTTGGGACTCATCGCGACCGCCGCCATGCCCGTCAGCATCTTCAGCCAATGGGCGAGCTCATCGATCACCGCCAGTGCGCCCTGCACCGTAGAAACCGGCTGAAGCGGGTGAATGTCAGCGAAACCGGAAAGCCGGGCGACCCTCTCGTTCAAGCGCGGATTATGCTTCATCGTGCAGGAGCCAAGCGGAAAAACGCCGAGGTCGATGGCGTAATTCTGGCGGCTGAGCCGGGTGTAATGGCGGACCGCTTCCTGTTCCGACAGGCCCGGCAAGCCAATAGGCCGCCGCCGCTCCAGTCCGGCGAGGCGCGGCGCAACCTTTGGCGCGGGGGCAAAATCGACCCCGGTGGTATCCGCCGTGCCGATCTCGAAAATCAGCGCTTCCTCCAACATCAACGCGCGGTTCCCGGTCGCCGTCGCGGGCGCGGCGGTCTCAGCCTGATCGGGACGCGTCGGGCGGCCTTCGTTCAGCATGCTCATGCCAATATCTCCTCAAGCGCTGCGGCCAAGGCCTCGACATCCTCGCTGGTGCATGTCTCGGTAACGGTCACGACAAGGCCATGACCAATCTCCGGCGCATCGGGGAAAAGCCGCCCCAGCGACACGCCGCCCAATATGTTACGTTCGGCAAGCTGGCGGACGACCGTGCGGGCGTCCCTGTCCAGCACCAGCGTGAACTCATTGAAAAAACCGTCGTTGAGCAAGGTCACGCCCGGCACCCGCGCCAGCCTGTCGGCTGCCTCTACCGCCAACCCATGGTTCAGCATGGCCAGCTCGCGCAGCCCCTTTTCACCGAGCAGCGTCATGTGAATGGAAAAGGCGAGCGCGCACAGGCCGCTATTGGTACAGATATTGGACGTCGCCTTCTCACGGCGGATATGCTGTTCCCGCGTGGAAAGGGTGAGGACGAAACCGCGCTGTCCCGCCGCGTCCACTGTCTCGCCGCACAGCCGCCCCGGCATCTGGCGCACATATTTCTGCTGCGTGGCGAACAGGCCCAGATAGGGACCGCCGAACTGCAGCCCGACGCCGATCGACTGCCCCTCGCCCACCACAATGTCCGCGCCCATTTCACCCGGAGGCGTAAGCGCGCCCAAAGCCACGGGTTCAGTGACCACGGCGATGAGCAGCGCGCCCGCCTCATGCGCCTTTGCCGCGATGGCGCTCTGATCGCCGATCCGGCCCAATATGTCGGGATATTGAACGACGACGCAGCTTGTATCCTTGCCAATGGCCGCAATCAGCGCGTCCGCGTCGGTCGCCGCCTCCAGGCGCGGCGTTTCATGGACCAGCTCGTCGCCCGTAAAGCGCGCCATGGTTTTGGCAACCGAGACATAATGGGGGTGCAGGCCCGACGAAAGGATGGCCTTGCTGCGTTTGGTAATGCGCCGCGCCATGCCGATCGCCTCCCAGCAGGCGGTCGAGCCGTCATACATGCTGGCATTGGCGACATCGCAGCCGAACAGGCGCGCGACCTGCGTCTGGAATTCGAACAGCACCTGCAGCGTGCCCTGCGCGATTTCGGGCTGATAGGGGGTATAGGCAGTCAGGAACTCGCCCCGCTGAATCAGATGATCGACGCTGGCGGGGACATGATGGCGATAGGCCCCCGCGCCCAGAAAAAAGGGCACCTCGCCCGCCGCCATATTCTGCCGCGCCAGCGCCGAAAGATGCCGCTCGACCGCCAGTTCGCTGGCATGATCGGGCAGGCCGGGGATTTTCTCGCTCAGGCGCGCGGCTTCCGGCACGTCGGCAAACAGCGCATCGATGGACGGCGCGCCGATGCGGTGAAGCATCTGGCTCCGGTCGGCATCGGTCAAGGGCAGGTAGCGCATATTTTCTTCCTTCACTCCCCTCCCTTTCAAGGGAGGGGTTGGGGGTGGGTAGCGAGCGAAGCGAGCTATTCAGCGTCGAAGGCGGCTTCGCCGGCCATTGCCGTGCAATGGCACCCACCCCTTCCCCCTCCCTTGAAAGGGAGGGGCTTATGACTCACAACCCGGCAACAAACTTGTTGTAGGCAGCTTCGTTCATCAGGCCCTCCAGCTCCGACGCGTCGGTCAGGCGCAGCTTGAAGAACCAGCCATCCTCTTCCGCATCGCTGTTGACCAGCGCGGGTTCGTCCTCCAGCGCGCCGTTCACCTCGACGACTTCGCCGGATACCGGGGCATAGACGTCCGACGCCGCCTTCACCGATTCCACCACCGCTGCATCGTCGCCCTTGTCGAACGTCGCGCCTTCGGCGGGCAGTTCGACGAACACGATGTCGCCCAGCTGGCCCTGCGCATAATCCGTGATGCCGATGGTGGCGATTTCGCCCTCGACATCGACCCATTCATGTTCGTCAGTAAAATAGCGGCTCATTATTCAAGCTCCTTGGCGATGGTAGCGATGAGGGACAAAGGGCATCGGCGTGACGGTGGCGGCCAGGTGCTTGCCCCGTACTTCGATTTCCAATCTGGTGCCGGGCGTAGCCAGAGCAGCGGGCACATAGGCCATGGCAATGGGCGCTCCGAGGCTGGGCGCGAATCCGCCGGAGGTCACGCTGCCGACTTCCTCGCCTTGCGCTAACACTTTCGCCCCTTCGCGGGCGGGCAGGCGTCCTTCGAGGGCAAGGCCGACGCGTTTGACCGGCGCGCCATTGGCGAGAAGGGCCAAAATGCGGTCCGCGCCCGGAAAGCCGCCTTCGGCTCGCCGCCGCTTCGATATGGCGAAGGCGAGGCCAGCGGTCACGGGATCGATATTTTCATCCAGATCATGCCCATAAAGCGGCAGCCCCGCTTCCAGCCGCAAACTGTCGCGCGCACCAAGGCCGATGGGCTTGACCGCTTCCAGCGCACAAAGTTCGTCGGCAAAGGCCTCCGCCGCATCGGCGGGCAGGCTGATCTCGAAACCATCCTCGCCGGTATAGCCGGAACGGCTGATCCACAGATCATAAGTGCGCCAGCGGAACGCCCCTGCCTGCATGAAGCCGAGCGCATCCACGCCCGCCACTAACTGCGACAGCGCTGCGGCCGCCTCTGGTCCCTGCAGCGCCAGCAGCGCCTGCTCGTCCATATGATTGATGGTGATCTCGTCCGGCAGATGTTCGCGCAGATGGCCGATATCATCATATTTGGTCGCGCCGTTGACGACCATGTAAAGCCCGTTGGTGCGGCGCGTGACCATCAGGTCGTCCAATATGCCGCCATCGGCATCCAGCAGCAGCGAATAGCGCGTCCGCCCTTCCTTCAAGCCGATGATGTCACCGGGCAGCAATGTCTCCAGCGCCCTGTCGGCCCCCTCTCCTGAAAATAGAAGCTGCCCCATATGGCTGACATCGAACAGCCCGGCATGCTCGCGCGTCCAGCCATGTTCGGCCATGATGCCTTCATACTGGATCGGCATCTCATAGCCGGCAAAGCTGACCATACGCCCGCCCCGCGCCCGGTGCCAGGCGTCAAGCGGCAGCAGCGCGTCGCCGGTATCGATATCGCTGTCAGAAAATTCGGCGTCGCTCATGTCTGTTTCGCTTTCATTCGAGGGGATAGAGGATCGACGCCAACAAGAGCGTCCTTCTCCATCACCCCCTCTGTCACGAAACCTGAGAGCTTTGACCGGCGGGTGTGGATTCCGCGCGGCTTACACCTTCGGTGGGACGAAAATATTCCGTCCGCTTTCCAGAGTGCCACCTGACGATGCGGTCCTTTGACCTGAGAGTTTCCGGGGCGGTTGCTCCTTCGGCGGCCTCCTTTTCCGTTGCCGGATAAAGAGGCGCTCTCCCGCATCGCCATCCGCCCGAATCCGGGCGGCGACATGAGACTCTTCGCTTAGCTGATTGTTCCTGTCAACCGCGGCAGTACGGCAATCAGATGACAAATTCATCCGGCAGGGCCGTCACCCCGAAAATTTCCTGATGCCGGGAAAGCGCATAGCGGTCCGTCATCCCGGCGATGAAGTCGGCAATATGGCGGCTCTTGTCCGGTTCATCGGCGTTGCAGCGCTCCGCCCAGCCGGACGCCATCAAATTCGGGTCGGCATGATAAGCGGCGAACAGATCATTGACGATCCGCTGCGCCCCCGCCGACGCGGCCAACTGCCGGGGGTGATGGTAAAGGGTCGCATACATGAAGCGCTTCCAATCGCGCTCGGCGTCCGCCAGTTCAGGCGAGAAACCAGCCAGCATGCGCCCGGCAGCACGAACATCAGCGGCGGTTTCGACGCCGGACGCAGCGATGTTGGCGCGGGTGTTTTCCAGCACGTCATTGACCATCAGGCCGATCTGGTCGCGGACCAGCTCCGGCACCAGCCGCGCGTCGGGCAGGTCGGGATAGCGCGCCTTCACCCGGTCCCAGCTCGTCCGCACGAACGGCACCTCGAGAAGCTGGTCAAGCGTGAGCAGCCCCGCGCGAATGCCATCGTCGATGTCGTGATTGTCATAGGCAATGTCGTCCGCGACAGCCGCCACCTGCGCCTCCAGCGACGACCAGCCGGAAAGGTCCAGCGGGAACAGCGCATCGACCTCCCGCATGGCCCAACCCCGATTGGTCACCGGGCCATTATGCTTGGCCAGCCCCTCCAGCATTTCCCAACTCAGGTTCAGCCCGCTCCAGCGCGGATAGGGCGAATCGAGCAGCATCAGCGTGCGGAGCGTCTGCGCATTGTGATCGAAACCGCCATGGTCTTTGAGCGCTGTTTCCAGCCCCTCCTCCCCCGCATGGCCGAAGGGCGGATGGCCGATGTCATGGGCAAGGCACAGCGCCTCGGTCAGATCCTCGTTAAGGCCGAGCGCGCGAGCAATGGTGCGGCCGATCTGCGCTACTTCCAGGCTGTGGGTCAGCCGGACGCGATAATGGTCCCCGTCGGGTGAAATGAACACCTGCGTCTTGTGGCGCAGGCGGCGGAAGCTGATCGAATGGATGATCCGGTCCCGATCCCGCTGGAACGCATCGCGCGGGCCGCGAGTCTCCCCGCCCGGTTCGGCGTGCTGACGGCCCCGGCTCTGCTCCGGGCGGCTGGCATAGGGGGCCTGATGGCGTGTCATTCCGGCAGCTTCGCTACTTCCAGCCCCTCGGTGCTTTGCCAGATATAGCCGTCGCCCCCCGCCTTCATCCAGTCCGACACGAAGCTCCGGGCGGCGCCGGTATCGCCAAATGGGCCGATCACCATACGCCGGGTGGCGCCCCATGGCGAAGTCCACGCATCCTTGCCCTTGAGCAGGGCGGCATGCTTCTTGCGCAATTTGCCCATGTCGAAGGCCAGCGCCTTCACGTCCCGGCCGGTGGCGATCTGTACCCAGACGCGCGCCGGGTTCCTGGCCTTTTCGGCGGCCTCGGCCTTTGCCGCCGCCTTTGCGTCGGCTTCCGCCTTTGCCTTGGCCTTTGCTTCGGCCTCTGCCTTCGCCTTGGCCGCTGCGGCCTGCTCGGCCTTGCGCTTTTCCGCCTGAATCCGGGCCACTTCGGCCAGGTCCACGGGCGCAACCGCCGGAGTGCGCTCCGCCTCGGGGACCGAAACCGTGCTCATGATGTCCGCGAGAGTCCGGCGATCTTCCGGGGCAACCGGAGCGGGGACGGGTTCTTCCGGTGCTGGCGGACCGATACGGTCGCTGGCCGCAGAGGGCGCGACAACCGTGTCGCTCAAACGACGCGGCGGCGATGGCGGCAAAGAGACTTCCGCGACGGTTCGGCCCGGTGGAATTGCCGCCGGGCGGGCCGGGGCAGCCGGCTGGGCCGCTGCAGGCGGCTTCGGCTCGGCGCGCGGCCGCTGCCTCGCCTGCGATGCGCTTGCGACGGAAGTGGCCGGAGCAGCGGGACTGACTGGCTTGGAAACAGGCGGGGTGCCCGGCTTGGGCGGAGCGGCTATACCCGCCCCCGTCGTGCGGACCGTGCCAGCGGGGAAATTGCCGAAATGCACCGCGGCCGCCCGCTGCCCCGCCGTCAGCGACGGCATGCGGTCCATAAAAGGCTTGATCGCCGCCGCCATATTGGGGGGCATCATGGCGCTGGTGATGTCCTGCGCCTCCTTCGCCCGGCCATTCATTGCGAAAATGAAGGCCCGGTCGCGCCAGGCATTGCGGTCGCTCTTGCGCAGCAGCGGGTCGAGGAGACGATCGGCTTCCTGCCAATTGCCCGATATGCCCAGCGACACTGCATAGCGCCGAATCAGCAGCGGGTTGCGGGGATCGCGCTCCAGCGCCACCTTGTAATCATTCTGCGCCCGCACCGGATCTCCGGTCAGGTCAAAGGCAAGCCCGCGATCGAAGGCGATATCAGCTTCCCGCGTGCCCATGCGGACGGCCTCATCGAACAAGCGAAGCGCCTCGACGGGATTTTCCATGCCCACCATCGAACGGGCAAGGCCCGTTTTCACTCGGGCATTGGACGGCGAAATGTCCTGCGCCCGCGCGAAAAAGCCGGTGGCCGCGCGCGGATCGTTCAGCTTCAGCGCCGCCTCTCCCGCCCCGATCAGCGCATCCACGTCGCGGGGATTGGAGGCCAGGCGCGAAAGATGCCGCCCAAGCTCCGCAGCGCCCTCGGGTTGCGTGACCTCAAGCGCGGGACTGACCCCCGAGGGCTGGCTCTGCGCGGTCGCGGGCTGCGCACCCAAAAGAGCGGGCAGCAGCGCGCCCAGGGCAATGAATTTAACCGGATTGAATGTCACAGGGCGATCAATAGCAAGGCCACGGCTGAATGGGAAATTTATCGGGACAGGTACGCGAGCCAGACTGTTCAGGGTGTGGGGTGGACGGGCGGAGTCCATACAAGACCTTCTCCCTTAACGGGAGAAGGATACGGAGCCTTGGCCTGGCGGAGCCGGGCTTAGGCGGAGTTGGATGAGGGTGAGCGAGCCACAGGCCCGCGCGATTGCAGCGCAATCGCCCCCCCTCACCCAGCTTTGACTAGGCAGCAAGCTGCCAAGTCTTCGCAACCCTCTCCCGCAAGGGGAGAGGGTGTGCTCTCTGCGGGTTCCTACTGATTATTCTGCCGGTTAAGGAATCGCGGGATGTCCAGCCCGGCGCGGGTGTCTTCTTCCTCGTCATTGCTGACGGCGGTACGGGAGCTACCGCGCGACAGGTTGGACATGCGCTCGAACAAGGTGCCGCCGGTCGAGACACGCGGCGCGGGCCGGGCGGGTTCGGCGGGCGCTTCCGCCGCCACCGGCTCCGCTTCCGGCTCCTCGGCCATCTCTGCCGCAGGGCTGAGGAGCAGTTCGTCCTCATCGGCCGCTTCAGGCGCGGGAGCCAACTCTTCCGCTTCGGCCGGCGCAAAGGATTCAAAGCCAGGCGCAGGCTCGGCGGCAACAACCGGTTCGCTGACCGGTTCAGCCACTGGCGGGGTATAGGATACAGGCGCGGGCGGCGTTGCTGTCCGGCCCGGGAAAGTGAAAGCCTGCGTGCGCGGCGCGGTGGCATCGACGTCATTGTCGATTCCGGTGGCGACCACGGACACGCGAATCTTGCCCTGTAGCCCATCGTTGAAAGCGGAGCCCCAGATGATGTTGGCGTCGGGATCGACCAGTTCGCGAATGTGATTGGCGGCTTCATCGACTTCCATCAGGCGCATATCCTCACCGCCGGTGATGGAGATGATGACGCCCTTTGCGCCCTTCATGCTGACGCCATCCAGAAGCGGGTTGGCAATCGCCTTTTCGGCGGCTTCCAGAGCGCGGCCATCGCCTTCGGCTTCGCCCGTGCCCATCATCGCCTTGCCCATTTCGCCCATGACCGAACGGACGTCGGCGAAGTCCAGGTTGATGAGGCCCGGCATGACCATCAGGTCGGTGATGCCGCGCACGCCTTGCTGCAGCACCTCGTCGGCCAGCTGGAAGGCCTCCTTGAAGGTGGTGTTGGGATTAGCGATCAGGAACAAATTCTGGTTCGGGATGACGATGAGCGTATCGACATGCTTTTGCAGCTCGGCGATGCCCGCCTCGGCTGAGCGCGAACGCCGTGTGCCTTCGAACGTGAACGGCTTCGTGACGACGCCGACGGTCAATATACCCTTGTCGCGAGCGGCCTTGGCGATGACGGGAGCAGCGCCGGTGCCGGTGCCGCCGCCCATTCCGGCGGCGATGAAGCACATATGCGCGCCGTTCAGCGCTTCATCGACGGAGGAAATCGTCTCTTCAGCCGCCGCGCGGCCGATCTCGGGCCGCGACCCTGCGCCCAGACCTTCGGTAATCTTCGGGCCGAGCTGGATTCGCCGCTCTGCCGGGGAGGCGTTCAGTGCCTGCGCGTCGGTATTGGCGACAATGAAATCCACCCCCTCGACTTGGGCGGCGATCATGTTTGCGATGGCGTTTCCGCCCGCGCCGCCGACGCCGATGACGGCGATGCGCGGCTTCAGCTCGTCTACATGCGGGGGTCCGATTTCAATGCTCATAAACTTGCTCCCATTGCTTCATCCCACTGAAGCGAAACCTTAATGTAACACATGCACTATCTGATTCGCCGAATCATCCAAAAACTAGTCGTTAACCAAAATAACTCAGTAATTCGCGCGCAAAGCGGTGATTAACCGCTGAATAACTGCCGATCCTGGAGCCTTGTGGACTGTTTGTTTCGACGAAGGCAGCCATCGCAGGTCGGCGGGATTGGACGCCCCATAGAGCGCCAGGCCCGCCAGCGTGGCGAAAGCCGGTCCACTATGCGCCTCCGGCAGGCCCGTCAAGCCGCGCGGGCGCCCTATCCGAACGGCCCGGCCCAAAGCGGTCTGGGCATAATCGGCAATCCCTTTCAGCTCCGCGCCGCCGCCGGTCAGGACGACCTGTCGCCCGACCGGGCCGGTGAAGCCCAGCTCCTTCAAAGTCTTGCCGATCTCCCCGATCAGATGGTCCAGCCGCTGGCAGATGATACCGACCAGCTGCGCGCGCGTGATCCGGCCGCCCTCCGCGCTCTGGCCGTCGCTGGCGATCGGCGCGATCTCGATCATTTCGCGGTGATCGCGCGGCGATTGCATGGCGGAACCGTAAAAACATTTCATCCGCTCGGCCTGGCTGCGGCGAACGCCGAACGCCGAAGCGATGTCGTCGGTGATGTCCGCCGCCCCATAGGGAAGCGAGGCAAGGCCGACCAGCATGCCGCCAGCGAACAGGGAAACATTGGTGACGGCCGCGCCCAGCTCCACCAGCGCCACGCCCAGATCACGTTCCTCTTCGGACAGGCAGGTCATCCCGGTGGCGACTGGAGACGCCACAATGCTGTTCACCTCCAGATGGGCCGATCGGACGCACAGATCCAGATTGCGCAGCGGACTGCCATCGGCCAGCACGACATGAATGTCCACGCCCAGGCGATCCGCATGCAGGCCGAGTGGCTTTTTGACGCCGGTAAGGCCATCCAGCGTGTAGAGCGTCGGTTGGGCATGCAGGACCATGCGGCCGTCCGGGTCGATGCTGTTCCGCCCCGCCTCCAGCAGGTCGTCAATATCCTGCTGTTCGACGCGGTGGCCGCCCAGTTCGACCTCAACACTGGCGATGTCGCTGACAAGGCCGCCTGCGGAGAAATTGACCCAGACATCCTCGATGTTCATGCCGGCGATGCGCTCGGCCTGTTCGACGGTTTCCCGGACGGCCTGTTCGGTGCGCTCCATGTCGGCGATATAGCCGCGCCGGACCCCCCGGCTTTCGCGCTGCCCCGTGCCAAGGACGGTGAGGTCGCCTTTCTCATTCTGGCCCGCGATCAGCGCGGAAACCTTCCAGGACCCTATGTCCAGGGCCGTAACCAGCTTGTCGTAACGCGGCTGCGCCAAGACTTACCCCTCCCCGTCACTTGCTTCGTCGGTCGCCGCGGCGTCGTCGCCCCCGCTCTTCGCCGCGACCGTGTCCTGCGTCTTGGGCAGACGTAGCACGAATTTGTCGGGATCGCGCATATCAAATCGAATGATCCCGCGCCCGAGCAGGCGATTGACGCCGTCCATGCGCGCGAAATTGACCAGGGCCGCCGAGGCTTCCGCCTTGCCTTCGGGCAGCGACAGCGTTTCGCCCGTCTGAAAGCGCAAGTCCCAGCGGCGATTGCCGACCCAGGTCGCGCCGGCCAGCATGGGCTTGAGCGCCGGAGCGGCCTCCATCAATTGCCCGAGGGCTGCGGTCTGCTGGTTCGCCTTGGGACCAACGACCAGCGGCAGGTCGGGCATGGTGGTAAGGTCGATCGGCTGCAGCACCTTACCCTGCCCGTCGATCAGGGCGAGCTTGCCCTTGTTCTGCCAGACGGCGGCGGGCTTGCGCTCGACAATGTCGATGACCAGCGTTTCGGGAAGGCGGCGGGACACGCGCGCGTCCTGCACCCAGCCCAGTTGCATGAGTTCGCCCCGCAGCTTTTGAAGGTCCACGGACGGCATCGCCCGCTCATGCTGGCCAAGGGCGATGGCGTAAACGGGCAGCTCGTCCATTCGCTCGATTCCGCGCACTTCGACCTTGCGAACTTCAAAACCGGCCTTGCGCGCAAGCTCGGAAAATTCCTGGCCGGCCATCGCCGGCAAGCCGACAAACCAGGCGAGCCCGCCCAGCGCGGCCGCGGCCGAAAGCATGATGGTCCAGGTGACGGCCCGGTGCAGCGTCGCGTCGCTGACCGGTAACGAGCTCAAGAAACGGTCGATCCGCGAGCGGCGCTTGTGCGATCGCCCGGCCGCTTTCCGCTTGCGCGCGGCGCCCCCGCGCCGGATCGTTGCAGCGCTCATAATGCCTCCTCGACAATTCGCTCGACCAGCTCGGCATAGTCGATCCCGAGTTTCGCCGCCTGTTCCGGCACCAGGCTCAACGGCGTCATGCCCGGTTGGGTGTTGACCTCCAGCAGGAACAGGCCCTCCACCCCCTGATTATCGTCCCAGCGGAAATCGGCGCGGGACGTGCCCTTGCAGCCCAAAATCCGATGCGCCCGCAGTGCCAGCGCCTTGCAAGCCTCTGTAATATCGTCAGGAATGTTCGCGGGGCAAATATGATCCGTCATGCCGTCGGTATATTTGGCATCGAAATCGTAAAAGCCGCTTTTCGGACGAAGCTCCGTCACCAGCAACGCTTCCCCGCCCAGAACGGCGGTCGTCAGCTCCCGCCCGCGAATATAGGGCTCGGCGAGAAGATGCTCGAATTCCTGCCACGGCCCCGCGACGTCGCGGCCGATAGGCGTGCCGTAGTTGCCGTCGTCCGTGACGATGGCGACGCCCACCGACGATCCTTCGTTCACGGGCTTCAGCACATAGGGGCGCGGCAGCGGATCGGCCGCATACAGGCTTTCGCTCTCCACGATCAGACCGCCGGGCATCGGGATGCCGTGAGGGACGAGCGTCTGCTTGGTCAATTGCTTGTCAATGGCGATGACCGAGGTCGCAAGGCCGCTATGGGTGTATTTCACGCCCATCAAGTCCATCATGCCCTGCACCGTCCCGTCCTCGCCCGGAACGCCGTGAAGGGCGTTGAACACGACATCGGGCGCAGCCTCGGCAAGCCGCGCGGCGACATCATGGCCCATATCGATGCGCGTGACCTTATGCCCACGGCTTTCCAGCGCCTTCGCCACGCCCTCCCCGCTCATCAGCGAGACGGGGCGTTCGGCCGACCAGCCGCCCATCAGGACCGCGACATGCCAGGGGCCTCTCATATTCTCGTCCCCTGCATCATTATATCGTCATCCCCGCGAAAGCGGGGACCCAACTCGCCACAATTTCCAGCGTCGAACCCAGAGGAAAGATGGGTTCCCGCTTTCGCGGGAATGACGAGGTCTTGATTGGCCGCGTGCATCAGCGTCATCATCCCTCAACCCCAATTCGCTGGATTTCCCATTCAAGCGTCACGCCGCTCTTGTCCTTCACCTTTGCGCGCACCTCCTCGCCCAGCGCCTCGATGTCGGCGCTGCTCGCGCCGCCGAGGTTGAGGAGGAAGTTGCAATGCTTTTCCGATACCTGCGCCGCGCCCTTGATCAGGCCACGGCATCCCGCCTCGTCGATCAGCCGCCAGGCCTTGTCGCCCTCGGGATTCTTGAAGGTTGAACCGCCGGTGCGGGAGCGCAGCGGTTGGGAGGCTTCGCGTTCGGCCGCGATGCGGTCCATCTCCGCGCCGATGGCGGCTGGGTCTCCGGGTACACCTTCAAACACGGCCTCAACCACGACAGAGCCTTCGGGAAGTTCGCTGTGGCGATAGCTGTAGGCGAGGCGCGATGCCTCCCATGTCTCCACACGCCCGTTCCGCAGGACAAGGGTGCATTCCACCAATATGTCGGATGCGTCACGGCCATAGGCCCCCGCATTCATGCGGACTGCCCCGCCCACGGTGCCGGGAATGCCGCGCAGGAATTCCATGCCCGCGATACCGGCGTCGCGGGCGGCGCTCGCCACGCTGATGCCCATGGCCGCAGCGCCCGCGCGGACGCGATTGCCCGGCTCCACGCTCACCTTGGACATCGCCTTGGGTAGGCGCACCACAACGCCCGGAACGCCGCCGTCACGCACGATCAGGTTGGAGCCGACACCCACCGGCAGGACTGGAGCGGACGGATCCAGATCGCGAAGGAAAGCCGACAGATCGTCGATATCCTTCGGTCGCACTAGATATTCAGCGGGGCCGCCGGTCCGGAACCAGATGAAGTCGGCAAGGCTGCCCTTTTCCTCAATGCTGCCCCGGAGCGCGGGAAGAGTGGCTGCGCCATGGATCATGCAGGCACGCCTCGCTTCGCCTCGATCGCGCCGGCCAGGCCCGCAGCCCATTTGGTGATGTCGCCAGCGCCAAGGCAAATGATCATGTCGCCCGGATCGATCTGGCCAGCCAGCGTTTCGGCAAGATCGTCGGCATCCGCAATGACAGCGGCGGACCGATGGCCGCGCCGCCGCAGACCCGCTACCAGCTCGTCGGACGTGACACCCTCTATAGGCGCTTCGCCTGCGGGATAGACCGGCGCGGCATAGACAATATCGGCATCGTTGAAGGCCTGCTGAAAATCATCCATCAAATCGTGGAGCCGGGTGAAGCGGTGCGGCTGGACGACCGCGATCACCCTGCCCTGCGCGCCTTCGCGGGCGGCGGCGAGCACAGCGCGGATTTCGACCGGGTGATGGCCATAATCATCGATGACAACCGCCTCTCCGCCCGGCAGGTCGATCGCGCCGACCCTGGTGAAGCGGCGCTTGACGCCGCCGAACTGCGCGAAGCCGTTCTGGATGGTCGAATCGTCGATGCCCATGTGCAACGCCACGCCGACGGCGGCCATGGCATTGAGGACATTGTGCCGCCCCGGCATCGGCATTTCGATGCCGTCGATCCGCCGGGTGGAGCCGTCGCGTTCCCGTATCACCACGTCGAAGCGGTTGCCGCCGGGGACGGGCACCACATTTTCGCCGCGGATGTCGGCCTGCGCGCTGAACCCGTAGGTCACGACCCGGCGATCCTGCACGCGCGGCAAAATGGCCTGCACCTCCGGATGGTCGAGACAGAGCAGGGCCGCGCCATAGAAGGGAACATTTTCGACAAATTCGACAAAGGCGTCCTTCACCTTTTCGAAGCTGCCATAATGATCGAGATGTTCGGGATCGATATTGGTGACAACCGCGACCGTACCGTCGAGGCGCAGGAAACTGCCGTCGCTTTCGTCGGCCTCCACCACCATCCAGTCGCTGCTGCCGAGGCGGGCGTTGGAGCCGTAGCGGTTGATGATGCCGCCATTGATGACGGTGGCGTCGATCCCGCCCGCGTCGAGCAGCGCCGCAACCATGGACGTGGTCGTGGTCTTGCCGTGCGTACCGGCGACCGCCACGGTGGATTTCAGGCGCATCAGTTCGGCCAGCATTTCCGCGCGGCGGATGACGGGCACGCGCTTCTCCAGCGCCAGATCGACCTCCGGATTGCCGCGCTTGATCGCGGTGGAGGTGACGACCACGGCGGCGTCGCCCAGATTTTCGGCCTTGTGGCCGATCATCACCTTGATCCCCTTGTCGCGCAGGCCCTGCACCACATAGCCTTCGGCGATGTCGGAACCCTGCACCTTATAGCCCATATTGTGCATGATCTCGGCAATGCCGGACATGCCGATGCCGCCAATGCCAATGAAGTGGATAGTGCCGATATCGGTCGCGACGCCCTTCATGCCGGAACTCCCTGCATGCTGATCTTGGGTCCGGCGGGGCGGATACGCAGCGCATCGTTCGTGATCGGCGCGGGACCGATGCTTTCCAGAAGATCAGCCAGATCGCGCGCGGCATTGGGCCGGCCGCACGTCTTGGCGCGCTTTGCGGCATTTTGAAGCGCTCCGGGCTCCAGCGCCAGTTTCTGCATTTGTTTGGCAAACTCCACAGGGGTAAATTTGGATTGCGGGATCGACCGCGCGCCGCCGCAGGCGACCATTTCGCGGACATTGGCCGTCTGATGATCGTCCATCGCGCTGGGCAGCGGGATCAGGATCGCTGGCCGTCCGGCGGCCGTCAGTTCGGATATGGTGGACGCCCCCGCCCGCGCGACGACCAGATGCGACCAGCCCAGACGTTCGGGCAGGTCGGGCAGGTAGGTGGCGAGGTCAGCCGGAATTTCGAGCGCCGCATAGATTTCGCGCACCTGCTCGATATCGTCCAGGCGGCATTGCTGCGTCACCTGAAGGCGGCGGCGCAGGCCGAGGGGCAGAAGGCCAAGGCCGTCGGGCACCACTTTCGACAGGATCGTCGCCCCCTGGCTGCCGCCGGTGACGAGCAGGCGAAACACGCTGTCCTCATTGAGCGCCGGATAATCCTCTTCCCGCAGTGCCAGCACTTCTTCCCGCACGGGATTGCCGACCAGATGGACCTTGTGCGAAAATCTGTCGGCCAACCGCTCCACATCGGGATAAGCGGTTGCGATGGCATTCACCTTGCGCGCCAGCAGGCGATTGACGCGGCCCAGCACGGCATTTTGTTCATGGACGACCGTCGGAATATCGTCCTTCAACGCCGCGAGCAGTGCTGGAAGCGCGGGGTAGCCGCCAAAGCCTGCCACCACCGAGGGCTGAAACGTCTCATAAAGGCGGCGCGCCATGTCGCGGCCGGCCTTGATATTGCGCAGCCCCTTCAGCCAGCCCATGGGGCCGCCGGCCATGCGGCCGGCGGGCAGGACATGGACCTGGGCACGCTCGAAAATGCCCGGTATCCTGGCGCCGCGCTCGTCCGTGATCAGCGCGACATGATGGCCTCGCTCCATCAGCTCGACAGCAACGGCGTGGGCCGGGATCATGTGACCGCCCGTGCCTCCGGCTGCCAGCACATAATGGCGGGAAATGGTCATCGTCCGCTCCATTTGACGACATAGGGGGAGCGCACCAGATAGGGGTTCCGGCGCGTAAACGCCAGCAGCAGCCCCGTGCCGATGCACAGCGCGATCATAGAGGAACCGCCATAGCTGATAAAGGGCAGCGTCATGCCTTTCGACGGAAACAGTTGTGTGTTGACGCCCATGTTGATGATCGCCTGGATCCCGAATTGCGTGGCCAGACCTGCGGCGGCAAGGATGGTGAAGGCATCCTCCTCATCCAGCAGCTTCAGGAACACCCGCACCATGATCGCCAGATAGACGCAGGCGATCGCGATGCAGGCCAGAAGCCCGAATTCCTCGCCGATCACCGAAAAGATATAGTCGGTATGCGCCTCGGGCAGGCGGAACTTGGCCATGCCGCTGCCCGGCCCCACGCCGGTCAGCCCGCCCCCGGTGATCGCCGCGTGGGCGCTGTCCACCTGATAGGAATCGCCCTGCCCCAGCAGCCAGATGTTGATGCGCTGCGTCGCGACCGGATAGAAGAGATAGGCGGCGACCAGACCGCTAAAGCCAGTCGCGGCCAGCGCAACCATCCACCGCACCGACATGCCCGACAGCAGCATCAGCGTCAGCCAGGCCGAACAGAAGATCACCGTCTGCCCCAGATCAGGCTGGTTCATCAGCAGGACCGCAACGAAGCCGGTCAGCGCCGCGGAGATGGGAACGACGGGAAGGCTCCGGTCCTTCCCCCGCAGCGACAACAGCCAGGCCAGGGCAACGATGAAAGCGGGCTTCAGGAATTCGGACGGCTGAAAGCGGAACATCCCCGGGCCGATCCAGCGCGCAGCGCCATTGACGGACGTGCCGATCAGGGGGACCAGCAGCAGCAATCCGGTGAACAGAATCGCCAAAAAAATGGCGAGACGCCGGGCCTGCATCCGGGGCAGCATCGAAATCACCAGCATCACCGGCACGCCAAGCCCCACCCAAAGGACTTGACGATAGAAATAGTAGAGCGGATCGAGCGTCACCTGGTTGGTCGAAAGCGTCTGCGATGCGACCGGCGAGGCCGCCGCCACGGCGACAAGACCAATGGCGATGAGGATGCTGATGAGCAGCAGCAGCACCCGGTCGATTTCCCAGAACCAGAGGCCCAATGGCGTCCGGTCGCGCGGCAGCGTCACGCCGCGCCGGGGACGGACGAAACCGGGGGGCGGCGCGGTGGTGCCGGTCTGACCAAGGCCGGGAAAGCTGTCGGCGCGCATGTCCATGTCGCCCTCCGCCATCAGCCAAGCGCCTCCACCGCTGCCCGAAAGGCATCGCCCCTCGCCTCAAAGTCGCGGAACTGGTCGAACGAGGCGCAGGCGGGGGAAAGCAACACGACATCACCCGGCTCCGCCACCCGTGCGGCGCGGCGAACGGCGGTGATAAGCAGTTCGCTATCGTCCACCGGCATGATCGGGCGCAGGATCTCGGCAAAGACCGGCCCCGCCTCACCAATCGTATAGGCCTGCTTCACATGGCCGAACCAGGGCGCGCAATCGTCCAGATCGCTTGATTTGGCGAGACCACCCAATATCCAGTGCACGCGCGGCCCGCCATCCTTCGGCGGATAGGCGGCAAGCGCGGGCGCGGTGGAGGCGGGATTGGTCGCCTTGCTGTCATTGACGTAAAGGACGCCATTTTTTTCCGCGACGCGCTCCATGCGATGGGGCAGGCTGGAATAGGTCCGAAAGCCCTCTTCTATAGTTTCCGCAGATATACCCAGAAGCTCGCAAGTGACGCGAGCACATTGAGCATTCTCTAGATTATGAGGACCCTGCAACGCAGGCCATTGACTTTGATCTTCAGGGTAGGATTCCGGATCTACGCAGGCGACGAACTGATCCAGACCTTGGACTTGAGCGACAGCGGCAGCCGTCGTTGTTGACACAACAGCGGCGTGGGATTCCGACTGCATCTTAAACAACCGCCCTTTGGCAGCAGCATACGCCTCAAACCCGTCATAACGGTCGAGATGGTCAGGCGTGATGTTGAGCAGGACGGCCACATCCGCGTCCAGACTATAGGTCAGGTCGATCTGATAGCTGGACAGTTCCAGCACATAGACCCCGCCCTCCGGCAGCGGCTCCTGCCCCAATATGGGCAGGCCGATATTGCCGCCCATCATGGTCGGAATGCCGGCGGTTTCGACGATGTGATGAATGAGCGCCGTGGTCGTGGACTTGCCGTTGGTCCCGGTGATGGCGACGACGCGATGCGGCGGCAGGCTCCCCCTGGCAAGCGCAAACAGCTCTATGTCGCCGATGAGCGGCACGCCCGCATCGCGCGCCTTGTCCGCAATCGGATGACGGTTGAGCGGAACGCCAGGAGATACGACCACGCCGTCGAAGCCAGCAAGGTCAATCGCCAGCGGATCGTCTATGTCCGCGCGCCCGGCGACTGCCTGCCGCGCATCTTCGCGGGTATCCCAAGCCGTGACATGCGCGCCGCTCCGCACCAAAGCCTCGACCGTCGCAAGGCCGGAACGGGCAAGGCCCAGAACGGCATATTTTTTTCCGGCAAAGGCGGGGCTGACGATCACCGGATCTTCAACGTGGAAAGGCCCGCAAGGGCCAGAACGATGGAGATGATCCAGAAGCGGATCACCACGGTCGGCTCCGACCAGCCGAGCTGTTCGAAATGATGGTGAATCGGCGCCATCTTGAACACCCGCTTGCCGGTGCGCTTGAAGAAAAAGACCTGAATGATGACCGAGGCCGCTTCCAGCACGAACAGGCCGCCGACTATGGCAAGCACGATCTCGTGCCGAACCGTGACCGCGATAACGCCCAGCGCCCCGCCGAGCGCCAGGCTGCCCGTATCGCCCATGAACACGGCCGCGGGCGGCGCGTTGAACCAGAGGAAGGCAAGCCCCGCCCCGATAATCGCGCCCAGCAATATGGTAAGGTTCCCCGCCCCCGGTACATGCGGAATGCCCAGATAGGTCGCATAGTCCGCCCGGCCGACGATATAGGCGATGATCATGAACGCCACGCAGGCAATGATGACCGGCATGGTGGCCAGCCCGTCAAGCCCATCCGTCAAGTTCACCGCATTGCCCGCGCCCACGATGACGAAGGCAGCGAAGAGATAATAGGCCGGGCCAAGATCGATGGCTGGCCCGTTGTAAAAGGGAACGTAGAGCGACGTACCGGTCTGCTGAACGATCAGCCATGCCGCGCCGCCCGCGACCAGAAATTCGGCGAGCAAGCGCACCCGGCCCGGCACGCCCCGGTGGCTCGATTTGCTGACCTTGTCATAATCGTCAAGGAAACCGATCGCGCCGAAACCCAGCGTGACGAAGATACAGGCCCAGACATAGATGCTGCTGAGGTCCATCCACAGGAATACCGACACCGCGATGGACGTCAGGATCATCAGGCCGCCCATGGTCGGAGTGCCGCGCTTCACGAAATGGCTTTGCGGCCCGTCCTCGCGGATCGGTTGCCCCTTGCCCTGCCGCACGCGCAGCCAGCCGATGAATTTGGGTCCGATCAGCAGGCCAAGGAACAGCGCCGTCGCCACCGCCGCGCCCGTGCGGAAGCTCAAATAGCGGACGAGGTTGAAAACCCCCTCAAATTCCATCGCCGTTGCCAGCCAGTACAGCATTAACGCTCTTTCTTATCGTCGGTCATCGCCGCGACGACGCGCGACAGGCCGACACTGTTCGATCCCTTGACGAGCACAATGTCGCCCGCCTGCAATTCCGATTTCAGGCGCTGCGCCGCCATGTCGGCATCCGCCACATGCGCCAATCCTATGCGCCCTTCAAGCCGCTGTGCCAAGGAAGCCATTTCCGGGCCGACGAGAATAGCGAAATCGACCTTCGCGGCCTCGATCGGACCGGCAAGCGCCGTGTGAAACGCTTCGCTTTCTTCGCCCAACTCCTTCATCGCGCCCAGCACGGCAAGGCGGCGTTCGCCATGTTCGCGGCCAAGCTGCTTGAGCGTCGCTTCCATGGACAGGGGATTGGCGTTGTAGCTTTCATCGATCACAACGGCCTCGCCCGCGCCAACGGCGACGCTCACACGCGCACCGCGACCGGCGAGTCCCGGAAGCTCAGCCAGCGCCAGCCCGGCCGCAGCCAGATCGCCACCCACCGACTCAACAGCCGCAAGGACAGCCAGCGCGTTCGAAACCCAATGTTCCCCCGGCGGGCCGACCGTCAGGCAGATCTCTGCTTCGGGCATGTTCACCGTGACCAGCGTTCCGCCGCTGGCCGTCGGCACCATATCGACAGCGCGAACGTCCGCCCCCTCACCAAGGCCAAAGGTCAATATTCGCGCGGCGTAGCGCTCGGCAACGGCCCGAAGCCGCCCGGCATAGGGGCTGTCATGCGGAATGATGGCGGTGCCGCCGGGCTCAAGCCCAGCAAATATCTCCGCCTTGGCGTCGGCGATCGCCTCGATCGTCGGGAAGAACGCCTTGTGCGCAGGCGCAATGGCGGTGACCATGGCGACATCGGGCCGCACGATGCGGGTGAGGTCGGTCAGTTCGCCCGCATGGTTCATCCCCATCTCGAAAATGCCGAAGCGCGCATCGCGCGGCATGCGGGACAGGCTGAGCGGGACACCGACATGATTATTGTAACTTTTGAGCGAGCGATGAACCCGGCCGGGAGCGCTTCGATCCAGCGCGTGGAACAGGGCTTCCTTCGTGCCGGTCTTGCCGACCGATCCGGTGACGCCGATGACCTTGCCTGCGGTTCGGGCGCGCGACGCAGCGCCCAGCGCGACAAGCGCGGTGGTCGTGTCGGCCACCAGAACATGGGGATGATCGACCCGGCGCGCCGTAATCGTCCCCGCCGCGCCTGCAGCAAAGGCCTGATCGACGAAGCGGTGGCCGTCCGTATTCTCGCCGGACAAGGCGATGAACAAATCGCCGGGGCCGACTTCGCGACTGTCGAAGGCAACGCCGGTGACGGAGAAGGGCTCCGACGCAGTGCCGCCCGTGGCCGTAGAGATTTCGGATGAGGTCCAGAGGTCAGGCATCGAGGGTCCTATTCCTCCCCGGCACGGGGAGGGGGACCATGCGAAGCATGGTGGAGGGGGCGGGCCCAAAAGTGCTCCGCTGTTTGCGCTCCGGCTTATGTCTGTTTGCAGTCAACGAGTTGACGGAAAAGGCGTGGCACCGTGCCGTCGGCCCCCTCCACCGCACTACGTGCGGTCCCCCTCCCCGTGCCGGGGAGGATTTCGCGATGCCCCCGCTCACGCCGCGCATTCCCGTGCAACCGCGACATCGTCGAAGGGCAGTACCCGGTCGCCGACGATCTGGCCTTGCTCATGCCCCTTGCCCGCCAGCAGCACGATATCGTCCGGCCCGGCCTGCGCGATCGCGGCGGAGATGGCTTCGCGGCGGTCGGCGATCTCCAGCGCGCCGGGCGCGGCGGCTAGGATCGCAGCCCGAATCGCGGCGGGATCTTCGGAGCGGGGATTGTCGTCAGTGACGATAACATCGTCGGCAAGATCGACCGCGACCTTCCCCATTTCCGGGCGCTTGCCGGTATCGCGGTCCCCGCCCGCGCCGAAAACCACGATGAGCCGCCCTTTTGTGTGCGGGCGAAGGGCCTGAATGGCCGCGTCCAGGCCGTCGGGCGTATGGGCGTAATCGACATAGACCGGCGCTCCGGCCCTGGTAATGACCGCCCGTTCCAGCCGTCCGCGCACGGGCTGGACACGGGTGAGGAAGCCAAGCACATCCTCCAGCCTGCCGCCTGTCGCGAGCACCAGACCCGCCGCCGTCAAGGCGTTGGCCGCCTGATAGGCGCCAATCAGGGGAAGCTCGACCCGATGGGTCTTGCCTTCCGCCTCGATCATCATCACCTGCCCAAGCTGGGTGGGCGTGCGGGAGGCGAGCCTGAGCGTTTCGCCCTCACCGCCGATCGTCAGTATCTTGAGCCCCCGCGCCTTCGCCCGCGCGATAACCTCGGCGGAGCGGGCATCGTCGGCCCAGATCACCGCCGCGCCGCCCGGCGCGATCACTTCATCGAACAGGCGCATCTTCGCGGCGAAATAGCTCTCCATGTCGCCATGATAATCAAGATGATCGCGGCTGAGGTTCGTGAACGCCCCGGCCTGCACCGGCAGCCCTTCCGTCCGGTACTGAGCCAGCCCATGGCTCGACGCCTCGAACGCGGCATGGGTGATGCCTTCGCGGCTGAGGCCTGCCATGTTGGACAGGAAGGTCACGATGTCGGGGGTCGTAAGGCCCGTCGATACCTGATCGACCGAAGTGGTAACGCCCAGCGTTCCGATGGACGCCGCTTTCTCCCCCATCATCCGCCAGATCTGACGGGTAAGCTCAACAGTCGATGTCTTGCCGTTCGTGCCAGTGACGGCCACCACCGTCCTGGGAAAGGGCGCGAAGAATTTTGCGGCGAGCTGGGCAAAAAGACGGCGAGGCCGATCGTCGGAAAGATAGGCCACGCCCCTGACATCCAGCCCCGGCCGCGCGACAATGGCGACAGCTCCAGCGGCAATGGCGTCGGGGATGAAGTCCTCCCCATTGAAGCGCGCGCCCTCGAAGGCGCCGAACACCGTTCCTGGCGCAACCTTGCGATGGTCGATGGCAAAGCCGGTGACGACGCTATCCTGCGCATCGCCGCACAGGCCGCCCGCGATCTGGCCCAGCCGCATCAGTCCTCTCCCTCATCGGGTTTCCAGAGCAGCGGCATCAGTTCTGAAATATCCACATCGCGGCTGATATCCGGGAAAATGCCCAGCATCGGGCCGGCGCGCTCGATCACCTTGCGGGCGATAGGCGCGGCCGTCCAGGCGGCGGTGCGCAGGCCGAACGTCTCTGCATTGCCCTTCGGCTCATCCAGCATGGTGAGAACAATATATCTGGGATTTTCCATCGGAAAGGCGGCGGCGAATGTCGTCACTAGTGAACTTCTTGCGTATCCGCCATTATGCGGCTTTTCAGCCGAACCCGTTTTTCCCCCGACGCGGAATCCCTTTGCGTCGGCGCTTCTTCCTGTACCGGCTGCCACGATCATGCGCAACAGCTGCCGCATGCGCGCGCTGGTCGCGGCGGTAAAAACCCGGCGGCCCTTGGGCACTTCGCCATCCCTGATTTTCTCCAGCGTCGCGGGCCGCCAGATGCCGCCATTCACCAGTGCCGCATAGGCGCTGGCAAGGTGAAGCGGGGTGACGGCGATGCCATGGCCGTAGGAGACAGTCATATTGGTCAGCCGCCCCCAGTTTGACGGCCACAGCGTCACGCCGCGCTCGCGCAGCTCGATGGAGGGACGCCGGTCGAACTCCAGCTTGCGGAACATATCCTGCATGCGCTCCGGTCCCAGCTCATCGGCGATACGCGCCGTTGCGATGTTGGAGCTGTGCACCAGCGTCTCAGGCACGTTGAGCCACCGCTTCAGCGCGTGATCGTCGCGAATGTTGAACCGGCCGACGCTCAGCGGCACGGTCGCGTCATAGCGCTTGCTCATGGACGTGACGACGCCCGCATCCATCGCGGCGGCGATGGAAATCGGCTTGAAGGTGGAGCCAAGCTCATAAACGGCCTGGGTCACGTCATTTCGCCGGGCCTCCATATTGCCCTTGGCGAGTTTGTTGGGATTGAAGACCGGCAGGGAGGCCAGGGCGATGACCTCGCCCGTATTGGCGTCCAGCACCAGCCCGGTCGCCCCGATGGCCTTGTGCGCGACCATTCCGGCATAAAGTTCGCTTTCCATGGCCGCCTGCACCCGGCTGTCGATGGACAGCACCAGCGGCGCACCGCGCGTTTTGGGGTCGGTGAGCTGCGCGTCGAACGCCCGCTCCACGCCCATTGCGCCCTGCCCGTCCAGATCGACAAAGCCCAGCACATGCGCGGCAAGCGTCCGCTGCGGGTAAAGCCGCTCCTTTTCGCGCGGGAATTCGATGGCGATCTCGCCAAGCGCATTGACCGCCCTCACTTCCTCGGGAAGGGCGCGGCGGCGCAGATAGGTGAAGCGAACAGCGCGCGTCAGTTTCTTGTGAAAACTGGCGACGCTTTCATCGGGGAAGATGTCGTGAAGCTGGCGGGCGGTCTCCATCGGGTCGCCCAGCAATTCGCGGGGCCGGACCGCAATGGAATAGGCATCCATGTTCCGCGCCAGGGGAGCGCCATTGCGATCGACAATGTCCGCCCGCATCGGCACCAGGCTGACAGGACCGTGCGGCCCGTGTGCGCCGTCCGCAAACAGTCCGAGCCACAAAAGCCGAAGACCGATAAGCATCATCGCCGCGACGAACAGCAGCAGGAGGAGCATCAACCGGTAATGCGCCACGGCCGTCAGCTGGTAGCGCTGGCTGGCCGTTCTTACCCGTTCAGGCCGCGCGACGAGCGTGGTCATCAGCGCATCGCCCTCCCCTTCTCCCGCGCGGCCATGCGCGCAAGATCCCCAAGAGTGTGGTCGTCGAGCAGGGTCTGCTCCAGCATGGCGATACGTTCGACACGCCGGGTTTCCGCCGCCGTCTTGGGCGCGGCGGGACGAACGGGCGCGGCCGCGGCTGTCCGGACGGCGGGCGGTTCAGCCTTGGCAAGCGCCGCAGCCGTCTTCGTCTCCGGCTTCGTTTCGGGCCGGGAAGCCGGAGCGGCCTGCGCCGGGACGGCGTCGCTGCGCACCACGGGCGCCGCCGCGATCGACTGCGCCACCGCCGATGGCAGGTCGGCTGGCGTTTCCACCATGGCCGTCATGACCGGCGCGGCCACATAGGCCGGGCCATTGGGCGTAAGCCCATCCAGGCTCGCCAGCGCCCGCTCGCCGTCCAGATACTGCGCCACGGTCGGGGTCGAAAAACGGAAATTCTCGCTGTTCCAGCGTTCAAGCTGCCGCATGCTGGCGCGGGCGCCGAATTCGGTTTCCAGATACCGGATTTCGCGCTTGGCAGACAATATCTGCCTTTCAACCCGCGCCAGCTCGGTCCGCTCCGATGCGACCCGGAGGGATACGAGATAGACGGCGATTGCTCCCAGTGTCACCAGCAGCAACCAGAAAATGCTTTGCAGACGCCTGACTGCGATCATTGTCCTGTTCCCCATGGCTTGGCTGAACTGCGCACGGCGCTCCGGAGGGTGGCGGAGCGGGCGCGCGGATTGGCGGAAATTTCTCTCTCCCCGGCGCGAACGGCCTTGGCGGGCTTTTTGAAAGTGGGGGCTGGACCGTCATCATTGAGAGGACGGTGACGCGATCCAGCCCCCTCCCCGCCGCTGCGGCTGCGAAGGAAGCGCTTTACGATCCGGTCTTCGAGGCTGTGAAAGGTGACGACGGCCAGGCGGCCGCCCGGCTGCAGCACGGCTTCCGCCGCCTCAAGCCCCCGCTCAAGCTCCTCGAGTTCCCGGTTGAGGTAGATACGGATCGCTTGAAAGGTACGGGTGGCCGGATCCTTCTTTTCCCCCGGATGATGGCCGACGGCCTTGCGCACCACGGCCGCCAGTTCCGCCGTCCGCGTGAGCGGACGCGCCTCCACGATGGCGCGGGCGATGCGGCGGGATCGGTGTTCCTCGCCATATTGATAGATGACGTCGGCAATGTCCTGCTCTGCCGCCGTGTTGAGGAAATCGGCCGCGCTTTCGCCCGACTGGCTCATCCGCATGTCGAGCGGCCCATCGGACTGGAAGGAGAAACCCCGGTCGGCGCGATCAAGCTGCATGGAGGACACGCCGATATCGAGCGTGACGCCCGACACCGCCGTCACGCCGCGCTCGGCCAGCAAGCGTTCCATATCGGAAAAGCAGCCCTCGATCAGCGTAAGGTCGCCGCCCTTTGCGGCCACAACCGCCTGCCCCTCGCGGATCGCATCGGGATCGCGGTCGAACGCGAACACTTTCGCGCCGCGCTCCACCATTGCCGAGCTATAGCCGCCCGCGCCGAAGGTGCCATCGACATGCGTTTCGCCGGGGGCAATGGCGAGCGCGTCGATCACTTCATCGAGAAGGACAGGCACATGGGGCGCGGCAACGGTCATTTCGCCCCTCCTGTCCTGGGATTTTTGGGCTTCGGGTTCTTGGGGTTCTTCTCCCAATCCTCCAGCGCAAATTCGGCTGCGAGCTTCAACGCATCGTAAACCCCGTCGGTTTCGATCAGGACATGGGGGTTCCACAATTCGAAATAGTCACCCGAACCGTTGATGAAGACGATGTCGTCAATGCCGCACAGCTTCTTCAAAAAGGGCGAGATGAAGAAACGGCCGCCATCGTCGAAGGGCACATCTTCCAGCAGGCCGAATTTGCGCTGCATGGCGGCGGCGCGGCTGTAGGATTCGCCCCGGGCCAGGGCGAGCTGTTCCTCGCGGTCGATGTCGGCGCGCAGGGCCTGCTGATAGCTGTGGCCAAAGCCGATGACGCAGCGATATTCCTCATGCTTGGTAAGGCACAGGCGATTCTGGCCGCCGCTGCTGGCCTGAACGATGTGGCGCATGGCGGCGGGAATCGAGAAACGGCCCTTGCCGTCCATCGCGGTAAATGCAGGACCGGAATAGAGCCCGATATCCGACATTTGCTTCGCCTAGCCCCTTTAACTTCGAAGGCAAGACCCGTCCGTTCCGGAAAGCAGCCCCATTGCCGCCCTCCGGGATCGATAAATCACTACGACGTGTCTGCCCCGATAGCGCGAACTGTATCAGGGGTAGGTGTGGGAATAAAGGGGATAATTTGGGAATAGATGGGAAATTTGGGTGAATTGCCGGAATTCCGCGCCTGTTCTTTATATTCTCCTCATGCCGATTACTGGCATCGTTCAGTATATGTTCCCATCCTCAAACGAAAAACAGCTCAAGAATCGGCTTTTGAACATCCTCTCCCATCATTTCCCATGCCGCTTCCGACGCCTTTCCAGCAAAAGTGCAAGCAAGAACAGGAGGGGCAAAGAAGCGGCAGCAAAGCCATAGTTGATCGCGGCGCTCTTGAGAATCCACCCCGTTTGCGGCGCGAGTTCTTCTTCGCGAACGCCCAGCCAGCGGGCGGCAAGCTGCATATTATCGGAAATCCGGTCGCGCTCGCCTCCCGTCCCAAATTCTCCCATCCACAGCGCCGGGTTCAACAAGTCGGAGTCCGCCACCAGCAGCGCCTCGCCTCGGCCGATCCGGCAGCGCGCGAGCAATGCTTCGGCTTCCGGCACGCAATCGCGGGTTGAAAGGCCAAAGCGGCTCCCGCCCATAGTCGCCAGCAATCGCCCATCGTCCATGCGCCGCCGATTGATGTTCCGGGAATCCTGCGCGGGCTCAAGCGCCACTCCCCAATGGGTGAGCAAAGGATCGAGCAGGCTGGTCACGGGCGGACGGCGGGGGTCGCCGAGCGGCAGGCTGCTGGGCCAGGCCAGCGCCGGGTCGGCCAGAATGAGGGCCTTTCCACCTTCGCGAATCCAATAGTCCAGCGCCACAAGCTCCTCCGGCTGCAAGGCGCGCGGGTGTGCAAGGAGCAGCCGGCCTTCCCCCGCAATCAGCGGCGGGGCCGAAAGGAAATCGATGAACTCAAGCCGGAAATGGCGGGACAGCGCGGTAGCCACCGGATCGGGGCCTTCCCCTCCCGTCAGCACCTCCGAAATCGCCCTGCCCCGTACCGGCCCCAGAGGCAAGGACGTCATCACGGCCAGCCGGGGCCGGGACTCCGTTGCGCCCGGCGCGTCGATCGGCCAGAGCCAGAGGCGCGCAGGCAGGAGCAAGCCCGCCAGCAAAGCCGCCGCCAGAACGAACCCCGACGCCCGCCGGAACCGGAACAGCCCGTCGATGATAGCGACGAGCAGCAGGTTGATGCCACCGAGCAGCAGGCCGCGCTCCCATGCCCAGAACTGACCGGCCACACCGCAGAAGATGATAACCATCGCCGTCGAAAGCAGCACGGCCGCGCTATAGCCGCCCCAGCGCTGCCGCCCCGCCTCCCGGCGGAAGAGAAAGGCGAGGAAAGCCGCAAAATACAGACTTGCCGCACCCCAGCGGAGCGGTTCAGCCTGACCGGTCGCAAGTCCGCCGCCGAGGACAAGCCCGGCCGGAAGGTAGAGAGCGCAGGCCAGCAGCAGCAAGGGCCATGAACGGCTGGTCAGGGTTCCCGGTCCATCGGCTTGTTCAGCGCCGGATTGGGTTCAAGGTCGGGCACGACCTGCCCCGCCCCGTTGGCGTCCGGCTTTTCGGGCACAGCAGGCGTCACGCCTAGCTCAGCCAGCGGCTCAGGACGAGGCTCTGGAGCGGGCGCGGTCATATTCGCCCCGGGCGATACAAGCACCGGCGGAGCGCCATCCACGGCGGGGGCCAGGGCTTCTTCGTCCACCGCCGCCTTTTCGATGACGATATTGGCAAGGCCGACAAGCAGCACCACGCCAGCCAGACCGGTCAGTCCGATCTGAATCCGCTGCATCATGTCCTTGCTGCGACTATCCGGCATTACATGCTTTCGCTGGCGCGCCACGAGGGTGCGTCAACCATTCTTCTCCAGCCAGGGGAAGACCGTCAAGCCCTTCTGTTCCAGCCACTCCCGATTATACAGCGTCGAGAGGTAACGGAAGCCCGTATCGGCGAGGATGGTGACGATCCGCTTGCCCGGCCCAAGCTGCCGCGCTAGGGCCATCGCTCCGGCGACATTGATGCCCGACGACAGCCCCAGGCACAGTCCTTCATTGGCCAGAAGGCTGCGAACCTGTTCCAGCCCTTCCTCATCGGAAATCCGAAACTGGGTGTCGATCGGCGCGCCCTCCAGATTGGCGGTGACACGGCCCTGCCCGATGCCTTCCGCCACCGACGTACCCTCGGCCTTCAGCTCGCCATGGGCATAATAATTATAAAGCGCCGCGCCATGCGGATCGCTGAGTGCGATAGTGACATTCTCGTCCTTGGCCTTGAGGCCCAGACCCACGCCCGCGATGGTCCCGCCGGTGCCCGCCGCGCAGGTAAAGCCGTCGATGCGGCCCTCCATCTGCGCCCAGATTTCCTCGGCCGTGCCCACGATATGCGCCTTGCGGTTTGCAATATTGTCAAACTGATTGGCCCAGATGGCGTTCTCTGTCTCTTCGGCGATACGGCGGCTGGTGTGGACGAAATGGCCGGGATTGGAAAAAGGCGCGGCGGGCACGGTGACCAGCTCGGCGCCCAGCGCGCGTAGCGTGTCCATCTTTTCCCGGCTCTGCGTCTCGGGCATGACGATGATGGTGCGATACCCCTTGGCATTGGCCACCAGGGCCAGGCCGATGCCGGTATTGCCCGCCGTCCCTTCGACAATGACGCCGCCGGGCTTCAGCTGTCCCTTTTCCTCAGCGTCGTTGACGATGAAGAGCGCCGCGCGGTCCTTCACAGATGCGCCGGGATTGGCAAATTCGCACTTGCCATAGATGTCGCAGCCGGTCGCCTCAGATGGCCCCTTGAGGCGCACCAGCGGGGTATTGCCGATGAGCGCCAGCGTATCCTTGTAGACTGTCATACCGCTCTCTCTAGCGGGAGAGCGGGCGGGTCGGCAAGCAAAGGAATGCTGGAAAGCGGAAAGTTGAAATAGCAGCAGCGGGAACGGAAGCCGTCAGGCGGCGAGCGCCTTGTTGACCGCATTCTGGAGCTGGCGGCCATATATGGGTTTGAAGAGCACCCCGGCGGGATGATCCTGCTCGATCCGGTCCATGGTGGACGGCTCGCGCGATCCGGTGACGAAGATCACCTTCGACCCCACCTGCTCATGAATGGCAAGGGCCGCATCAACGCCGTCCCCGCCATCACCGGCAAGGCGCACATCCATCAGGATTACTTCCGGCTTGTGCAGGATCGCCATGGCCACCGCCGCGCCCGCGGTGGCGGCAACGCCGCACACCGAAAGGCCCATATCCTCCAGTTGCATCCGCAACGCCTCGGCAATCAGGAACTCGTCATCGACGATCAGGGCGGTTGCCTCCCCCATGGTCAGGACCGTCCGGGCGCTGGCAAGATAATCTCCGTCGTCATTCCGCCATCCATCCTCGTTTCCATGCGGCCCCCGAGTTGCCCGACAAGACCCGTCACGATTTTGGTCCCAAGGCCGGTCTTGTAAAGTGTCTTACCGTTAAGCGCCTGGCCGGCGGAACCATTATCCGACACAGTCAGCGTCACCTTGCCCTCTATATTGTCGCGCGCCAGCACCACGGACACCTTCCCCTTGCCATCCGGAAAGGCATGTTTGAGCGAGTTTGTGACAAGCTCCGTCACCAGAAGGCCAAGAGGAATGGCGAAGTCCAGATTAACCGTCAGCGGGCAGGCATCGACCGCCAGCTCAATATCGCCCTCCGTCCCCCCATCGACGATATGGCCGGACAGTTCATTGAGGAAGGGCGCAATGTCGAACGTCTGAAGATCGCTCGAAGCCATGAGCTGCTGATGCACCAGCCCGAGTGCATAGATCCGGCTGCGCAGGGCCTGGAGCGACACTTTGGCGGTGGGATCGTCCAACTGGCGGGCCTGCATCATCACCATGCCATCGATGATCTGCAGATTATTCTTCACCCGGTGATAAACTTCGCGCAGAAGCAGGTCGCGCTGGTTGAGGGCCGCGGTGCGTTCCTCCACCATGATTTCAAGGTCGGCCTTGGCGACGCGCAGTTCCGCCAGCGTGTCGATCAGCCGGTCGTTGGCCGCGCTGAGGTCCGCCGTCCGCTCCTCCACACGCCTTTCCAGTTCCGCATTGGCGAGCCGCACCCTCTCTTCGCTGTTCCGCAACAGCCGGGCGGTATATTCCTGATCATCGACCCTTCGCGACAATTCGGCGTTGAGGCGTCCCAGTTGCGCGGGGGACGGCAGCGCGACCAGCTTTGGTACAAGCGGCCACAGCAGCACCGCCGTGCCGACCGACAACAACGCCGTCACCAGCTTCACCAGCCCCTCCACCCCATAGGCCGGCACCCACAAGGTAACGATGTGCATGAAGTGGGTCATGCCGCAGGCAAGGATGAAACCCACGAACAAATAGAAAACCCAACGATATTCCAGGTCCTTCCGCTGCCGCACGAACCAGAAAAGCGCCAGCGGTATGGAGAAATAGGCGAGCCCGATCACCGCATCCGACAGCGCGTGCATCCAGATGAGACCGGGCGTCCAGAGCAGGCAAAAGCCGTGCGGCGTCAGTCCCGATGGATTGAAAAGCCAGTTCCAGAGCGGCATGCGCCCTCCCCCTTCCGCACAAGACAAGAATGGCCGGCCTGACCGTCTCGCGGGTTCTCGGCCGGCAAGCCCATCCGATTTGCTGCGTCCCATGCCAGACCGGATGAAGGGAAGGTGACACGCTCCGCCGCCGAAGGTCAAGCTGGTGGTCCGCCGTTGGAGCAAACTGCCACGCCTTCGGTCATTCCGGAGGTTTCTGGCCCCGGCAAAAAAATTTTGTGCATCGCAATTTTTTTCGGAACCAATGCACCGCGCCCTCGTTTGGCACTTCGGATAGTAAATCTTTTGCCCCCCGCTCTTGCTATCCAACAATATGGACCCGGAACGCTTTCTCCCCCCCCCCGACGGCGTTCCGGGTCCAAAATGTGTCCGGGGTTTTCAACATTATTCATTAGACTGAAAGGCGGCGCGGCCTATAATCCGCGGCTATTGATCAATCGGGACAAGAATGATGAAAAAATCCATCACCGCCACCGCCCTTGTTGCCCTGATGCTCCTCGCCGCCTGCAACACCGTAAAGGGCGTGGGGCGCGACATCGAATCCGTTGGACAGGCTGGCTCGGAAGCGATCAACTAGGGCCCTAACCCCGCATCTGCAGCGCCGCGACCATGTCGCGGTCTTCGGGCGGGATCAGCCCTTCCAGCACGCGCCAGAAGCCGGTAACGGAGCCCTGACCCGCCTGGGCATAGGCCGCCGAAACTTTCGCGCGCAGATCACGGAACAGCGCCGCTTCCAGCCTTGCCCCCTCGGGCGTCAGGCGCAGCAGTTTCTGCCGCCGGTCGCGCGTTCCCGCCCTGGCTTCGATATAGCCGCGTTCGATAAGGTCGTTCAGCACCCGCCCCAGCGACTGTTTGGTAATCGCCAGCAGCTTCAGCAGTTCGCTGACCGTCAGATCGGGCTGGCGTGAGATGAAATAGAGCGCCCGGTGATGCGCCCTGCCCAGCCCCTGATGGGCAAGTGTCTCGTCAATCGCGCGGGTCATGTTAGAGTAGCCGAAATACAGCAACTCGATACCGCGCCGGATTTCGTCCTCCCGCAAAAACTGCGGTGATGCGTTGGGAGTTTGGACAGTCATCTTGACCTATCTTGGCGCAACTCATATGGATTGGCAAGTTTAATGCGCAGAATCATGCTGCGGCGCAACATAGTAATGGATTTTACTCATGGCTCTCGACGAACGCCCCTATAATGATCGTGACGGCTGGATCTGGTTCGACGGCAAGCTGGTGCCGTGGCGGGAAGCGAATGTCCATATTCTCACCCATGCCATGCACTATGCCTCCAGCGTTTTCGAGGGGCAGCGCGCCTATAACGGGCAAATTTTCGAACTGACCCGGCATAGCGAAAGGCTGCATAACAGCGCCCGGATCCTGGGTTTTGAAATCCCCTGGTCCGTGGCCGAGATCGACGCCGCGTGTATCGAAGTCATGAAGGCCAATGCCCTGACGGATTGCTATGTCCGCCCGGTCGCATGGCGTGGCCCCGAACAGATGGGCGTCGCTGCCCAGGCAACGAAGATCCACGTCGCCATCGCCTGCTGGGCCTGGGGCGCCTATTTCGGCGACGCGACCAAGGGCATTCGCCTCGACATCGCGCCCTGGCGGCGGCCCGCCCCCTATAGCGCGCCGACCCAGGCGAAGGCGGCGGGGCTGTACATGATCTGCACCATGTCGAAACATCATGCCGCCGACCGGGGATTCGCCGATGCCTTGATGTTCGACTGGCGGGGACAGGTGGCGGAAGCGACCGGCGCCAACGCCTTCTTCATCCGCGACGGCAAGATTTATACGCCGACGCCCGACTGCTTCCTCAACGGGATCACGCGCCAGACGGTCATCGGCCTGGCGAAAAAGCGTGGGATTGAGGTCGTGGAACGCGCGATCTGGCCCGAAGAGCTGGAAAGCTTCGAGCAGTTTTTCCTGACCGGCAGCGCGGCCGAAGTTACGCCGGTGCAGTCGGCCGGCCCCTGGAATTTCGAGGTCGGCGCGCTGACGCTGCAACTGCAAAAGGATTATAGCGACCTGGTGAACGGCCGCACGGCTTGACCGCCAGGCGCGGGAAAAAAGCCGTAAAAAAGCCCTTTCCCGCCGCCGCGTCATGAGTATAAGGACGCCTCTTCAACGGGCCGCCTGCGGCCCGATCGGCACATTGGGGCGTAGCCAAGCGGTAAGGCACCGGTTTTTGGTACCGGCATGCGCAGGTTCGAATCCTGCCGCCCCAGCCAGATTCGCAAAGGGGCTGTCGCCCGTCAGCCCCGCAGAAACGCGCGCATTTCCTCGGCAAAGCGCTTGGGCTGGTCGAACATGATCATGTGGCCGCTAGGGCTCACGGGTATCAGGCGCGCACCCTTCGCGCCCGCATAGGCCGCGCGGTATCGCTGCGCGATAGCCGCGCGCTGTTCCGCATTGGCGGGCGTAGCATGGAGCACGGTCATCGGCGCCTTGATCTTCGGCAGGTCGGGCGTCAGGTCCATCTTCGCCAGTTCCTGCAGGGCGGCGCCTGTCGTGTCGGGATCATTCTCTGACGCATCGGCACCGAACATGCCCATCAACTGCTGGAACATCTGCCGTCCGCCCTTGGTGCCGGTGAAATAGTTGCCCAGCCGCGTCGCGAACAGGCCCATGCCGCTGGCCGTACCGCCGACCATGCCAGCGCCTGCCGGCGTCATATCGATCACCATCAGCTTGCCCGGCATCGCGGGAAAGCGCGTCGCAAGCAGCATCGCCAGCATGCCCCCCATGCTGTGGCCGATAAGGGCCGGGCGCTTCAGTCCCATGGCGGAAATATAACGCGCAATCTCTTCGGCGACGGGTTCCACCACTGCGCCGCTGCCGTTCGCCTCGGCCGCCGTTCCGGCAAAGCCCTTCACCTGGACAAGATGATAGCGATAGCCCGGCACCGCTGCGACGCTGTCCTGCCAGATCGAAGGCGAGGAGCCGAGGCCCGGGATCATCACCACGTCCGAGCCCACGCCCATGGTTTTCACGCTGATCCGGCGGGAGGCAAAGGCCGCCGCTGCCCGGCCGGGCGCGGGAAGCAGGCCCATCAGCCCCAGCGCCATGGCACCCGCCACGAACCGCCGCCGTCCCGATTGCATCTCATGTCCAGGTGAATCGTTCATGCTGTACTTGTGCCGTCCCCCTCTTGAACCGGGGCTGACCAGAGTGCCGCCGGTCGCATGCCCGTCGCGGCGTTCATAATCCGTCCACCGTCTTTGTGGAATCATTCACCGCAAAATATGGCATAATCCCGACTCGGGAGGGTACATGTTACAGATGCGGGCGCGACGGGCAGAAGGTTAGTGAAGGTGCGATACGAGCGGAATCGGCGGTCCGGGTGGGCGTTAAAAGCCAAAGCCATGGCGATTATGGCGGCGGGGGTGATGCTGTCCTCCTGTTCCGGCACAATCATTCCCGCCGCCGCGCCATCCGCCGCCGCAGCGGCCATCCCCCGCCCGGTGACGCCACCCGCGCGCATTCCCGCCTATGACCCGCGCAGTCAGCCCTCGCCCGCCCTTGTCCGGGTCATCCACGACCTTGGCCGCGATTTTAACGGCGACGTCGGGATTGCGGTGCAGCGCATCGACGCCGATTGGGTGGTCGAATATAACGGCCGCAAGCTTTATCCCCAGCAGAGCGTGTCGAAGCTCTGGGTCGCCATGGCGACGCTGGACGCGGTCGATCGCGGCAGGCTGCGCCTGGCCGACAGCACGACCGTCCAGAAGCAGGATCTGACGCTGTTCCACCAGCCGCTCGCCGCGATGGTGGGCGCGAACGGCTATCAGACGACCTATTCGGACCTGCTTGCCCGCGCCATGAAGCAAAGCGACAATACCGCCAATGACAAACTGTTGCGCAGCATTGGCGGCCCCGATGCCATCCGGGCCTTTCTGGGCAAGAATTTCATCGCCAATATCCGTTTCGGTCCGGGTGAGCGACTGTTGCAGAGCGCGGCGGCAGGTCTTGACTGGAACCAGAGCTATTCGGTCGGCCGGAATTTCTACACTGCGCGGGCGAATCTGCCCCGCTCGGTGCGGGAAAAGGCGCTCGACCGCTATCTCGCCGATCCGCCCGACGGCGCCGCCCCGGTCGCGATCGTCGGCGCGCTGGCAAAGCTGAAGCGCGGCGACCTACTCTCCCCCACCTCCACCAGCCTGCTGCTCGCCACCATGCAGGACGCAAAGACCGGGCCTCAGCGGGTCAAGGGCGGCGTGCCCGCCGGCTGGACCTATGGCCACAAGACCGGCACCGGACAGGAACTCGCCCCGCGTTCCACCGGCTATAACGATGTCGGCATCATGACCGCCCCGGACGGCACCAGCTACGCCATTGCCGTGATGATCGGCAGCACGACCCAGCCCATCCCCAAGCGCTGGGAGCTGATGCAGGCGGTATCGCGCGCGGTCGCCGCCAATCACGAGCGGCGGTAGGCGCGCCAATCTCAAACTGCGTCAACTTGAACTTGGATTCAGGGTCCATTTTTCCTCCCGCGCCGCCGCATCTGGCGGCGCGATGGATGCTGAAACTAGTTCAGCATGACGGAACCACAACCTGTCAAAAATGCAACAGTTGCCGATTTCTTATACCCTGTCCGCACATTTAAATGGTGCACAGGGGGAGATTCCCCTATCCTGCCCGCCATCGATGCTGATCTGGGAAAACCAGACGGCCCCGAAAACATGCCATTAATCAACATCTTGGCAACACCCAGGGAGGGATGCATGAAAATCAAGCAAACCAAAGCGCATTCAATGACCGGCGCGAGCATCGCGGTCATGGCCGCGGTTACCCTCGTGGCAAGTCCGGCACAGGCACAAGACAGTGAAGCCACGGCGCAGGTCGACGACATCGTCGTCACGGCGCAAAAACGCACCCAGGCGCTGTCGGATGTGTCGCTGTCAGTTTCCGCCGTCGGCAGTGCCCGGCTCGCTGAAACCAACACCGCCAATATCGAATCCTTGCAGACCTTGGTGCCCAGCATCAGTTTCGGCAATGATTTCAACTTCGCCAAGCTGTTCATTCGCGGCATCGGCCTGTCCAGCTCACTTCCCGGCGTCGACCCATCGGTCGCGCTGCATGTCGATGGGGCGGTCGTGTCGCTTGCCCAGGCGCAGCTTGGTTCCATGTTCGACCTTGAACGGGTCGAGGTGCTGCGCGGACCGCAGGGAACGCTCTATGGCCGCAACGCGACCGGCGGCGCGGTCAATCTGATCACCGCCAAGCCGACTGACACGCTGGGCGGCTATGTCCGGTTGACCGTCGGTGGAGACGACCTCAATCTGGTGGGCGAAGCGGCCGTCGGCGGACCGCTCACTGAAAATATCCGCGGCCGCATCGCCTTCCGCGCGGTCAAACGCGATGGCTACGGCATCAACGAATTTACCGGCAACGACATCGACAACGCCAACCAGTTTTCGACCCGCGCGCATCTGGAATTCCTGCCGACCGAAACTCTGTCGATCCTGCTGACCGGCGAATATCATAGCGAGGACGACCGCTCGCTGGCGATCAAGTTCCGGGAAGTCTCCTTCCCCGGCGTGCTGGACGATGCCATTCCGCAGAACGACGGGCTGAGCGCGCTGGGCCAGCGCCTGAATGCCGATGGATCGCAGGCCGCCTTCGCCAGCAAGACGCGCAACCTCAATACCAATTACGATCCGATCAACGATCGCGAACAATGGGCGCTGACCGGCACGGTCACGCTGGAAGCAAGCGATGAAGTCACGCTGAAGTCGCTCACTTCCTATCGCAAGTTCGACGCGATCTTCTTCCATGATTTCGACATGTCGACCTATGCCGGCTACCCGCTGGCGCAGACAAGCGCCCTGCAGTCGAGCGCCAATCACTGGCAGCCGGTGTTCCAGAAGCAGTTTTCGCAAGAACTGCAGGCCAATGTGGATACGGACAGGTTCCACGGCGTGTTTGGCCTCTTCTACCTCGATGAAAAAATCCGGGTGGAAAATCACATCGGCTTCGACGTCCTGACCAACACCGATCCGTATCGCGTCCAGTTCGATGGCATGCTTGACGTCAAGACCTGGGCCGCCTTCGCCAATGTAACCTACGACCTGACCGAGCAGCTCTCTGTGAAGGGGGGCGCGCGCTATAGCTGGGAAAAGCGTCATCTGGCGAACCAAAGGGGTATCGGCACGGCGGCGACCGGTTTCGTGCTGGACGCGAATCAATGGGATGAAAGCACGTCCTGGAACGATTTTTCGCCCTCGCTGGGCGTGGAATTCCGGCCCAATGACGATCTGCTGCTCTACGGAAACTGGTCGCGCGCGTTCAAGAGCGGTACCGCAGAAATCGGTTCGGGCCTCCGCCCCGACTCGCCCACCCAACCGCCGTTTGTGAATCCGGAAAAGGTTGAAGCCTTTGAAGTGGGCGGCAAATATGCCGCGGGCGACTTGAACGTCAATCTGGCCGCCTTTTTCCAGCGGCTAAAGGACGGCCAGTTCTCGCTGACCCGGCCAATCCCTGTCCCGCCCTTCTTCACCAGCACGCTGACCAACGCGGCGGTATCGGAAGCCTATGGCGCGGAACTCGAACTGCTGTGGCGCGCAACGCCGGAACTCACCATCAATGGATCGCTGGCCTATCTCCACTCGGAATTCACCCGCTTCTCGGCGTCCGATCCCCTTGATCCCCGCTTGTTCGCGCCGGGTGCGGTGGAGGCCGATCTGGTCCAGGACCTCTCGGGCAATGCCACGCGCATGTCGCCCAAATGGAGCCTCAACCTCTATCCCACCTATGACATTGATATGGCCAATGGCGGCACGGTGACGCTGGGCACCAACTTCGCCTATCGCAGCAAGCAATATCATACCGAGTTCAACGATGACCGCCTCTCGCAGGACGGCTACATCATCCTCGACGCCAATATCCTCTACAAATCGCCCGACCGCGACTTTTCGGTTAATCTGTGGGTCAAGAACCTGACCGACGAACTGGTCTGGGCCGGCAGCTTCTCGGTCTCCACCAGCCGCGCCATCGGCGGAACCCTCATGCCGCCCCGTACCTATGGCGTGACCGTCGGCTATAATTTCTGAGCATCGGGGGCGGCATTCGTGCCGCCCTTGTTTTTATGGAGCTGGCCGTCTGCCTGCGCTGCCAGATGAAGTTCAAATCCATTTATCTGGAATTGACGAACTCACCGTTGAATGGGTTGAAGAACAGGTCTTCGACGGGGATTTGGAAATAGGCCCCCAACTTGTAGGCGAGCGGAAGGGATGGGTCATATTTGTCGGCCTCAATCGCGTTGATCGTCTGGCGCGACACATCCATCCGGTCGGCGAGTTCGCCCTGGCTCAATGAGCGCGCGATCCTCAGGTCGCGAAGGCAATTCCTCATGCTGCGCGCGCGCGATGGCAAACGCGCCATCCGATCCAGCAGAGGACGAAGCAGGCAAGCTGGGAACCGCCCATCAGCAACACGCCACGGAACAGATCGCTATGGACTCCTCCCAGCACTATGGCGACGGCCACGCCGAGTATGGCGCCAGAAGTGCCGCCCCAATACCAGCCGGCCAGTTGAGCGTCCTTTTGCATCTCGTCCAATGCCCGCCACCAGGGCAGGCAAGCCGCGATCGCGGTGGCGGCGAGGGGAACCATGAACGCGATCATCACGGATGGCGAGACCCTGTCCGTGCCCAAGTCAACCAGTGTCCGGATAGCGATCCCGATCCCGCCACCGGCCAGGAGCATGATGCCCCATCCGGCCAAATATCTCTTGTTACGCCGATTAAAGGCCATGTTCGTCTCCTTCCGCTGATAATGTAAAAGACTTTTGACACCCCATTCGAAATGTGTCAAATTCTTTTTACATCCGAATGAAGCAACCATCCAACAAAGCCGACACGCATATGCGCGAGGTTAGAGAAGTTATCGTCGCGCACCACGGCGGGAGGAAAGCCGTTCCCCTAACCCCGCCCCTGCGCTATCCCCCCCGGCATGGCTCAGAATCACCTCTATCTCGTCGACGGCAGCGGCTATATCTTCCGCGCCTATCACCGCCTGCCTCCGCTCACCAATATTCGCGGCGAGCCGGTGGGGGCGGTCTATGGCTATACGTCGATGCTGTGGAAACTCGCCGACGCGCTGCACAAGGCAGAGGGGCCGACGCATATGGCGGTGGTGCTGGACAAGGGCAGCATCACCTTCCGCAATGACCTTTATGACAAGTACAAGGCGCAGCGGCCGCCCGCGCCGGAGGATCTGGTCCCGCAATTCCCGATGATCCGCGACGCCACGCGCGCCTTCTCCCTGCCCTGCATCGAGGAGGCGGGGTTTGAGGCGGACGACATCATCGCCAGCTATACCAAGGCGGCGCTGAAGGCGGGCTGGCACGTCACCATCGTGTCGTCCGACAAGGATCTGATGCAGCTTATCGAACCGGGCGTCGATATGCTCGACACGATGAAGAATGTCCGATCCGGCCCGGAGATCGTGCACGAGAAGTTCGGCGTTCCGCCCGAAAAGCTGGGCGACGTGCTGGCGCTGATGGGGGATTCGGTCGACAATGTGCCCGGCGTTCCGGGCATCGGCCCCAAGACGGCGGCCAAGCTGATCCAGGAATATGGCGACCTGGAAAGCGTGCTCGCCGCCGCGCCGCTGATGAAAAAATCGAAGATGCAGGAAAACCTCATCGCCCATGCGGATATGGCGCGGCTGTCCCGCCAACTGGTGGAACTGCATAGCGAAGTGCCCCTGCCCCAGCCGCTGGAATCGCTGGAGCTGACCGCCATTCCGACCGACCCGTTGAAGGCGTTCCTCGAACATCACGGCTTCAATTCGCTGCTCGCCCGGCTGGGCGCGAGCGCCGCGCCCGCCGCCGTCGCGGCCGCCGCTGCCGGCGCACCAGCGAAGGCGGAGCCACAAGCCCCTCGGCTTGAGGCAGCGCCCGCCATCGACCGCAGCCTGTATGAAACGGTCATCACCGAAGCCGCGCTCGACCGATGGATCGCCGCCGCCCACGCAGAAGGCGTGCTGGCGATCGATACGGAGACGGACAGCCTGGATTCCGTCACCGGCCGCCTGTGCGGCATCTGTCTTGCCACTGCGCCGGGCAGGGCCTGTTACATCCCCGTGGGCCATCGCGGGGCGGACATGTTCAGCGAAGCGCCCGAACAGCTGCCGCTCGATCTGGTCATCGCGAAACTGAAGCCCCTGCTGGCGGACGACAGCGTGCTGAAGGTCGGCCAGAACCTGAAATACGACCTCAGCATCCTGGCCGGGCTGGGTCTGGAGGTCACGCCGTTCGACGACACCATCGTCATGAGCTTTGACCTGGATGCCGGCAAGAACGGGCACGGCATGGACGAACTGGCCAAGCTGCACCTCGATCATGAATGCATCAGCTTCAAATCGCTCTGCGGCACGGGCAAGAGCCAGATCAGCTTTGCCGAAGTGCCGATCGGCAAGGCGACGCAATATGCCGCCGAGGACGCGGACGTCACCTTCCGCCTTTGGCAGATCCTCAAGCACCGCCTGCCGCAGGAGGGCGCGACCCGCGTCTATGAAATGGTGGACCGGCCGCTTGTCCCGGTTGTGGCAAAGATGGAGCGCACGGGGATCAAGGTGGACCGCGAGCATCTCTCCCGCCTCTCCGCCGAATTCGCGCATGAGATCGAGGCTCTGGAGAAGCAGATTCACGCGCTATGCGGCGCCGAATTCATCATCGGCAGCCCCAAGCAATTGGGCGAGGTGCTGTTCGAGAAGATGGGCCTCAAGGGCGGCCGCAAGGGCAAGACCGGCGTCTATTCAACCGATGTGACCGAGCTGGAACGGCTGCAGAAAGATGGCGTGCCGGTCGCCGCCAAGCTGCTCGAATGGCGGCAGCTCACCAAGCTCAAGAGCACCTATACCGACGCCCTGCAGCAACAGATCAACGCCAAGACAGGCCGGGTCCATACCAGCTACAGCCTCTCGGGCGCGCAGACCGGGCGGCTGAGCTCGACCGACCCCAATTTGCAGAATATTCCGATCCGCACCGAAATCGGCCGGCAGATCCGCCATGCCTTTGTCGCCGAACCCGGCAATGTCATATTGGCGGCCGACTATAGTCAGATCGAGTTGCGGCTCGCCGCGCATATGGCCGATGTCCCCGCGCTAAAGGATGCCTTCGCGCGCGGCGAGGATATTCACGCGGCGACCGCCATGGAATTGTTCGGAGAGGTCAATCGCGACACGCGCGGCCGGGCGAAGACGATCAACTTCTCCATCCTCTACGGTATCAGCCGCTGGGGCCTTGCCGGACGGCTGGAAATTACGCCGGACGAGGCGCAGGACATGATCAACCGCTATTTCCAGCGCTTCCCCGGCATATCCAGCTACATCACCCACACGCTGGAAAATGCGCGGGAAACCGGCTTCACCAGCACGCTTTTCGGGCGCAAGACCTGGTTCCCGCGCCTGAGCGCCAAGAACCAGGCCGAACGCGCGGGCAGCGAACGCGCCGCCATCAACGCGCCGATCCAGGGCACAAGCGCCGACATCATCAAACGCGCCATGGTCCGCATGGGCCCGGCGCTGGAGGCGGCGGGACTACCCAACGTCAAAATGCTGCTGCAGGTGCATGACGAACTGGTCTTCGAACTCCCCGCAGGCGACGTGGAAGCCGCCAGCGCCGTCATCCGCGCGGTGATGGAAAGCGCGGCGGAACCGGCGGTGAAGCTGAGCGTCCCGCTAGGCGTGGAGATCGGCACCGGGGCGAGTTGGGGCGCGGCGCATTGACCAAATCAAGTAGCGCGCCGATCCTACAGCCATCCTGATTCTTATGTCCCTAATCGGGACAATAACGATCCAAGCCATAGCCCTATGATATTATAAATTTCTGCATCTCATGCTATTCTTTCAAGAATAGGTGGGGGCAATACAGGTGAGCCTGGCGGGACGTCTTGTGACAGTCCTTGTGCTGTGTGCATTTTATCCGGTTCCTGCAGCAGCCGAGGAAATTTGGGTGGGTATTTATACCCAAAAGGCTGGCTCTTATTCTCTGAAGCAAGCGGGCACTGACTTGAAATTGGGTTGGCGCAGCGATCCCGTCCAGCGCCTGCGACCCGTTGGTAAACCCAGCATCCATGTCCTGCTTTCCGCCAATCTCGACGGCGGCGTGAACTATGCAGCAACTGGGCTCAGTTGGCGCTTGGGCAGCAATATCTATCTGCGTCCCGGCATTGGCATAGCCTTGCAAGACGGCGCGTGCCGCAAGGCCGGGAAAAGACGCCGCAACGATCTGGGTTCACGCGTCCTGCTTGAACCGGAATTGGCCGCAGGCTGGCAGATCACAGACCGACTCAGTGTGGAAGTCTCCTGGATTCATCTGAGCCACGCGGGTCTGTTCAGCGATCATAACCCGGGCACAAACTCGTTCGGAATCAGGACGGTGTTCCGCCTCCCCTGAGCGCCGCCTACTTTGCGTCTTCCGCCATCGGCCGCGACCGCGCCTGGGGATAAGTGCCCAGCACCCGCACCCATTTGCTGTGGAACTTCAGTTCCTCCAGCGCGCGATCGACCGCCGGGTCGCCGGGCGCGCCCTCGATATCGCAATAAAACTCTGTCGCGGCGAAGCTGGCGCCCCGCTGATAGCTTTCCAGCTTGGTCATGTTGACCCCGTTGGTGGCAAAGCCGCCCATCGCCTTGTACAGCGCGGCGGGAATGTTCTTCACTTCGAACAGGAAGGTCGTCATCATCGGCCCATCGCCCTTTGGCTGGGCAGCGGTTTTCGACAGCACGACGAAGCGGGTCATATTGTCGCCGCTGTCTTCGATATTCTCTTTCCGCAGTGTCAGGCCATAAATTTCCGCCGCCAGCCTTGGCGCGATTGCCGCCGCTCCCTGCTCCCGCCGCTCGGCGACCAGCGCCGCCGCGCCCGCCGTGTCGGCATAGATGATCGGCTGAATACCATTCTGACGCAGATAATGACGGCACTGGCCCAGCGCCTGTTCGTGGCTGAGCGCGGATTTGATCGGCCCGTCGTCCACGCTCATCATGCAATGATGAATGGGCAGGAAATATTCGGCGATAATGCTGAGGCCTGATTCGGGTAGCAGGAAATGCATGTCCGCCACGCGGCCGTGCAGCGAATTTTCGATGGGGATGATGGCGCGCGCGGCCCGCCCCTCCTGAACGGCGTCGATCGCGTCCTGAAAGGAAAAGCAGGGAAGCGGAATGCAGTCCGGCGCGTATCCAAGCGCGGCAAGATGCGAATTCGCGCCGGGCGCGCCCTGATAGGCGACGGCGTTGGCGGGGTCGGCCGCTGCCAGCCGGGTCATGTCCTCGACGAGCCGCCGGGCGGGAAGGGGATAATTTTCCATCGGTGGATTGAGCGCTTAAGTGCAGATGGCGGCAATCGCAAGCACCGCTTGCACGTTCGCATTTGCTTCATTAAGGGAGCGCGCTAAAGGGATGGCGCTCTTGCCGGAGCGCGGGGACTTCATCGGAGGAATACAGGCGCATGGACGATCGCTTCAATACCATTGCTGGCTGGGTCTTGTTCGCGGGGATCGTCGCGATGGGCGCAGGGATCGTCAGCAGCGAAGTCATTCATGCCGAACGTCCCCAAACGATGGGTTATCCGATCGAAGGCGTCGAAACCGAAGGCGGCGAAGGCGCAGCCGGTCCGTCGATCGCGACGCTGCTTGCCAGCGCCGACCCCGCCCAGGGCGAAGCCGTGTTCAAGAAGTGTGTCGCCTGCCACACGATCAATCAGGGCGGCGCGAACGGCATCGGTCCCAATCTGTATGCCACGGTTGGCAAGCCGCATGGCCATGTCGCCGGATTTGCCTATTCGGACGCGCTGAAGGGCGTGCCTGGCGACTGGAGCTTTGAAGCCCTGGACGCGTGGCTGACATCCCCGCGCAAATATGCCCCTGGCACGAAAATGACCTTTGCGGGCCTTGGCAATCCCGAGGACCGGGCGAATCTGATCGCCTATTTGAACGCCCAGGGTTCGAACCTTCCGCTTCCCGCCGCTGAAGCCGCTCCGGCTGCTGAAACCGCGGCAGCTGGCGACGCGGCTGAAAACGCAGCGGCTCCGGCGGAAGGCGAAGCGGCTCCCGCCGCCCATTGACCCCGGCGCGCGATGATTAACGCGCCGGCCATCACGATACGAACCCTGACGGGCGAGGCGCTGGCCGCCTCGCTCGAAGCGCTCGCGGACCTGCGCATAGCGGTGTTTCGCGCTTTCCCCTATCTCTATGAAGGGGGCCGGGCATATGAACAGGACTATCTGCACGCTTATACGGCAAGTACCGGAGCCATTGTCGCGGGCGCTTTCGATTGCGACCGGCTGATCGGCGCCGCCACCGCAGCACCCATGGCGGACCATGCGGCTGAATTTGCCGAGCCGTTTCACGCGCGCGGCTATGACATTTCCCGGATATTTTATTTTGGCGAATCCGTGCTGCTTCCGGCGTATCGCGGCCATGGCATCGGCCACGCCTTTTTCGACAAGCGAGAGGAGCGCGCAAGAGAACTGGGCTTTGCACAGGCCAGCTTCTGCGCGGTGGTCCGCCCGGCCGACCACCCTGCCCGTCCCGCCGATTATGCTCCGCTCGATCCCTTCTGGCGCAAGAGAGGCTTTGCCCCCGTCGAGGGCCTCATCGGTCAATTCTCATGGCGGGAAGTGGGCGACGCAGCCGAAACGCAGCACGACATGCAATTCTGGGTGAAGACACTGTAATATTCACTGCATCGGGGCATAGAAAAAGGCCCGGCTGCATGGCAGCCAGGCCTTATCCTCCCCTATTTTCTGGATGGGCCTCAGCCGTCGTAATCGCCGCCAATATTCTGATTGCGCGGGGGCGCGGCCGCAGTGAGGCGGAGCGCTTCGGCTGACTGGGCGATTGAGCCGATCTCATCTGGCATTTCATCATCGTCGATCTGCACCTTCTGCAGGCCGCTGACGAGCGAATCCTTCAGTTCATCCGGCTTGACCGTTTCTTCGGCGATTTCACGCAAGGCAACGACCGGGTTCTTGTCGCGGTCACGATCAAGGGTAAGTTCGGCGCCACCGCTGATTTCCCGCGCACGTTGCGCGGCCAGCAGGACGAGGTCAAAGCGGTTGGTAACCTTGTCGACGCAATCTTCGACGGTAACGCGGGCCATGCGGGCTCCTTGAAAATTCCGGAAAGAGAAAGTGGGTTCGCCTAACAGCGCGCTCGCCGGGAGTCAATGAAAACTGCCGCGCATGGCCATTGCGAGCCGCCGTCACTCTCTATGCAAGACTCGGAAAAGCGGGCATGCTGCAATCATGTCCGCTGACGTCCTTCCAGCGCCGCCCCGCATCGATGCAGAGATAGAAGGCAACCGGCTGCGCGTCATCGAAACGGGGCCGGACCGGCTCTCCGAACTGCTTGGTCTGATCGACGGCGCCCGCCAGTATCTGAAATTCTATTTCTACCTGTTCGAAAGCGACAATTACGGCCAATGGGTCATGGACCGGCTGCTTTCCGCCCTCGACCGGGGGGTGGAGGTAACGCTGATGATCGACTGCTTCGGTTCTTCCGGCGCGGACGTCGCATTTTTCCAGCCCTTTCGGGATGCCGGGGGGCGGTTCGGGATGTTCGGCACCCGACGCTCCACCCGCTATCTGATCCGCAACCATCAAAAGCTGGCCATCACCGATGGCAAACAACTGCTGACTGGCGGCTTCAACATCTCGAAACATTATTTCGGAACGCCGGAGGATAATGCCTGGCGCGACCTGGGGCTTTGGCTGGAAGGCCCCATGGTGGACGAAGCGGAACGCTGGTTCGACGCGCTGGAAGATTGGGTCATGGCGCCCAAGCAGCGCTATTCGGCCCTTCGTCGCCTGATCCGCGCATGGCCCCGGAAAATGGGCACGCTTACCTGGCTGATGGGCGGGCCTGTCCGGCTCAGTCCCTGGACCCATGCGGTCAAACATGATCTGCAGCGCGCGGCGCGCTGCGACATGGTGCAGGCTTATTTTTCCCCCTCCCGGGGCATGATGCGGCGGCTTGGCGCTATCGTCAGGCGGGGTGGCGAAGTCCGCATCGTCACGGCATCGCGGTCAGATAACAGCACCACCATCGCGGCGGCCCGCTGGCTCTATGCCGGGCTGCTCCGCAACGGGGTTCGGATCTTCGAGTTCCTGCCATGCAAGCTGCATACAAAGCTGATCGTGATCGATGACATCGTCTATATCGGTTCGGCCAATTTCGACATGCGCAGCCTGTTCATCAACCTGGAACTGATGCTGCGCATAGAGAATGCGGCCTTTGCCGAACGGATGCGCGGTTTCATTACGCGCGAGATTGAGGATTGTCAGGAAATTACCGGCGAACTGCATCGCCGCCGCACCGGTCCCTTCACCCGCATTCTGGGCTGGATCAGCTATGTCATGGTGGCGATCATCGACTATACCGTCACCCGCCGATTGAACTTCCCGGCCCGCATGCGGGCGCAGGATGATGATTGACGTTCAGAAGGGCCGTCAGGCCGCCATCTCTTCTGACGGTTCATCCTTCCACGCCCAGTAAAGCTGGCAAGGCGGGATGTTCCAGAGCTCGAAACCCTCGTCAATGTCCTGAAAATGCGGGGAAATGAACTGGCGCACCTTGGGCGAATATTGATAAACCAGGAACGCACCGCCCGGCCGCAATGCCGCCGCCGTCTCCCGGGCGATGGCTGGCCCGACCCCGCGCGGCAGAGTTGAAAAGGGCAGGCCCGACAGGATGTAATCGGCATGGTCGAAACCATGCTCCGCTATGATCCGGCGGACATCGGCGGCCGATCCATGCACCGCCAGGAAACGGCTGTCGGGAATGTCGGCGTTCAGATAGTCGACAAACTCTTCATTGGTATCAATGGCGATCAGCATCGCGTCGGGCCGCATGCGTTCCAGCACCGGACGGCAAAAGGTGCCCACCCCCGGCCCATATTCGACGAACAGTTTCACATTCTGCCAGTCGACCGGCTTCAGCATGGTGCGGATCAGTGTCGGAGAGGACGGAATGATCGAACCGACCATCACCGGATGCTTCAGAAACCCACGGAAGAACAAGCCCCATGGCCCTAAAAATCTCGTAAAACGGACCAGGAGATTGTTCGAACCGCGAAGCTTTTCAGCGCGTGAGATGCTCATTCCGTATCCGTCTGTTTTTCTTTAAGACCAGAGCCGTCGCAAATCCCGGCCAGATTTTCAAGTATGCTAATCATCTTTCCCGGATGTGGCTGGCACAGACTGCGATGAACAGAAGAACGCGGCAGCATACATATTTGTGGCGGCGCGAGGATAAAATTAGCGCCCTTGCAGGCGGAAGGCCGGTCAATAATGCGTCGCGACTTCGGATTGCTCTTTCTGGTTATGCTCACGATCGCCGCGGGCAACACAGGTTTGCAATCAGTTCTGCCCGCGATTGGACGGTCGCTTGATCTGCCCGACAGCGCCGTTGCCGCGGCCTTTTCCATATCGGCGCTCATCTGGACCGTGACCGCGCCTTTGTGGGCGCGACGTTCCGAACGCCATGGCCGCCGCAACATGCTGCTGTTGGGTCTTGGCGGTTTTGTTGTCTCGCTGGTCCTGAGCGGATTGGTGCTGACCGCTGGCATCCTGGGTTGGATCAGCCCGCTCGCAACCTTTGCCGCCCTAATTGTGTCGCGGCTCATCTACGGCAGTTTGGGATCGGCGGCACCTCCAGCCGCGCAGGCAATGGTCGCCGGGCGGACCAGCACGGAAGAACGCACGCGCGCGCTGACACTGCTGGCGTCCGCCTTCGGGCTCGGCACGATCATCGGACCGGCGCTGGCGCCTTTCTTCGTCCTTCCCTACGCCGGACTGGCTGGCCCCGCATATGTTTTTGCGGCGCTGGGCGGCCTTGTTCTCTTCGCGGTGCTTCGCACCTTGCCCGCCCACGCCACGCCGGGCGAAGCCGGAGGCGCGATGGCAGGCTATCCGTCGATTGGCGGGCAAGGGACCGGCGCAACCGTGACAGCCGCCATGGGCGGCAAGGCTGAACAGATCGGCTGGCGGGATCCGCGAATCTTTGCCTGGCTGTTGATTGGCCTGGTCGCGGGCCATGCCCAGGCGATGACCGGCCAGGCAATGAGCTTCCTGATCATCGACCGGCTTGGCCTCCCGCTGGATCAGGCGCAACAGGCGATCGGCATCGTATTGATGGTCGGCGCGGGCGCGGCTCTACTCGCTCAATGGGGCATAATCCCGTTGCTCAACCTGACTCCACGCCAACTGGTTCTGTGGGGCTGCATCGTGGCCATCACAGGCTGCGTCGCGACGGGATTTGCCACCAGCCTCTATGGCCTTTCCACCGCCTTTGCACTGGCTTCGCTGGGTTTCGGCTTCATGCGCCCCGGATTTACCGCGGGCGCGTCGCTGGCCGTGGGCGACACGGCGCAAAGCTCCGTCGCCGGCAGGGTGACCGCGGTCAATGGCGCAGCCTTTATCCTTGGACCGTCCATCGGGGTGGGCCTTTACCAGTTCTGGGGTCCCCTGCCCTATTTCACGGCAGCCGCGGCCCTCGCATTGCTATTCCTGTACGCGCTTGCCCGCCTTACTCCTGCTTCTCCCGGGGAGTCAGCATCCCCGGAGCAATGAAGCCGATCGGATTGAGCGTCAGCGCGTTCTGCTTCAGATTGGCCTCGATGCTTTCATATTCCTTCTCCATCTCCGGCGTCACGGAAGCGCGGGTATCGACAAGAGCCTGCTCGAAATGGCTCATGGCGACCTGTTGCACGTCCAGCGACTGCCGCAGCGCATAAAGCCCCGCGCGCCGGACCAGATCCTCCAGATCGGCCCCGGTGAATCGCCCGGTCCGCGCCGCGAGGTCATTCAGATCGACATCCTCGGCAAGCGGCATCCTTTCGGTATGGATGCCCAGGATGCGCCGTCGTCCGCCCTCATCGGGAACGCCGACATAGACCAACTCGTCGAAACGGCCGGGCCGAAGCAGCGCGGGGTCGATCAGGTTGGGCCGGTTGGTCGCCCCGATGACGACGACCGACTGCAACTCCTCCAATCCGTCCATTTCAGCCAATATGGTGTTGACCACCCGTTCCGTGACCTGCGGCTCGCCCATCCCGCCGCCGCGCGCCGGTACCAGGCTGTCCAGTTCGTCGATGAAGATCACCGTCGGCGCCACCTGGCGGGCACGGGCGAAAAGACGGGCGATCTGCTGCTCGCTTTCGCCATACCATTTGCTGAGCAGGTCGGACGATTTGGTGGCGATGAAGTTCGCCTCCGCCTCGCGCGCCACCGCCTTCGCCAATAACGTCTTGCCGGTACCCGGCGGGCCATAGAGCAGAAAACCCTTGGCCGGCCGGATGCCGATGCGACGAAACGCCTCGGGGTCTTTCAGCGGCAGCTCGATCCCTTCGCGCAGGCGCGTGCGAGCCTCGTCCAGGCCGCCGACATCGTCCCAGCTGACATTGGGCACCTGCACCATGACTTCCCGCATGGCGGACGGCTGGACGCGTTTCAGAGCGCCGAGGAAATCCTCCCGGGTCACGCACAGGCCATCGAGCACCTCGGGCGGGATCGTGCCCTCTTCCAGGTTGATGCGCGGCATGATGCGGCGCACCGCCTCGATCGCCGCTTCGCGAGCCAGCGCGGCGAGATCCGCGCCGACAAAGCCGAAGGTGGTCCGGGCGAGTTCTGACAGATCGACCTTGTCGCCCAGCGGCATGCCTCGGGTATGGATACCCAATATCTCTCGCCGTCCGCGCTCGTCGGGCACACCCACGATGATTTCCCGGTCGAAACGGCCGGGCCGGCGCAGCGCTTCGTCAATTGCCTCAGGCCGGTTGGTGGCCGCAATGACGACCAGATTGGTGCGCGCCTCTAGCCCGTCCATCAGCGTCAGCAACTGCGCCACCAGCCGCTTTTCGGTTTCGCCCGTCACCTGGCCCCGCTTGGGCGCGATGGAATCGATCTCGTCGATAAACAGGATGCTGGGCGCCGCCTTGGTCGCGGCCTCGAATATCTCGCGCAGCTTCTTTTCCGATTCGCCATAGGCCGACCCGACGATCTCCGGGCCGTTGATCAGAAAGAATTCCGCATCGCTTTCATTGGCCACGGCGCGGGCCAGCCGCGTCTTGCCGGTGCCGGGCGGGCCGTGGAGAAGCACCCCGCGCGGCGGATCCACGCCCAGACGCTGGAACAGCTCCGGATAGCGCAGCGGCAGTTCGACCATTTCGCGGAGCTGGTCGATGGTTTCCGCCATGCCGCCGACATCGTCATAGGTCACGTCCGCCCGGCGATGCTCGCGCGGCTCTTCATATTCCGGGCGCAGTTCCACCTCGGTTTCGGCTTCGATATGAACAATGCCCTTGGGGACGGTGCTGACCACCGCCAGACGGATTTCCTGAAGCGCATAAGCCGGCGCGGCGAGCATCTGGCGCAACTGCGGCGGCATGTCGCCCCGGTCGACCTGCTGTTGCCCGGTGGTGGCGATCACGTCCCCGGCGGTAAGCGGCCTTTGGAAAAAACTGCGCTTCAGGCCCACGGGACTGCCCTGCAGCCGAAGATTTTGCTGGGCGGGGGCAAACACGACTCGCTGGGCGGGCCTGGATTCGACTTTCCGGATGGTCACGAAGTCTCCGGACCCGACCCCGGCATTCGCCCGTTGCAAGCCGTCGATGCGAAGCAGTTCCAGCCCCTCATCTTCCTTATAGGGCGTGACCGCCCTTGCCGGCGTCGAACGCTTGCCGACGACTTCAATGGTATCACCCTCGGCCACACCGAGCACCAGCATTGTCGCGCGCGACATCCGCGCCAGCCCGCGTCCGCTATCTTCTGGCCTGGCGTTAGCCACCTGAAGCTTCCGGCCTTCTTGCTGTTCGTCTTCCATATGATCCCCGCCATGATGATCGTTACGAAGAAGATAGGATCAGAAGAACGCGCTTTAAGACCCAAATGTCCTTCCATCTTTGAAAAGTTTGTTTGTGGCCCTATGAGAGCCAAAAAAAGGGCCGGTCCGAAGACCAGCCCATGAGAGTTTAGGAGAGGATGCCTGAAAGGCCCTTTGCGAATGCACGGCGGCACAACTTTGTGCAAGTGCGAAGATGCAAAGGCCGGTTGCAAAAATAGCAACCAGCACCCAAATCCTTAATAACGAGTTCTTTCCTATCCGTGTTCATGTTGAATACAGGATTGGAATGGTTCAGGCTATGATGCGCCGCAACACGGCGCATCGATAAAGGATTTCAATGCGGCGATTGCCACCTCTTACGGCTTTGGAAGCCTTTGTGCAGGTTGCCCGACTCGGTTCGGTGAAGGCAGCGGCGGAGGAGCTTGCCCTTTCGACTCCCGCCTTGAGCCGGCGGGTGCAGGCCCTGGAGCGCTTTGTGGGAAAAGCGCTGTTCGACCGGAAGCATCAGTCGATGGAACTCAACGCCGACGGTCAGCGGCTTTTGACGGGCATCGCCCCGGCGCTCGACGTGCTTTCGATCGCGGTGGAGGAGGTGCAGAAGGACAATAACCAGCTTCGCCTGCGTCTCAGCGTGCTGCCGCTGTTCGCCAGCCAACGGCTGTTTCCGCGCATGGGCGAGCTGCGCAAGCTGCACCCCAACCTGCATCTGGATGTAGAGACGACGCCGCACAGCATTTCGCGGCTGGGAGAAGGGTTGGACGCGGCGATCGTTATGGCCCGGGACGTGGACCCCGCGCTTTACGCCCATGAATTCGACCATGACGAGGTTTACCTGATCGCCTCGCGCGACCTGGTCCATGGCCCCAACGCCATCACGCGGGCCGAGCAGATCGCCAACATGACGATCCTGGTCCACCGCGAAATGCCGGGCAGCTTCGATGCGTGGAAAGAGGTGGTTGGCCTGCCCGATCTGGAACCGGCGGCGATCGATCATTATGATTCCGGTCCGCTGATGCTGGAGGCGGCTGCTCAGGGGCTGGGCGTCGCGTTCCTGCACGCCAGCCATTATCTTCAGGCGAAGGACGACCGCATCGCCCGGCTGTTCGACATGCCGGTAAAAAGCCCGTACCACTACTGGTTCGTCTGTCGCCCGAAAGCGCTGCAGAACCGGGCCGTGAAGACCTTCCACGATTGGCTGATCGCGGCGGATATTTAAATTCGCGTTCCGCGCTAAAAAGGAAGTCCTCACCTCCGTTATTGGACCCATGGGTTTTGAGGCAACATCGACGCGATCAGGACATGCGCGGCCCGTGGCCGCCCCGCGCGGGCGCCTGTCGCAATGGCTTGGCAATTTCCTGTCGAACGACGATGAAGAGGAAAGTGCGAGCGACGAAGGCGAAGCCCAGCCGCGTTTCGACCGGCTGGAAAACCGCCGCGCCCGCCTGTACCAGGAAATCGGCGAGTTCATGTTCGCCCACGATCTGGACCTGACGCCGCTCAATTTCGGGCTGGCCCATGATTATGTCACCGGCAACGACCGCGCCATCGAACAGGCCGTTCGGGCGATCATCATGGAAAAGGGCAAGCTGACGAACGGCCAGGCCGAGACCATTTTAGCCGAGGCGCATCAGGATGAGATGTCGCCCGATGCCATGAACGAGATGCTGGATTCGGTGGAGGCCAATCTCAGCCAGCTTTCCGATCTGGTGAAGAAGTCGCAGCATGAAGCCAATCATTATGGCGACCAACTGCAGGCGCAGGTGAAGGTGCTTGGCGAACCCGAAAAGGCCAATCCGGTCATGGGCCAGCTGATCGCGCTGACCCAGTCGATGATCGACAAGAGCCGCGCGGTGGAAGCGCAGATGCGCGAAAGCCAGAAGCAGACCAAGCTGCTCAAGAAGAATCTGGACCATGCGCGCAAGGCGGCCGAGCAGGATCACCTGACCGGCCTGCCCAACCGCCGCGCCTTCGAAGCGACGCTGCGCGAAGCGGCATTGCGGGCGCAGGCCAATGGCAAGGCGCTGAGCATCGCCTTTTGCGACATCGACCATTTCAAGCAGATCAACGATGTCCACGGCCATGACGTCGGCGACCGCATTCTGAAATTCGTCGGCAAGCTGCTGTCGGACATCTCCAACGACACCTGCCACGTCGCCCGGCACGGGGGCGAGGAGTTCGTCATGCTGTTCGAGGGCCAATCGACCAAGGCCGCCTGCGAGATCGTCGATGCCGCGCGCATCGACCTGTCCCAGCGCACGCTGGTCAACAAGACCACGGGCGAACGGCTGGAGCAGGTCACTTTTTCGGCGGGCATCGCCGACGTGGCGGCCTTTGACGACGCCCGCGAAGCCCTGCGCGCGGCGGACGCGGCCATGTACGACGCCAAGTCCGACGGCCGCAACCGCGTCTATATCGCTATGAACTGAGGCTGACCGTCATTCCGGCGAAAGCCGGAATCTCCCTCAGATCGGCACAATCAAGATTTGGGAGACCCCGGCCTTCGCCGGGGTGACGTGAGCCGGAAATGTCCGGTTCACGTCAGAAATCCGGCTTTTCATAATGGGGCGGCGGCACAATGACTTCCATCCGCTCCGACAGCAGCGGGCGGAAGGATGGGCGCGACTTGAAGCCCGCATACCAGCGCCTGGTCTGTTCATGCCCCACCCAGTCGATGCCGCCCAGATAGTCGGCGACGGACAGATGCGCCGCCGCACTAATGTCGGCAAGGCTCATCGTCGCGCCGCCCATCCAGTTGCGGTGGTCGAGCAGATAGTCGGTATAGTCCATATGCGTGTTGGCGCGCTTCATCGCTTCGCGCAGAACACGCGCATCGGGCGCGGCGCGATCGACGATCCGCTTGCGCATCCGCTCATGAAGGAGCGGAGCCACCACGTCGCCATAGAAATTCTGGTCGAACCAGGCCGTCAGCCGCCTTATCTCCGCCCGCCCGGCAGCGCCGCCGCTGATCAGCGGGAATTTTTCCACCGTCTCCTCGAAATATTCGCAGATCGCCTGCGAATCGATGAGCGTGACGCCCCGCTCCGGATCGGCCATCACCGGCGTGCTGCCCGCCGGGTTCATGTCCAGAAACTCGTCGCGCTGCGCCCATGGCGATTCGCGCACCAGATCATAGCCGATGCCTTTCTCGCCCAGCAGAAGCCGCACCTTGCGCGAAAAGGGACAGAGGGGGAATTGATAGAGTTGCCACATGCCGCCCTATGTAGCGCAGGGGCGAAGATATGCCAGCGGCGAAAGCACCGGAACCAGCCTAAACCCGACAGGCGTCGAGCATGACCTATATTGGGTGGCTAGCTGACATTCCTATCGGGATAGCGATTTCGGAGCCAATTGAAAAACAACGCAGTCGCTGCCACAGCACCAACAATGAACGCAACATAGTAGACGGCCCGCCATTCAACGTCTTCACGGCCAACAAACCCGGCAGCGAGATGCGCTCCAACGGATACATACAATATGCGCTCAGCGAACTTCATGTGTCGTTTATGCCAAGTGGCGTCAATGTCCGCAATGTTGTCAAAGTCAGGCCTGCATTACGCCCGCCGCCCCCATTTTCCTACCCTATATCCGATGATGTAGCGCGATTGCCCTATAGGCAAATGCCGCCGCATTCATATGATGCGCAAAAAACAGGAGAGGGTTGCAAATTGGCGGAGTTGATACACCCGGCCCTGCGCGTGCGGATCGCGCGGCGCCGTTATGCGATGGCAGGTCGCGGAAACCTGCGTAATTTCGACTGGGATCGCGGCGTGTGGACCACACCGCCAAGGCAGGGCTGGCGGTCCTGGCGGAGGCTGGCCGAACGCCCGATTGTGTTGACCGCGCTCGTGGCGGCGCTTGCCGGACTGGCTCTTACCGGCCTTGGCGGTCTGCCACATAAGCTGGCGGCATGGATTGGAACCGGCGGCACGTGCCCCACTGCCTGGTGGTTCGGCTAGGGCGTTCAGAGCGACCGGCTTTCCGGAACTTCAACATTGCCGTGCGGGTTTCCGTGATCCAAGAGGAGCACGGACATGAAACGATATGCCTATGGCTGGATTACGCTGGCCTTCTTCCTGATCTCGATCGCGGGGCACTGGATTTTCGGATGGTATGCCTATGCCGATGAGGCCGCGCAGCACGGACAGATGCCCCAGGCCGACGCCTATATGATCGAGATGGGCCGGGACACGCTGGAGAACTGGCAGTCGGAATTTCTGCAACTGATCTGGCAAGTCGTTGGCCTTGCTTATTTCCTGTATGTCGGATCGCCCGCGTCCAAGGAGAATGGCGACCGGATGGAAGTCAAGATGGACGAGTTGATGAAGATGGTCGGGGGCGAAAAGGCCGAGGCGCTTATCGACGAGATCGACGAACGCTACCTGCGCGCGCACGGCCATGCCAAGCCGCATGCGCATGGAATCGGCCATGAAAGGGAGATCCCTGCGGGCGACAGCAAGTCGGAATGATGACCGATAAGGCTCCGGCGAAGAAGGCATGCGGCGAACGCATCCTTACAGGTCCACCCCCACTTACAGGCCCACCCCCAGCCCCTCCCGCAAGCGGGAGGGGAGCTTTGTCGGCACGGCCCCTTGCTTCACCCCTCCGGCACGATCGCCATCTCCGCGTCGGGATAGGGCCGCGCCAGTTCAACCGCCATGGCATGATCGCCCGCCAGCCAAAGACGAAAGGCGGCGGGCGGCAGGATGACGGGCATGGCCTGGGGATGAATGGCCCCCACCAGCACATTGGGCGCGCAGGTGAGAAACGCCATGCGCGGCCCCTCGCCCGTCCAGCGCCACAGCCCGGCAAAGGCGAAGGGCAGCGCGGCCGGGTCCGCCATGGAAAACCAGACCTTCTGCTTATGCCCCTTTTCCCCCGTCCATTCGCAAAAGCTGGTGACCGGGACCAGGCAGTGGAGCGCGGGATCGTTCAGCATCGCCCGCCAATAGGGGCTGTCGAGATTGCGGACATTGACAACCGGCCGCGTACCCGCGCGCGGCGGCGGCGGCACGCCCCAGCGCATCAGCTCCAGCGCCAATTCCCCATCGCAATGGCGCAGGACCGGCGCTTCATATCCGGGATAGATTTCATCGAAGGGCGGCAGGTTGACGCGATCACCCTGGAAGCGCCCGAACATATGGGCCACCTCCGCCACCGACGAACGCATCTTGTAGAGCGTGCACATGGCGTGGCGTCTGGTATCAGGCCGCGCTGACCAGCGGCCCGTCCTTTGCGCTCAGCGCCGCGAACAAATGTCCGGTCGGCAATTTTCCGGTCCGAAGCTCCCGATCGGGAGCGGCCCGCGCGAGGAAATAGGTCCAGCTTTCCGGGCTCCAGAAATTGATATGGCCCGCATAGGAACCAAACTCCGGATGATAGTCCTTCGCTGGATAGCGATCCTCCCGCCCGTCGGGGACGGTCAGGATCAGCGTACCACCGGCCGACACAAGATCGAGCAGCCGGCGGACGACCGCTTCAGGGTCCACTATATGTTCGAGCACCTCCATCAGAAACACCACGTCATAGCGCGAGGACCGCGAAAGGTCCGATAGCGAGGAAAAGAACAACTCCGCATCGGGGCAGGCCCGTTTGGCCATGGCCAGCTTCACGTCGCTGATGTCGCATCCGAACAGGGAGGCGTCAGGGTATCGCGCCCGCATGAGGCGCAGCAGGCTGCCTGCATGACACCCGATGTCCAAAACGCGCTTGCCCGCGAATGCAACCCCTTCGGCATCGCACCGGTCAAGCAGCAGGCGGGCCATCGCCAGACGGCGCGGATCGAAATAATGCTCCAGAAATGCCGGCGTCGGCCATTCTCCTGTCTCCGCATGGTGCCGCACCACCGGCAGGATTTCCCGAAGCAGGCCCTCCGCATTGCGCGCGTCCGCCGGTGTCGGCCGATACCGCAGCTCCGCTTCGGTCCTGACAATCCTGAAGCCGCAACGGACAAACATGGATTGCACCAGTTTCTTGCCCTGGGCTATCGGAGCATGGATCATCTATCCTCCGCCGCGCGAACGCTCTCACTTATGGAAGTCCGAACTCGACTGCGGCGCCATGCTGCCCAAGGGCGGGGCGACAGGCAATTGCTCTTAAGACCTACCGGGCGAGGTTTGAGACGCATGCCGGGGTGCAGGGCGTGTTGTGTAGAGGGTGCGTAGCGGAAAGATGTGTGCGCCACTCCCCCTCTCCCAACCCTCTCCCCTGAAGGGGAGAGGGCTTTTACCTTCCCTCTCCCCTTCAGGGGAGAGGGTGGCGAGGCGGAGCCGAGCCGGGAGAGGGGACTGTAAACACCCTATTCGAACGGCCGCCCCACCTCCCGCGCAATCACCGTCAGCACGCCATCCAGATTGCCCATCACCTCGGCATTGGTGAAGCGGATCACCCGATAGCCCTGCGTCTCCAGAAATTCCGTGCGGCGCGCATCATGGGCCTGGCTGCTGCCATGACTGTCGCCGTCCAGTTCAATGACCAGCATCGGATCGCGGCAGGCGAAGTCGGCAATATAGGGGCCGATGACTTTCTGGCGGCGGAACTTCACGCCCTGAAAGCGTTTGGCGCGCAGGGCAAGCCAGAGGCGCGTTTCCGGTGGGGTTTGTTGGAGGCGAAGGGATTTGGCGCGGTCGAGAGCGATCTGGTCGCGCATTTTCCTGAGCGTTTCCCTTTGTCTGGCTGTCAGTCCCCTCTCCCCGCCCCTCTCCCCTGAAGGGGAGAGGGTTGGGAGAGGGGGCCTATACTTGCGTTGCTGACTCCGGAACAGAATCCGCTGTCGTATTGAATATGCTTGAAAGAGGCTTTTTATTTACAATTGCATCAATAATGGAAACAGAAATCAAAAATGGAACAGACACAAATATAGATAAAAAACTAACCATTATTACTTGAATAAATAATGGAAACGCCTGCAAAAAATCGTATATATCTGAAAAAATTCTGGCGGAATGAACTTTCGTTGCAATTGAAGCCGACCCATCCTCATACGTGATTTGAGGAATTTTTTCAAAATCATAAAAACTTTTATATTCGTACCTTGGAAATTTTGACCAGGCATAAACTTTTATATTTTCACCGGGATTCAAATTCGGCAATACAAACGCACCAGATTCATTTATTTCGTTAGCTATCCACTGATCAGATTCGTTAAAAATATTGACCGCTTTTATACCAGATCCAGATAGTCTCAATCCTTTTGCTACTGACCGTCCATTATTACGCACATCCATTCTATACATGGACACCGGAAAAGAAGTCACATTTGATATTTCGTCAGATGCCACGACGATAGCGTTAATGTGGTCACAGACATGTTTATTATCATTTTCATCTAATGATTTGGATTTTTTTGGATTTTTACAAATATCATCATTTAAATTATTTATAAATGCTCTGCCATTATGCGTAGAATTTTCTACAAACACGCTTTCTATAACTAAAGGTATCTTAAATTCATTTGGATATATATCAACCTCAACCTGCGCCTTATTCGGCCAAAAAAATGCTGCAATCGCAACAATCGATGCCAAGGCACCAATTGCTGCAAATAGCCATAATGTTATGGTTGAAAACCGAGCCCCCATTTAGAGTTTCACTCCGCCGCGATCCCCGCTTTCGCGAACATATCCTCGCCGTCATCCTTCACCGCGCCATCATCATTGGCGCGCACCTTCTTGCGGCGGTCGAAGCTGTCCCACACCTCGTTCCAGTTGCCCCGCGTCGCGGCCTTGGAATATTCCGTCGCGCGGGTTTCGAAGAAGTTGGCGTGCTCGACGCCGTTCAGCAGCGGGGCGAGCCAGGGGAGCGGGTGTTCGTCGATCATGTAGATCGGCTGGAACCCCAACTGCCCCAGCCGCCAGTCGGCGATGTAGCGGATATATTTCTTGATTTCCTTCGCGGTCATGCCGGGCACCGGGCCATGTTCGAAGGCGAGGTCAATGAACGCATCCTCCAGCCGCACCGTCTTGTGGCAGCAATCGAGAATATCGTCCTTCACCGCCTTGGTCAGGCAGTCGCGTTCCTTGGTAAAGGCATGGAACAGGCGGGTGATGCCTTCGCAATGCAGGCTTTCGTCGCGCACGGACCATGACACGATCTGCCCCATGCCCTTCATCTTGTTGAAGCGCGGGAAGTTCATCAGCATGGCGAAGCTGGCGAACAGCTGCAGCCCCTCGGTAAAGCCGCCGAACATGGCGAGCGTGCGGGCGATATCCTCGTCCGTATCGACGCCGAAGGTCGCGAGATAATCGTGCTTGTCCTTCATCTCCTTGTACTGAAGGAACATGCCATATTCGCTTTCGGGCATGCCGATGGTGTCGAGCAGATGGCTGTAGGCGGCGATGTGGACGGTTTCCATGTTCGAAAACGCGGTCAGCATCATCTTGATCTCGGTCGGCTTGAACACGCGGCCATATTTGTCGTGGTAGCAATCCTGCACCTCGACATCGGCCTGAGTGAAGAAGCGGAAGATTTGCGTCAGCAGGTTGCGCTCATGGTCGGTCAGCTTCTGCGCCCAGTCGCGGCAATCCTCGCCCAGCGGCACTTCCTCCGGCATCCAGTGGATCTGCTGCTGACGCTTCCAATATTCGAACGCCCAGGGATATTCGAAGGGCTTGTACTGCTTGGAGGCTTGAAGAAGGGGCATTTGAGTTACTCCGGCAGAAAGTCAATTGAGTTGAGAGCAAGCCCCTCTCCCCTTGTGGGGAAGGGAGGGGCCCGCCGCGAAGCGGTGGGAGGGTGAGGGGGCAGCGCGGCCGATATGACCGTCAAGACGCCTTCAAGCTGCTCCATCACCTCATTGTTCCAGAAGCGGAGGACGCGGTATCCTTCTCCGTTGATGAAGGCGGAGCGACGAGCGTCCTGCACTTCCTGTTCGGCATGCTGGCCGCCGTCGAGTTCGATCACCAGCTTCGCGCTGTGGGACACCAAGTCGGCAAAATAGGGGCCGAGCGGATCCTGGCGGCGGAATTTCGCTTCCGGGAGTTTCTCGCGGAGCGCCCGCCACAGGCGCTTTTCCGCGTCCGTCGAGGCGCGGCGCAATTCGCGGGCGTGGGGGATGGTTCCGGCGGGGAGGAGTTTCCGTTTCATCGGCCCCCTCATCCTCCCACGCGGCTGTGCCGCGCGGGCCCCTCCTTCTCCCACAGGGGGAGAAGGGTTAGTTACTGACACGCCAGACATTCGTCATAATCCGTACTTCCGCCCAGTTCGAACTTCGGCGCGTCGACGGTGTTGTCCGCTTCCACCCCGCCGGCGAAACCAGCGCGCTGGACGCTCTTCGACCGCAGATAATAGAGGGATTTGATGCCCAGCTCCCACGCGCGATAGTGGAGCATCAGCAGATCCCATTTATCGACGTCGGCCGGGATGAACAGGTTCAGCGACTGCGCCTGATCGATATAGGGCGTGCGGTCGGCGGCGAGTTCGAGCAGCCAGCGCTGGTCGATTTCGAAGCTGGTCTTGAACGCGTCCTTTTCCTCCGGCGTCAGGAAATCCAGATGCTGGACCGATCCGCCCTTTTCGAGGATCGAGTTCCAGACATTGGCGCTGTCCTTGCTCTTTTCCTGCAGCAGTTTCTCCAGATAGGGGTTCTTGATCGAGAAGCTGCCCGAGAGCGTCTTGTGCGTGTAGACGTTGGCCGGGATCGGCTCGATGCAGGCGCTGGTGCCGCCGCAGATGATGGAGATGGACGCGGTGGGCGCGATCGCCATCTTGCAGGAAAAGCGCTCCATCACGCCCTGATCGGCGGCGTCCGGGCACGGGCCGCGTTCCTGCGCCAGCATCATCGAGGCCTCATTCACCTTCGCGCTGATATGCTTGAAGATCTTGAGGTTCCATGACTTCGCCAGCGCGCTTTCAAAGCCCAGGCCCCGCGCCTGCAGGAAGCTGTGGAAGCCCATGACGCCAAGCCCAACCGAGCGTTCGCGGCTTGCCGAATATTTGGCGCGGGCCATCTCGTCGGGCGCGCGGTCGATATAATCCTGCAGCACATTGTCGAGGAAGCGCATGACATCCTCGATGAACTGCTTGTCGCCGTTCCACTGATCCCAGGTTTCAAGGTTGAGGGACGAGAGGCAGCACACCGCCGTGCGGTCATTGCCCAGATGGTCGCGGCCCGTGGGCAAGGTGATTTCGCTGCACAGGTTCGAGGTGGAGACTTTCAGGCCCAGATCGCGGTGATGCTTGGGCATCATCCGGTTCACCTGATCGGAGAAGACGATATAGGGCTCGCCGGTCGCAAGGCGCGTTTCCACCAGCTTCTGGAACAGGCTGCGCGCATCCACCTTGGCGCGGACGGAGCCGTCCTTGGGGGATTTGAGTTCCCATTCGGCGCCGTCGCGCACCGCCTCCATGAAGGCGTCGGTCAGGAGGACGCCGTGGTGCAGGTTCAGCGCCTTGCGGTTGAAGTCGCCGCTGGGCTTGCGGATTTCGAGGAACTCCTCGATCTCCGGATGGCTGACGTCGAGATAGCAGGCGGCCGAGCCCCGCCGCAGGCTGCCCTGGCTGATCGCAAGGGTCAGGCTGTCCATCACGCGGACGAAGGGGATGATGCCTGACGTCTTGCCATTCAGGCCCACGGGCTCCCCAATGCCGCGCACATTGCCCCAATAGGTGCCGATGCCGCCGCCGCGCGACGCCAGCCAGACATTCTCGTTCCAGGTGCCGACAATGCCCTCCAGGCTGTCATCGACGCTGTTGAGGTAGCAGCTGATCGGCAGGCCGCGTCCGGTGCCACCGTTCGACAGCACGGGCGTTGCGGGCATGAACCAGAGGCGGCTGATATAGTCGTAGATGCGCTGAGCATGCGCCTCGTCATCAGCATAGGCAGACGCCACGCGGACGAACAGGTCCTGGAAACTTTCGCCGGGCAGCAGATAGCGGTCCTTCAACGTTTCCTTGCCGAAATCGGTGAGAAGATCGTCGCGGCTGTCATCCTTTTGCACGGCGAACAGCTGTGGCCGCACAGTCCGGCTGTTTTCCTCGACTGCCGCCGACACCATGGCCTCGGCCAGCTTCGCGGTGGCAGCCTTTGCGGCCCTGGCCGGAGCTTCCAGCAAATCGCTTTGATCGGTCATTTCGGCTGCACCTGTTTCCTGCGTATCTCTGAAATCCATGTTCGCCCCCGATGTTCCCGTTCCGTTCGACTCGGCGGCGCATTGGAGGTAAGTCGTCCATCTAGCATTTTCCGCCGGTTTGTTGGACCGCTAATTGCAATCCCGCAGAGACAAAGAGGGTGGAGCGCCGAATTGCTTCGTCACCGCTGAACACAAATTGTTGGGTCATCCCCCTGATCCCTGCACTACAGATAGTGCCACAGATGAGTCACGATTCAAGCGGTAAATCAAAGCTTGATGATTCGTTTCGTCGCCCGCACGATTCGTTTCATCGACGTTCGCCATGCGCCAGCCCGGCCAAGCCAAGCGCTTCCGCCGCTTTTCGGGCGAGCCCGCCGAAACGCGCCCGACAGCCATCGCAATGGAAAAATATTTTTCGTCCTTCGGCGCCAACAGCATTGACTTTCAACGAGTATCGGAAGGTCCACGCGTCGCTGCAACGCCGCAATAAAAGCGGCGCGCGCGCCCTGATCGGCAAATTTCCTGTCAAGGATTCTTGTGCCGCAAAAATCATGCTGCCCGGTGAACATAAGCAGCAATGAATGACCCGGCAGCGGCGTAAATCCGGTCGCGCACCTCAAGGGGCAGCATGTCGCACAGAAACGCCTCGAAGGCCGCGCGGTCACCGCTGCCACACGCAGTCATCAGATCGAGCACCATCATTTCATCATAGCTGAGCCTTGGGCAACAGGGCGCGTTGACATAGACCGGCTCTGGCCAGGCAGCCCCGATCACTTCGATAAAGGCCAGAAACCGCCCGGCGGCCTCCCCTGACCCCAACCGGTCCGCCAGTTCGGGCCGGGGATCGCGCTGCAGCTTCTGGAACACAACCGCGACCCGCGTCGCAATCGCGATGCGGGCCTGCGCGCCCGGAAGGCAGCGTAGATCGGGGGTCTGTGCAATCAGGTCCAGGTCTAGCGGCATGCCATTCTCCTCTGCCTCTCTGGCATTGCAAAAAAGGCGCCGCCGGCCGGAGGAACCAGCAGCGCCAGGATCGCGTGCATCCGGGGGAGGGATGGGGACCGGGACATGCACGCTCTGCTTGACGATCCCGAAGGATCATCTATGGATAGCTATTGCGAGTTATTATCAATAGCAAGCGTTAAATCGTCAAAGGAGGAAGCATGTACGATCTTGTGGACCGGCCAGTCAGTATATTGCCGGAGGGCAGCCGCTTCCTCCTGTGGGCGATGCGCGCCTGGGTCGCCGTGCAAAACAAGGGCGAATGCCCGCCCGCCAAACTGGCCCCTGCCTTCCTCAAAATGTCGGCGATCGAGGCTCTGCCGCATGTCCACATCGCCATGAGCACGCTTGATCAGGCGGCTCTGGGAGCGATCCGCTTTCATTGCCCGCATCGCGGCCAGATCGGCGATGATGAAGCCATATTGCTGCGCCTGTGGAGCGACATGGCGGCGGGCGATGAATGCGCCGCCATAGCCGTCATCGAAATGCTGGTGCAGGCGGACGCGGCAACGGGATATTTCTCCGCCGTCCGCTCGGCGCTGCCCGGACTGGAAGCGGCCGGGTTGAGCCCCGTCATCATGGCCGGTTCCGGGCGAGAGCCCCCGGCCCTGCTCAATGCCCCCCGCTGGTGTGTCAGGCGCGGACAAAGGCCGACCGGGCGATAAAGGCGGTTCCCTACTAGATGAATCATACTATAAAGTTGGCTGTGAAAATCAGTCGTAGAGAAGCCAGAAAAATTGAAAGGCGCGCCGCCATAGTGGACGTGGCGCGTCAGTCTTTCTTCGAAAACGGCTATGCGGCGACCACCATGTCAGAGATTGCGGCGACGATCGGCGGCTCAAAAAGCACCTTATGGTGCTATTTCCCGTCGAAGGAGGATCTCTTCGCCGCCGTGCTCAACGATGTGACGAGCCAGTTCAGGCAGCAATTGAACCAGACGATCGAACTGCATGAAGATTTGCGCACCACGCTCACGCGCCTGTGTCGGCATGTCGTGGAAACGCTGACCCAGCCTCAATTCATCAGCCTTCATCGCCTGATTACCGCCGAAGGCGGGCGTTTTCCGGAAATCGGCCGCATCCTTCATGAAAGCGGCGCCAGCAGTTTGCGGACGATCGTCGCGGCCTATCTGAACCGCTGCATCGAGGATGGCGCGATAAGGCCGTGCGACACAAGGGTCGCCACGGCGAATCTGATTGCCCTTTGCACCTGTGGCGCGCATCAGCGCCTGATCCTCAAAATCATCGACAGGGCTACGCCCGAGGATATTCAGGCCGATACCGAGAATGCCGCAGAGGTGTTCCTGCGGGCTTACGGAACGGATAAGGGCCAAACGGGAGCCGGCTGATATTTTTTACGCCGCATGGCTGATATTGGGTCAATGCTGCCATAACTCCCCTCCCACTTGCGGGAGGGGCTGGGAGAGGGCCTGTTAGGGAAATGGCGGTGACATGCCCTCCCCTAACCCCTCCCGCAAGCGGGAGGGGAAGGGCAACTTTCCTCCCAATATCGCCAACCTTGCTTCCACCCCAACAGCCCGTTCACCCCACCCCCAGCCCATCAATCTTCCGCGCCAGCGCCACGTCGCGCCCTGACAGCCCGCCCGCGTCATGTGTCGTCAGCACGATGTCCACGCGATTATAGACATTGTACCATTCGGGGTGGTGATCGGCCTTTTCCGCCATCAGCGCCACCGACGTCATGAACCCGAAGGCGGCGGTGAAATCCTCGAAGCGGAAGCTGCGCCGGATGGCGTCGCGCTCCGCGTCATAAGTCCAGCTGGGCAGTTCCGCCAGCGCGGCGCCCCGTTCCGCTTCGGTCAGTTTCACCACCATAGCCTTCTCCTTCTGGACATTTCATGCCGCGTCCCTATGGCTTGGCCTTATGATTTGGGCAGGGCGCGAAATGGGGCAGATGTGGGCATGATCGACGCCGGCGCAAGCCTTCGTTTCGAAGCCGTCGCCTGCCTGCGCGGCGACCGGCTGCTGTTCGAGGGGATGGACTTCGCGCTGGCCTCCGGAGAGGCCGCGCTGGTTGCAGGCCCCAACGGCACCGGCAAGTCGAGCCTGATCCGATTGGCCGCTGGCCTGCTGCAACCGGCGGCGGGCCGGATCGAACGGTGCGGGCGCATGGCGCTCAGCGATGAAAATCTGGCGCTGGACATGGGGCGACCACTCAAGCAGGCGCTCGCCTTCTGGGCGCGGATCGACGGGGCGGGCGATCAGGCCGTGGACGATGCGCTCACTGCATTGTCGCTCCATCATCTTGCCGAGGTGCCCGTGCGGATGCTCTCGACCGGGCAGCGCAAGCGGGCGATGCTGGCGCGGGTGATCGCAAGCGGCGCGGCGATCTGGCTGCTGGATGAGCCGGCCAACGGCCTTGACACCGCCTCGCTGGAACTGCTGGGCGGAATCATGCAGATTCATCTGGCGGGCGGCGGCATCATATTGGCCGCATCGCACCAGCCGCTGCCGCTGATGTTCACTCACCATATCCCGCTGGCGGCTGCGGCCTGATGCGACAGTCAAGGGCCCCCTTTCTGACTTTGATCGCGCGCGACACCGGCTTTGCGTATCGCAGTGGCGGCGCATGGCTGCCGCTTGCCTTCCTGCTGATGGTTGCGACGCTGTTTCCCTTCGCCGTCGGGCCGGATACGGCATTGCTTGCGCGGACGGGCGGCGGCGTCATCTGGATCGCCGCGCTGCTGGCGGCATTGCTTCCCATTGACCGTCTGATCCTGCCCGACCGGGACAGCGGCCTGCTGGACCAGCTTGTCCTGCGGGGCATGTCCGACGAACTGATCGCCATTGCCAAGCTGATCGCGCACTGGCTGAGCTTCGGCCCGCCGCTGATGCTGGCCGCCCTGCCCGCCGCCGCGCTGCTGAAGATCGACGGCGGCACCTTGTGGCGGCTGGAGCTTGGCCTCGCCATCGGCACGCCCGCTCTGGCGGCGCTTGGCCTGATGGTGAGCGCGCTGACAGCGGGCCTGCGGAGCAGCGGGGCGCTGGCCGGGCTGCTCGCGCTGCCGCTGGCCGTACCGCTGCTGATATTCGGCGCGGGTTCGCTGGAGGCCGGAAGCGGCGCGGCGATGAAGTTCCTCGCGGCATCGGCGCTGCTGTTGGTCGGGATGGCGCCAATCGCGGCCGGGGCGGCGCTGCGGGCCGGACGGGAATAGGGAGGGTCATCCCCTCCCCCATTCGAATCGCGTTCCCCGCCATATCCCGGCTGGCAATCCCCGCAAAAATTGCTAGAGCCAGTGCGTGATGGTCGAGGCCGAAGAAACCAATTTGCGGTTCAAGCTGCAACGCAATGCGGGCGGGATCACCGCCTTCTTCCGTAAAATGTGGCATAGATGGTGGTTCAAGCTGCTGGCCGTATCGACGGGCGCGGCGTTCGTGCTGCTGCTGTTCATCTGGTTCGTTTTCGCGCGCAACCTGCCCGATGCCTCCGCGCTGCTGGAATATGAGCCGCCGCTGCCCACCATCGTCCGCTCCGTGGATGGAGAGCCGGTGCAAAGCTATGCACGCGAGCGGCGCGTCCAGTTGCAATATGCCGATTATCCGCCTCTGCTGATCCGCGCCTATATGGCGGCGGAGGACCGCACCTTCTTTCAGCATCACGGTCTCGACTATCCCGGCATCATCTCCGCCATGTTCACGAACATGACGCGAAGCGGTCGCCCCGTGGGCGCATCGACCATCACGCAGCAAGTGGCAAAGAACCTGCTCCTGACCAATGAGGTCAGCTATGTGCGCAAGGCAAAGGAAGCGATCCTCGCCTATCGCATCGAATCGGTGATGACCAAGCAGCAGATCCTGGAGCTGTACCTCAACCAGATCTTCCTCGGCCGCAACGCCTATGGCGTTCAGGCCGCCGCCCGCGCCTATTTCGACAAGGATGTGGGCAATCTGAAACTCCACGAAATGGCCTATCTCGCCATCCTGCCCAAGGGGCCGTCCAACTACCGCCCGGAAGTCCACATGGATCGCGCCATCGAGCGGCGGAACTGGGTGCTCAATGAAATGCGCAAGAATGACTGGATCGACCGGGCGCAATATGAGGAAGCCATTGCCCAGCCGCTCGGCACCGTCGCGCAACAAAGCGCGGCCCGGTTCGAGCGCGCGGGCGGCTACTATATCGAGGAAGTCCGCCGCCGCCTGATGGAAAAATTCGGCGAGACGGACAAGGATGGCCCGCACAGCGTCTATGCCGGCGGCCTGTGGGTGCGCACCCCGCTCGATACGACCATGCAGGACTTGACGCGCAAGGCGTTGCGGGACGGCCTGGTCCGCTATGACCGGGGCAAGGGCTGGTCAGGGCCGGTCAACCGGATCGAAATGGACGACAAGTGGGCGCGCCGCTTCGCCTCGACCTTCATCGGCATCGATTATGCCGACTGGAAGATCGCGGTGGTCGTGAGCAAGTCGGGCAGGAACGCGACCATCGGCTTCCCCAACGGCTCGACAGGGACGCTGCCGGAAGGCGCCGCCTCCATGCCGTACCGCAAGACGGGCGGCCCTGCCTTCGACGCGCTCCGCCCCGGCGACCTCATCGCCGTCAGCCCGCAGGGCAGCGGCTGGCAATTGCGCAATATTCCTGGCGTTTCGGGCGGCATGGTCGTCGAAAATCCCCACAATGGCCGCATCTACGCCATGCAGGGCGGCTTCGATTCGCGCCTCAGCTCCTTCAATCGGGCAACACAGGCCGAGCGGCAGCCGGGCTCTACCATCAAGCCTTTCGTCTATGCCGCCGCGCTGGACCATGGCATGACGCCCGCTTCGATCATCGTCGATGGCCCCTTCTGCGTCTTTCAGTCGGTGCGGCTGGGCCAGAAATGCTTCCGCAACTTCTCCGGACGCGGCGCCGGGCCGCAGACGATGCGTTGGGGCGTAGAGCAATCGCGTAACCTCATGACCGTCCGCACCGCCTCCCAAACCGGCATGGACAAGGTGGTGAAGACCATCAAGACCATGGGCATCGGCGACTACACCCCCTATCTCTCCTTCGCGCTGGGCGCAGGCGAGACCACGGTCGAACGGCTGGTGAACGCCTATGCCATGCTGGCCAATCACGGCCGCGAGCTGACCCCGAAAGTGATCGATTTCGTGCAGGATCGCCGGGGGAAAGTGATCTGGCCGGAAAATTGGCGGCCGTGCGAGGGCTGCAACAAGCCCGATTGGGACGGAAAGCCGATGCCGCGCTTCCGCCCGTCAGGCCGTCAGCTCATGGATCCGATGACCGCCTATCAGGTCGTGCATATCACGCAGGGCGTCATCACGCGCGGCACCGCCCAGCGGCTGCGCGACATGGACCGCCCGCTGTTCGGCAAGACGGGAACGACCAACGGCCCGACCAATGTCTGGTTCATCGGCGGATCGCCCGATCTCGTCGCGGGGGTCTATCTGGGCTACGATCAACCGCGCGATCTGGGCGGCTGGGTCCAGGGCGGCAACACCGCCGCCCCCATCTGGCGGCAGGCGATGGAGCCGGTGCTCAATAAACTGCCAAAGCGGCCCTTCATCGCCCCGGCCGGCATGCGCATGGTGCGCATCGATCGCCGGAGCGGCCGCCGGGTCTATGGCGAATGGCCGACAAGCGATCCCAAGGCGGCGGTAATCTGGGAGGCTTTCAAACCGGAAACCGAACCGCGCCGCACGATCCGCAAGGAAGAGATCGCCCAGCAGAACGAAGCCGCCGGAGCGCGGGGCGGCGCGGCCGCCCGCAAGCAGAACGACAATGATTTCCTGCAGCGGGAAGGCGGCATTTATTGACTTCGTCACCCTGAACTTGTTTCAGGGTCCATAAGCGCGGCGACAGAGGTTCTCGCGTCGGCGTATATGGATGCTGAAACAAGTTCAGCATGACGGATTTTGAGATAATTGGAGAATGAAAATGCGCGCCGAAGCGCAGGCACATGTTGACCGTATCGAAGCAGCGCTGGAATTGCTGCGCCGTTTCCTCGACTGGGACCGCGCGCTCCGCCGCCTGGACGAGCTGAACGCGCGCGTCGAAGACCCGACCTTGTGGGACGATCCCAAAAAGGCGCAAGAGGTCATGCGCGAACGCACCCGGCTCGACCAGGCGATCGGGGCCACCAACGCCATCCAGCAGGAAATGTCCGACACCGTCGAACTGATGGAAATGGCCGAGGCGGAAGGCGACACCGCCCTGGTCGATGAGGGCGTGGCGCAGCTGGCGGCGCTGGCGGAACGCGCGGATGAAGACAAGGTGAAGGCGCTGCTCGCCGGCGAGGCTGACGCCAACGACACCTACCTTGAAATTCATGCGGGCGCGGGCGGCACCGAAAGCCAGGACTGGGCCGAAATGCTGCAGCGCATGTATATGCGCTGGGCCGAACGGCGGGGCATGAAGGTGGAAGTGGTCGATTATCATGCCGGCGAGCAGGCGGGCATCAAGTCCGCGACGCTGCTGCTGAAGGGCGAGAACGCCTATGGCTATGCCAAGACCGAAAGCGGCGTCCATCGCCTGGTCCGCATTTCGCCCTATGACAGCTCGGCGCGGCGGCACACCAGCTTTTCATCCGTCTGGGTCTATCCGGTGATCGACGACAATATCGACATCGAGATCAACGAAAGCGACCTCAAGATCGACACCTACCGCGCCTCGGGCGCGGGCGGCCAGCACATCAACACCACCGACTCCGCCGTCCGGATCACCCACGTGCCCACCGGCATCATCGTCGCCTGCCAGAACCAGCGTTCGCAGCACAAGAACAAGGCGGAGGCGATGAACATGCTGAAAGCCCGCATGTATGAGGCCGAGTTGCAGCGGCGCGAGGCGGAGGCCAGCGCAACCCATGCCTCGAAATCCGACATCGGCTGGGGCCACCAGATCCGCTCTTACGTCCTGCAACCCTATCAGATGGTGAAGGACCTGCGCACCGGCATCGTTTCGACCGCCCCCGACGATGTTCTGGACGGCGCACTGGACCCGTTCATGGCGGCGGCCCTGTCGCAACGGGTGACGGGCGAAGCGGTCGAAGTGGAAGACGTCGACTGATGCGCCTTCCGGCACTGGCGCTCCTGGCCTTTGCCACATTGTCCGCAGCGGCCTGCGACCAGTTTCTGCCAGACGCCGACCGAAATCGGCCGGAAACGGCGCGCGCCTTTCCGCGTGCCGACCGGCCGGTGGCGCACATCGAATCCACCCGCTGGTCGGACGAGGAAAGCCGGGACCGCGTCAATGAGGCGGAGGACGTCATGGACCGGGCGGGCATCAGGCCCGGCATGACGGTTGCCGACATCGGCGCGGGCGAAGGCTATTACACCATCCGCCTCGCCCGGCGGGTGGGGCCTCAGGGGCGGGTTCTGGCGCAGGACATATTGCCGGAGGTACGCGACAGCCTGGCGATGCGCGTCTCCCGCGAAAACCTCGACAATGTCAGCGTCAAGCTTGGGGCGGCGGACAATCCGATGCTGCCCGAACGGAGCTTCGACCGGATTTTCATGGTACACATGTATCATGAGATCACCGAACCCTACGCCTTCCTGTGGAATCTCTACCCGGCGCTCAAATTGTCGGGCGAACTCATCGTCGTCGATGCCGACCGACCGACCGACCAGCACGGCACGCCGCCCCGCCTGTTGAAATGCGAGTTTGAAGCGGTCGGATACCGGCTCGTGGCCCTTACCCCCAAACCGGCGGCCGGCGGCTATGTCGCCCGCTTCACCATCGGCGGCAACCGCCCCCGGCCAGAGGACATCCGGCCGTGTTCGGTCAAGCGGAACCGTCGAGCCGGGTAGTTGTCCAGCTACCACATCCGTTCGGTTCGAGCTTGTCGAGAGCCCTTCTCGGCTTGGGTTCTCGACAAGCTCGAACCTGCGCTCGAAACGAACGGTGCTGATTTTCCAGTTCAGCTGATTCTGGTGATATAAGGAAAACGCCCCTCCAGCCGCCGCCGGGACAGGGTCAGCCGTGGTACGATAGTCAGCTTGTTCTTGATCTGGTGGGGCGTCGCCCCCACGAAATATTTGAGTTCCCGGATGAAGTGCGACTGATCGTAAAAGGCATCGCCAATAATGTCGCGCCAGTCCTCGTCCGTTGTCGCGATCAGGGACGCCACTTTTAACGCACGATATTTGCGCGCCAGTAATTTAGGCGGCGCGCCATACAGGCGGTTCGTCAGCCGGGCCACCTGCCGCGCCGAAAGCCCTGTCGCCTCGATCAATGCTTCGACGCGGGGCGAACTTTCCTCGGCCAGCCAGCGATCCGCGGCCTTGACGAAATCCCGCATGGCCTTCGCCACGAGCTGAAAGCGGCCACCCAGAAACATCCAGAGCAGATCAACCGCTTCGTCTGGATCTTCCATTCCGCGCAGCGTTTCCAGCATCTCCAAATGGCCGGCATCCACGGCGCCGAAGTCGAACAGCGAGTCGGCATGATCAGAGGCGTCACGCCCGGTGAGCGCGGCCCAGCCAAGCGGCAAGAGCGCAACGCCCAGGGTCTGCAGCGGCCCATCGACATCGAAATGGATGGACGACATTGTCGGCCCAAGCATGCACACTTCGGGCGTGTCCATCTGCCGGCCGTCATGGAATGTGTAATGCCCCCGTCCCGACAGCATGTACCGCAACTGCGCGAAATCCGCACGCGTCCCATCCGACACGAAAGACATGTTGGCGGTGAAAAGATAGATTGAGCCGACCAAGTCCGTGAATTCCGGCGGCGGCTCATAATAGCGCAGGGCCACCATGCTTTCGCCATTGGGCTCGGGATAATCATGACGCATAGGTGCGGATCCCGATTGCTGGAAATTGTCGTGCAATGCACTTCCGCGATTGCCGGTAGGCCGCGAAGTCATGCGCCGACATCCTTGAACTCCCCCTTTGGCAACTTTGTGAAGTTGTTGGCCAGTCCGTAGACATTGGCAAGATTCTCGACATTTGCAAAGCAAAAGAATGGCCTGGGCGGAAAATCCGGCCAGGCCATTAAGGAAAAGGTCTCTTTGTCGTCCGACCAAGAGCCCTTCGGGTCGCACATTTCTACTACGACGATTCGGGCCTTCGTTTATTGGACAGAATCGACATCGGCCGATGATTCCTGATGCAGGAGGGCAACACTTTTGGCCGATAATGATCCATAATGGAACGTTGTCATTGGTGCGATTGCCCGCAAAACATAAGTTTCGGGAACGAAACATAGCGGGTCATACTGTGTCATGATCACCACAGTATCCGTTCAGGCCTAATTCAAAGGCGCTGGACTAACTTTTGATCATGAATCCATTTTAGGAGATGAACCATGACAGCGCACGCTTCGCGCATGCTGGTTATGGCGTTTGCCGGGCTTTTGGCGCTCGGCGGTTGCTCGGGATATGACGATGGCTACGGCTATGGCGGCGTATCGGTTGGCTATGGCAGCGGCTATTACGACTACCCCCGCTATGGCAGCTATTATGGCTGGTATGACGGCTTCTATTATCCCGGCAGCGGCTATTATGTCTTTGATCGCCTGGGCAAACGCCACCGCTGGAGCGATCATCACCGCCATTACTGGGAAGGCCGCAGGCATTTTCGCGACGGCCGGAAGGAATGGCGGGAAGGACGCCGGGATCGGCACGAATGGCGCAGCAGCCGTCGCGATGACCGGCTGGAGCTACGAAAGGAACGGCTGGAACAGCGCCGGGAATGGCGGCAGGATCGCCGCGATAGATCGGGCCATTCCGATCGTCCCCGACGGCGGGACCGCCAGCCCTGAACGCAAAGGCCTCTGGCACGGGCCAGACACGTAGGGGAGTGTTGCAAAAGTCCCGTTCGCCCTGAGCTAGTCGAAGGGCACCCATAATGCTTCATGAATGGGGGGCTTCGACAAGCTCAGCCCGAACGGATTTGGCTCTCTTCGACTAATACCGACCTGCATTGAGGACGACCTACTTTTCGCGACAGGTAAAACTCGAATCGTCGTCCCTGCGGAGGCAGGGACCCAGCTTTTCTTCGTCAAGCGGAAACCAAAAGAAGCGGGG
>Ga0307414_10000069_pt1 | contig 98243 bp, 72 predicted proteins | sample DK1Ometagenome_FD_203804 | JGI IMG/M metagenome (GOLD analysis project Ga0307414, IMG submission 203804) | Maize rhizosphere microbial communities from greenhouse at UC Davis, California, United States - DK15-O-3 | ecosystem: Host-associated > Plants > Roots > Rhizosphere > Soil | place: USA...
ATCATCCTGGGTCACACTATAAGATGCAGTGGCATCCTCAATTTCTTCGGCTTTAGGCTTAGGATCCAAACTATAGTTTACCTTTTCAGAAGGCTTGTTATAACACCCTACAAATGGCACTAGCCCCAGTCCAAAGCCACCCATTAATTTAAGAAATTCCCTTTTTGAAAAGTGTGCCATAAAACTGTTATTAAAAAGTTCTCAAGAGCCAATTTAATGACTAGCGCTATTTAATACCTTTTTCCTCCACCCATTTTCTATAAACTCTAGCATTTTTTTCCTGTTCAGTAAGAGTCTTGGCATACAAATGATATCCAGGATTACCCGGATCTGCTACAAAAAAGATATAGTTGTGTTTTTCATGATTTAACACTGCATCGATAGCGCTGGGATTGGGCATACAAATTGGACCTGGAGGCAGTCCTGCAACCTTATAAGTATTATATGCCGACGCATAGTTTAAATCCTTGTAATAAACTCTATTGATCCGCTTATCCCAACCCTCTCTCAGTTTCTTGACAAAGATCACTGTAGGATCTGCATCCAACTTCATCCCAATCGTAAGCCTATTCAGGTACAGTCCGGCAACTTTCGGTTGCTCATCAGTTCTGTATGATTCAAGTTGCACCAAAGAGGCTAACGTTATGGCTTCAAATTCCAGCAACCCTATCGATTGCAATAATTCTTTTTTCTCATCGGTCCAATATTTATGGTATTGTATTGCCAGCTTCTCCACAAAATCTTCGGGGGACGTAGTCCAGTGAAATCTATAGGTATTGGGCGCCAAAAAATAAATCATTTGAAGACTATCCAGACCTTCTGCCTCTGGCCTTTTAGAAATAGCTTCAACAATGGCTTTGGAATTAGTTGCTAAAAAGGGCTCTACTTTGTCTGCCAGTTCATAAATGCTGGCATAATTTCCGATCATTATTTCGATTTCATCCTGCTCCCCCTGCTTTAATCTTGCAATGATGTTCTTATTCGTGGTTCCTTTTTCGAAAGTGTATCTTCCTGGGTAAATTTTTATATAATTCAATTTTTCAGAGGCAGTTATAAAGCTCTCTACATCTTCAAGGTGAGGGGTAATCTTCTGCAAGACAGAATCAAAATTACTCCCTTCAGGTACAAACAATACCAATCTTTCTTTGGCATTTGGTTTTTGTAGAACGTATTTATTGCCGTACCACCAAACCACACAAAATGCGATTACTAAAAGTGTAATGACGAATAGGCTGACTTTTCTCATTTTAACTCCGCTTAATGTTATTTTGCACTTCCGCAGGTAACCATCTTAAAACTTTTTGACGACGGCGGCCAAAATTAGTCATATAATTGGATGTTTCTTAACAAAGTCAAACACTTCATTAAACCCGGATTATGCATTAGGATTCGTAGTAGCCTGTGCACCGTGGCGTAGAATATCTAATCCATATTGCGGGTTAAACTAGTTAGGAATGAGAATAAAGCTAACAAACAAAAGGTTCTTCCTCTTGAGAAGGGAGGAAGAACCAAATTATAAGCTGAGCACGGCGTCTGTGACCATCGGTCCAAAGCAAAGGAGGTATTTATCGACCATCAAGCTTCCCCCGGGGTCCCAAAACTAATTGGAAACTGAGGTGAACCCCCGCCTTGGTTGATCTTACCAAATGCGTCTTCGTATCTTTCAATATTATCCCTTAGTGCAGCCAACAGCCTTTTGGCATGCTCGGGAGTCACAATAATCCGAGACTTTACCTTTGCTTTTGGCACTCCCGGCATCAAGCGGATGAAATCGATCACAAATTCCGAATTGGAATGTGCAATCATGGCCAAATTAGAATAAACACCTTCTGCCACTTCCTCTGATAGCTCGACATTGATCTGCTGATCTGCTTTTTTTTGTCCTTTTTCGTCTTGCATGATTAATATTAGTTTAAATGATTATCCGCAATGATGCCATTAGCCATATTTCCTTTGTTTTACTGGTTGGAAGACGGAAGACAGATGCCCCTCCATGGCGGGCAGGCCGGAGAAGTCTATCCGCCTGGCTTAGGCAAATTAAATTTAAGGTTCTCTTCCCAGACGAATCTAATCTATAAAAAGCCAGAGGTCTAGCTTCTTTGGAAATAAAAGAACTACGTTCTCTGCGAAAAACTCAGCAACAACTGCGGTTAATTTTAAGAAAAAAGGCCTGCAATTATACAGGCCTTTTTGAATTAATGTATGTTCCTGTTACAGGATTGCTTCGCTTGATTTTCTAGCGCTTCGCTCCATGTTTTCGGATAGTTTTTCGTATTCGTCCTGAGATCCAACGATCATGTTCTTCAATCTTCGCTGTCCAGTTCCTGCAGGAATTAGGTGGCCTACAAGAACATTCTCTTTCAAGCCCAATAATTCATCACGCTTACCTCTGATCGCCGCCTCGGAAAGTACCTTGGTGGTTTCCTGGAATGAAGCTGCAGACAAGAAGCTTTCAGTACCCAATGAAGCCGCTGTGATACCCTGAAGAGTAGGTTTGGATACCGCTGTCTCTGCATCTCTCACCTGAACCAGTTTTAAGTCTTTACGCTTCAAGCTGGAATTCTCATCTCTGAGTCTTCTGGAAGTGATAATCATACCCGGCTTAAAGGCCGTAGAATCACCTGCTTCCATTACTACTTTCTTATCCAGAATAGTGTCATTTTCTTCTCTGAATGCCCACTTATCCACCACTTGATTTTGAAGGAATCCAGTATCACCAGCATCCAGAATTTCTACTTTCTGCATCATCTGGCTCACAATTACCTCAATGTGCTTATCATTGATTTTCACACCCTGAAGTCGGTAAACTTCCTGAATCTCATTGACCAAGTATTCCTGTACAGCAGTTGGACCTTTAATAGAAAGAATATCATTTGGAGTGATCGCGCCATCAGAAAGCGGTTCGCCTGCTCTGATGAAGTCATTCTCCTGAACCAAGATGTGCTTCGAAAGAGATACCATGTATTTCTTGATCACACCATCTTTAGATTCGATGATAATCTCCCGGTTACCACGCTTAATACCTCCGTAAGAAACAACACCGTCGATCTCAGAAACTACTGCCGGATTGGAAGGATTTCTTGCTTCGAACAATTCTGTTACTCTTGGAAGACCACCGGTAATATCCCGTGTCTTACCTACAGATCTAGGTATTTTTACCAAGATCTGACCAGCTTTCACTTTTTCACCAGCTTCTACAGCTAAGTGAGCTCCAACTGGAATGTTGTAACCTTTGGATTCTTCGCCATAGTTTACAATGATTGCAGGGTTCTTTGTTCTATCCTTGGTGTCGATGATTACTTTCTCACGATAGCCAGTCTGATCATCCGAAACTTCCTTGAAGGTCACCCCTTCAACGATAGCTTCAAATTCAATCTGTCCATCAAACTCAGAAAGGATGACCGCATTGTATGGATCCCACTTACAGATAGTTTCTCCCTTAGTTACTTTGTCACCGTCCTTGATGCTAATAATAGCCCCGTATGGCGCGTGATTAGAAACTAAAGTTTTACCAGTCTTAGGATCATTGATCTTGATTTCTCCAGATCTACCCATGACTACAGTCACTGGCTCTCCATCCTTATTAGTGGTTTCGATCAATCTCAACTCATCATCAAACTCAGCAACACCATCAAATTTGGCAATGATAGATGCTTCTACTGCCATGTTAGACGCTGTACCACCTACGTGGAACGTTCTAAGTGTAAGCTGCGTACCTGGCTCACCGATAGACTGTGCTGCAATTACACCAACAGATTCACCGGCTTGTACCATTTTACCGGTAGTTAAGTTTCTACCATAGCACTTACCACATACACCTCTACGTGTTTCACAGGTTAATACAGAACGGATCTCGATTTCATCTATTCCTGATTCATCAATGATTCTGGCGATTTCATCATCTATTTCATTCCCTGCTTCTACAATCAACTCGTCTGTGATCGGATTGTAAATGTCATGGACAGATACACGGCCAACTACCCGTTCAGAAAGCGGCTCCACGATCTCATCATTGTCACGAAGTGGCTGTACAATAAGTCCTCTTAATGTACCACAATCTTCTTCTGTCACAATCATATCCTGGGCTACATCTACTAGACGTCTCGTCAAGTAACCTGCATCCGCTGTCTTCAATGCAGTATCGGCAAGACCTTTACGTGCACCGTGCGTAGAAATAAAGTATTCCAATACATCCAGCCCTTCCTTGAAGTTGGACAAGATCGGGTTTTCGATGATCTCACCTACCGAGCCCTGAAGGTTCTTCTGTGGCTTGGCCATCAATCCTCTCATACCACCTAGCTGACGGATCTGCTCTCGGGAACCACGGGCCCCGGAGTGCATCATCATATAGATGGCATTGAAACCTTGCTTATCCTCTTCCATCTGCTTCATTAGATTATTAGTCAAATGAGAGTTGGTTCGGGTCCAGATATCAATTACTTGGTTATATCTCTCGTTATCTGTAATCAGACCCATTAGGTAGTTATTCCAAACCTGATCCACCTCTTGCTGAGCTTTGGCAATCATAGGTTCTTTCTCCTCTGGGATAATTACGTCATTCAAACCCATAGACAGACCGCCTTTGTAAGCCATCTGGAAGCCTAGGTGCTTGATATCATCCAAGAACCTGGCAGTACGTGCCATTCCACATACTTTCACCACTGTAGCGATGATCTGCTGAAGTTTTTTCTTGGTCAAAAGCTCGTTCACATATCCTACTTCCTGTGGAACAAACTGATTGAAAATCAATCGACCTGCAACAGTCTCAATGATCTCATCCTTGTAACCCCCGTCTTCGGTCCGGATCTGAACTTTACACTTAATATTCGCATGCTTGGAGATTTTCTCCTCGTTCAACGCAATAATCACTTCTTCCGTGCTATAGAAGGTCATTCCTTCACCTGCTACCGGCTCTTCTGGAGTAGATCTTTTGCCTTTAGTCACATAATACAGACCCAAAACCATATCCTGAGATGGTACAGTAATAGGTGCACCATTGGCTGGGTTAAGGATATTGTGTGCCGAAAGCATCAAGGTAGAAGCTTCCAAAATTGCCTCATGTCCCAAAGGTACGTGGACTGCCATCTGGTCACCGTCAAAATCGGCGTTGAATGCAGTACATACCAACGGATGAAGCTGGATTGCTTTTCCTTCTATTAGTTTAGGCTGGAATGCTTGAATACCTAGTCTGTGAAGTGTAGGAGCACGGTTTAGAAGCACTGGGTGCCCTTTCAACACGTTTTCCAAGATATCCCAAACTACTGGATCTTTACGGTCCACGATTTTCTTAGCAGACTTCACTGTCTTCACAATTCCTCTTTCGATCAGCTTTCTGATGATAAAGGGTTTGAAAAGTTCAGCAGCCATATTTTTAGGCAGACCACACTCGTGAAGCTTCAATTCTGGACCTACGACGATCACAGAACGTCCGGAATAATCAACACGCTTACCGAGCAAGTTTTGACGGAATCGACCTTGCTTTCCTTTCAACATATCTGAAAGTGATTTCAACGCACGGTTTCCATCAGATCTTACCGCATTTACTTTTCTGGAGTTATCAAATAGAGAATCTACTGCTTCTTGAAGCATTCTTTTCTCGTTTCGCAAAATTACCTCTGGAGCTTTGATGTCTATCAATCTCTTCAGACGGTTATTTCTGATGATCACTCTTCTATAAAGGTCATTCAAATCGGAAGTGGCAAACCGTCCACCATCCAAAGGTACCAATGGACGTAATTCTGGTGGAATCACAGGAACCATACGAACGACCATCCACTCAGGACGATTTTCGATTCTGGTTCTGGCATCACGGAATGCCTCTACTACTTTCAGACGCTTAAGCGCTTCTGCTTTTCGCTGCTGAGAAGTATCTGTAGCAGCCTGGTGCCGCAGTGAGTAAGAAAGATCATCAAGATCAATTCTTGCCAATAACATCTCCAATGCTTCAGCACCCATTTTGGCGATGAATTTATTTGGATCTTCATCGTCAAGCATGTGGTTTTCCTTCGGAAGCTTGTCCATGATGTCCAAGTATTCATCTTCAGTTAAGAAGTCCAGGTACTGAACCCCTTCCTCTGCTTTGATACCTGGCTGAACTACCGCATAGCGCTCGTAATATACAATCTGATCCAGCTTCTTAGTTGGAAGGCCAAGAAGGTAACCGATTTTATTAGGAAGAGATTTGAAATACCAAATGTGAGCAACCGGTACAACCAGTTCGATATGTCCCATTCGCTCTCTTCTTACTTTCTTCTCTGTCACCTCTACACCGCAGCGGTCACAGATAATACCTTTATACCTGATGCGCTTGTACTTGCCACAATGACACTCCCAGTCTTTCACCGGACCGAAGATTCGCTCACAGAACAATCCGCCCATTTCAGGCTTGTATGTTCTATAGTTGATGGTCTCTGGCTGAGTCACCTCACCGTTTGAGCTGTCCAGAATAGATTCTGGAGAAGCTAAACTGATGGTGACCCTGGAAAAATCATTGCTAAGTTTTTTATTTTTTCTGAACGCCATAGTTTTTTGAAAGATATGTAAAGGGCTCTTGCGAGCCCATTCGCTTTATTAATCTAAGGTAATTTCTAGAGCCAAGCCTCTTAACTCATGAACCAATACATTGAATGATTCAGGAATATTTGGCTTAGGAAGGTTTTCACCCTTCACAATTGCTTCATAAGCTTTTGCTCTACCGATTACGTCATCAGACTTCACTGTCAGGATCTCCTGAAGTACGTGTGATGCACCGAATGCTTCCAGAGCCCAAACTTCCATCTCTCCGAATCGCTGGCCACCGAATTGGGCTTTACCACCCAAAGGCTGCTGTGTGATCAAAGAGTATGGTCCAATGGATCTTGCGTGCATCTTATCATCAACCAAGTGACCGAGTTTCAGCATGTATGCTACCCCTACAGTAATTGGCTGATCGAATTTCACACCTGAAAGGCCATCATATAGATATGTACGTCCATAGGCTGGTAAACCTGCCAACTCTAATTCATGGGAAACTTCTTCCATCGAAGCTCCGTCGAAAATCGGAGTAGCATATTTCTTATCCAGTCGCTGACCGGCCCACGCCAATACAGTCTCGAAGATCTGTCCTATATTCATACGGGAAGGTACACCTAGCGGATTCAATACGATATCCATTGGAGTTCCATCTTCCAAGAACGGCATGTCTTCGTCTCTAACGATACGGGCAACTATACCTTTGTTACCATGACGGCCTGCCATTTTATCACCTACTTTAAGCTTACGCTTCTTAGCAATGTATACTTTGGCAAGCTGCACAATTCCTGCTGGCAATTCGTCCCCTACTTCTAGGGTAAATCGCTCGCGCTTGAATTTACCGCTGATTTCGTTTCTTGCATTGGTGTAATTTTTCACCAAGTAAACAATCAGCTCGTTTGTGTGCGCGTCATTGGTCCAATCATCCAAGATGATATCAGAAACTAGATTAGCTTCTTCAGGCACATTGTAGTTACTCTCATCTCTGTAAGGATTCTTAGCAGGGAAAAGGTTGTTCTCAATGTTCTTGGCATTGAACTTCTGGCCTTTGGTGATGATTTCATCTCCAAACTTGTGTTTCACACCCTGAGATGTTTTACCATCCAGGATTGTCACCAACTTATTGATCATTCGGGCACGGATACCCAATAGATCTTTGGAATATTTTGCCTTCAGTTTCTCGACATCCGCCTTCGCTTTCGCTCTTACGTCTTTGTCTTTTTTAGGTCTTGCGAAAAGCTTGGTTTCAATGACCACACCGTTCAATGAAGGAGAAGCTTTCAATGAAGCATCCTTCACATCACCAGCTTTATCACCGAAGATCGCTCTAAGCAATTTCTCTTCTGGAGTAGGATCAGTTTCACCTTTTGGAGTGATCTTACCGATGATGATATCTCCTTCTTTCACTTCAGCTCCAATCGCAATGATACCATGCTCATCAAGATTCTTGACAGCTTCCTCAGAGACGTTAGGAATTTCCGAAGTCAGTTCCTCTTCACCTCTCTTGGTGTCACGTACTTCCAACTGGAATTCTTCAACGTGAATAGAAGTAAAGACATCTTCTCTTACTACTCGCTCAGAGATTACGATGGCATCCTCAAAGTTGTATCCCTGCCATGGCATGTAAGCCACTTTAAGGTTTTTACCCAGCGCAAGCTCACCGTTATTGGTAGAATAACCTTCCACAAGTACTTGACCTTTTTTCACCTTCTGGCCTTTAAGCACCAAAGGAGTAAGGTTGATCGTTGTATCCTGGTTAGTTCTTCTGAATTTGATCAGATCATACGTTTTGTATTCATCTGTGAAATTAACCAGAAGCTCGTCCTCAGACAGATCATACTTGATGGTAATTCTTCTTGCATCTACATAGTCAACTACACCATTAGCCTCAGCAATGATCAAAGATCTTGAATCTACTGCAGCTTTGGCCTCAAGCCCGGTACCTACAATAGGTGCTTCGGCTTTCAACAAAGGCACAGCCTGGCGCTGCATGTTGGATCCCATCAATGCACGGTTGGCATCATCATGCTCCAAGAATGGAATCAACGAAGCTGCTACCGATACGATCTGATTAGGCGCAACGTCCATGTAACTGATCTCTTTTGGCTCAAGAACAGGGAAGTCACCTTCAAATCTGGCTTTTACTTTTTCGTTGATGAACTTACCGTTATCATCTAGTGGAGCATTCGCCTGTGCAATGTTATGGTTATCCTCTTCTTCAGCAGTAAGGAACAAGATGTCCTCAGCTTTCATGCTTACTTTTCCATCCTTCACTTTACGGTAAGGAGTTTCCAAGAAGCCCATTGAATTCACTTTTGCGTGAACACAAAGGGAAGAGATCAATCCAATATTTGGTCCTTCCGGTGTTTCGATCGTACAAAGACGGCCATAGTGGGTGTAGTGAACATCCCGCACCTCAAAGCCTGCTCTTTCTCTCGATAGACCTCCTGGTCCTAAGGCAGAAAGTCTTCTCTTGTGAGTCAACTCAGCCAGTGGATTGGTCTGATCCATGAACTGAGAAAGCTGGTTTGTACCAAAGAAGGAGTTGATTACGGAAGAAAGTGTACGGGCATTGATCAAATCGACTGGTTTAAAGTCTTCATTGTCACGCACGTTCATCCGCTCCCGGATAGTTCGGGCCATTCTGGCCAAACCTACTCCGAACTGGCTATAAAGCTGCTCTCCTACTGTTCTAACTCTTCTATTGCTCAAGTGGTCAATATCATCGACTACAGCTTTTGAGTTAATTAGACCAATCAGGTATTTTACGATATTGATAATATCTTCCTTGGTAAGGACGATTTTCTCAGAGTCAATATCAAGACCTAGCTTCTTGTTGATTCTATATCGACCAACTTCACCTAGATCATAACGTTTGTCTGAGAAGAACAAACTGTGGATCACCTCACGAGCTGTTGACTCATCAGGTGCTTCAGTATTTCTCAACTGACGGTAGATAACTTCCACGGCCTCTTTTTCAGAGTTGGAATTATCTTTCTGCAATGTATTGTAGATGATCGAGTAGTCAGCCACGTTGACATCTTCTCTATGGAGAATGATGCTCTTCGAGCCTGAGTCGACGATCATTTCGATATCTTCTTCAGTAAGTACAGTATCGCGTTCAAGCAATACTTCATTTCGATCGATTGAAACTACTTCACCAGTGTCCTCATCTACGAAATCTTCTACCCAAGTTCTTAGAACTCTTGCTGCCAGCTTACGACCAGCTACCTTTTTCAAGGCAGTTTTGGTAGCATTTACTTCTTCAGATAGGCCAAACAGATCAAGAATATCTTTATCTGAGCCATAACCTATTGATCGAAGTAATGTGGTAACAGGAAACTTCTTCTTACGATCGATGTAAGCATACATGACATTATTGATGTCAGTTGCGAATTCGATCCAAGATCCTTTGAAAGGGATAATCCTTGCAGAGTATAATTTTGTACCGTTTGTATGCTTACTCTGGGCAAAGAACACCCCTGGAGAACGGTGAAGCTGTGATACAATTACTCTTTCAGCACCATTGATTACAAATGATCCCTTCTCGGTCATGTAAGGAAGGTTACCTAAGAATACTTCTTGCTCAATCGTCTCGAAATCTTCATTATCCTCGTCATGGCAAAGTAATCTTAACTTTGCTTTCAACGGTACAGAGTAGGTCAAACCACGGTCGATACATTCGCCCACCGAATATTTAGGTGGATCTACTGCATAATCAATGAATTCTAGGGTAAAGTTCTCTCTAGAGTCACTGATCGGGAAGTTTTCTGCGAATACTTTAAATAAACCGTCTGCCCGGCGCTTTTCTGCAGGAGTATCCAACTGAAAGAAGTCTTTGAAAGACTGTAGTTGAATATCCAGAAAATCCGGATAATTTTTGACCACCTTAATGGAGGAGAAACTTTTCCTTTCGGTTTGATTCTTGATAGCCAAGGTAGTGTATGTTTATGGTGAAATTTTGAATAACGAAATAAGCTTATTTTCGCTTAGAATAATGCAATTTTAACCCTGTGCACAAACAGGAAAAGACCTGACTAGAATAGTCAGGTCTCTGGTGTGAACCACAACCTAATAGTTGCGGTTCCGCAAATTATTTGATCTCTACTTCAGCACCTGCTTCTTCCAAAGACTTCTTCAAGCCTTCAGCTTCGTCTTTAGAAACGCCTTCTTTCAATGCTTTAGGAGCACTATCAACTAGTTCTTTAGCCTCTTTAAGACCAAGACCTGTCAATTCTTTTACAAGTTTAACAACTGCAAGTTTAGATCCTCCAGCTGATTTAAGGACAACGTCAAAAGAAGTTTTTTCTTCCTCAGCCGCACCACCATCAGCTCCGCCAGCAGCAGGACCTGCAACCGCTACTGCTGCAGCAGCTGGCTCGATTCCGTACTGATCCTTAAGGATATCTGTCAATTCTTTAACCTCTTTTACAGTCAAGTTTACCAACTGATCTGCAAGTTGTGTAAGATCTGCCATTGTATTTGAAATTTAATTATTTGTTTGAATTATTTTTTATGTATTATTTTTCTTCTCGTTCTGCAAGCGTACTAAGCACACCAGTAATATTGTTCTGGCCACTTTGCAATGCAGAGAGAAGGTTTTTCACTGGAGATTGAAGCAAACCGATAAGGTCTCCGATCAATTCCTCCTTTGATTTCAACTTTGACAGCATCTCTAGATTTTCCTCGCCAAGGAATATATCAGCGTCGATGGAAGCACCTTTGAATGCAGGTTTAGTTGCTTTTTTACCTATTTTTTTTCTGAAGTCCAGCAATACGTTTGCTGGAAGGTTACTGGTCTCTTTTGAGAACATGATTCCAGAGAATCCTTTCAATGCTGAAGATGACAACTCCGTGAAGTCTGCATCTAAATTCTCCAAAGCTTTTGAGATCAAGGTGTTTTTATACACTTTGTATTCTACGCCTTTGTCGAAACAAGCTCTTCTGAACGCATTCACCTGAGCAACAGAGAAACCTGAAGCATCTGTGATATAGAAGAAAGGGTTTTCCTTAAATTTCTCAGTTAGACCGTCGATTATTACTTTCTTTTCGTCTCTAGTCATGATTAAATTCCTTGAATGCTACCCTTGTCCACTGCGATACCAGGAGACATTGTACTGGATAATGATATACTCTTGAAATATGTTCCTTTAGATGAGGATGGCTTCAATTTAGAAATGGTAAGAATAAGTTCTTTCACATTCTCCTCAATTTGTTGAGGCGTGAAAGATGCTTTACCGATACCAGCGTGGATGATTCCAAATTTATCTACTTTGAAATCAATTTTACCAGCTTTAACTTCTCTTACAGCCTTTGCTACATCTAGAGTTACCGTACCTGATTTAGGGTTTGGCATAAGACCTCTCGGTCCCAATACTCTACCTAATCTACCTACTTTCGCCATTACGTTTGGCATAGTGATGATGACATCAATGTCAGTCCATCCGCCTTCGATTTTAGCGATGTAGTCGTCCAAACCTGCGTAATCTGCACCTGCTTCGGTGGCTTCTGCTACTTTGTCAGGAGTACAAAGCACCAATACTTTGATGTCTTTGCCAGTACCATGTGGAAGGGCTACTACGCCTCTTACCATTTGATCAGCTTTCCTAGGATCAACACCCAAACGGACGTCAAGATCTACAGAAGCATCAAACTTGGTATTGGTTATTTCCTTTACGATAGAAGAAGCTGCCTCCAGGGAGTACACTTGGCTTGGGTCGTACTTAGAAAGAGCTTCTTTTTGCTTTTTTGTTAACTTAGCCATTGTTTTTTATTTATACTTCCCAAGGGGCTTTACCAGATACTGTGATTCCCATGCTTCGCGCAGTACCAGCTACCATTTTCATAGCAGACTCTACTTTGAAAGCATTAAGGTCAGGCATTTTTACCTCTGCGATCTCCTTAACCTGATCCCAGGTCACTGATCCTACCTTCTTACGGTTAGGCTCAGCAGATCCGCCTTTCAATTTCGCCGCCTCTAGCAACATATTTGCCGCAGGAGGAGTTTTAACTACGAAGTCAAAAGACTTATCCGAGTAGATAGTAATCAATACCGGAAGCACTTGGCCCATTTTATCCTGGGTACGTGCATTGTATTGCTTACAAAACTCCATGATGTTCAGACCCTTGGAACCAAGAGCTGGACCTACTGGAGGCGACGGGTTTGCCTGGCCACCTTTCACCTGTAGTTTTAAATAACCAGTGATTTCCTTAGCCATTGCTTAGTCTTGTTTTTCTACTTGTATAAAGTTTAATTCAACAGGAGTATTTCTTCCGAAGATCTTAACCATAACATTAAGCTTCTTCTTCTCATCAAATATCTCCTCAATCGTCCCGGTAAATCCACTAAAGGGACCGTCCATTACTTTGACAGTCTCTCCGACTATAAATGGCGTATCCAGCTTCTCTGCGAATTCATCAATCTCCTCAACCTTACCTAAAATACGGTTGACTTCTGATTGACGAAGTGGCTCAGGGGTTTTGGAAGCTCCACCTGAGTTAGATCCTAAGAAACCGATTACTCCCGGAATACTTGTAATTACGTGATTGGCCTCCCCATTGGAAAGATCCGCATTGACCAGAACATACCCAGGAAAGAAATTTCGTTCCCGTACACGCTTCTTGCCGTTACGCATCTCATATACTTTCTCAGAAGGTATCAAGACCTCAGGAATAAAATCGCCAATACCCTGTCTGGATATTTCATTATCCAAATAGGTCTTCGTTTTCTTCTCTTGTCCCGCTACTACTCTGAGTACGTACCACTTATGTTCAGCCATTCTGTAATGTCAATTCAATTAGAATAAATCATAAAACCATGTCATGATGTTTTCGAATCCTAAATCTACCACGCCAATAAAAAGCGCAAAGATCAAAGATGCTACCAGCACCAATACTGCACTATTCTGAAGAAACGAAAACTTGGGCCATGTGACCTTGTTCTTCATTTCATCATACGACTCCAGGACAAAGTTTTTTAGATTCATAATGTAATACTTACTGGCACGGGCAGAGAGATTCGAACTCCCATCAACGGTTTTGGAGACCGCTATTCTGCCGTTGAACTATGCCCGTGTGAATGATCGCTCCGCTAATGGGAACGCAAAATTAGGTATTGATTATGTAAGAAACAAATGCGATCCCAAAATAATTGAGATCGCATTGTAATATTACCAAATCAGATTTGATGATTAATCAAGAATTTCAGTTACCTGACCAGCACCTACAGTTCTACCACCTTCACGGATAGCGAAACGAAGACCTTTCTCAAGTGCAATTGCATTAAGCAAGTTCACTTCGATAGTTACGTTATCACCTGGCATTACCATTTCTACTGACTCAGGAAGTTTGATCTCTCCAGTTACATCCGTAGTTCTTAGGTAGAACTGTGGACGGTATCTGTTGAAGAATGGAGTGTGACGTCCACCTTCTTCTTTAGAAAGTACGTAAACTTCAGCTTTGAAGTGAGCGTGAGGAGTCACAGAACCCGGCTTACAGATAATCATACCTCTCTTGATCTGAGATTTTTCAATACCTCTCAACAAAAGACCTACGTTGTCACCTGCTTCACCTCTGTCTAGGATCTTACGGAACATCTCCACACCAGTTACTGTAGACTTCAAGCCTTCAGCACCCATACCGATGATGTCTACTGGATCACCAGAGTTGATTACACCTCTTTCGATTCTACCTGTTGCTACTGTACCACGACCAGTGATCGAGAATACGTCTTCAACAGGCATCAAGAATTCTTTATCTGTAAGACGAACTGGTAGAGGAATATGCTCATCTACTGCATTCATCAATTCCATTACAGTTTCAACCCACTTCTCTTCACCGTTCAATGCACCAAGTGCTGAACCAGCGATAACTGGGATATTGTCTCCGTCGAATTCATAGAAAGAAAGTAGTTCGCGAACTTCCATTTCCACAAGCTCAAGAAGCTCAGGATCGTCCACCATATCTACTTTGTTCATGAATACAACAAGAGCAGGTACACCTACCTGACGAGCCAAAAGGATGTGCTCTCTTGTTTGAGGCATAGGTCCATCAGTCGCTGCCACCACTAGGATAGCGCCGTCCATCTGGGCTGCACCTGTTACCATGTTCTTAACGTAATCTGCGTGACCAGGACAATCTACGTGAGCGTAGTGTCTTTTTTCAGTTTGATATTCTACGTGAGAGGTGTTAATGGTGATACCTCTTTCTTTTTCTTCCGGAGCGTTGTCGATAGAAGAGAAATCTCTCAATTCAGATAGACCCTTTGAAGCCAATACAGTTGTAATGGCGGCAGTCAAAGTAGTTTTGCCATGGTCTACGTGTCCAATCGTACCGATGTTAACGTGCGGCTTGGAACGGTCGAAGGTTGCTTTTGCCATGCGTGAAAATCCTCAGTTTAAGTTTAAAGATATATTTAAGTATTATTTTTTAAGCCGAATGAGCCAACGACGGGATTTGAACCCGTGACCCCTTCCTTACCAAGGAAGTACTCTACCCCTGAGCTACGTCGGCTTAGACTCTTATGTCTCCCTAGGAAACCCTAGGAAAACAAAGAGCGGGAGACGAGGCTCGAACCCGCGACCTGCAGCTTGGAAGGCTGCCGCTCTACCAACTGAGCTACTCCCGCTTGTAATCTTTTTAGATAGATAACTATCCCTACCGCTCTACTTCTTGATACCAATTCTTTCGAATTAACTATTTAGGAGAGCTACTTCCTTTTCTTCTGGCTTTCAGCCAACTATTTTTCGCCCTGCAAAATTAGAAAAAAAATTTTGCATTTCGGCAATGCTTGTGGGGGAAACAGGATTCGAACCTGTGAAGACATAAGTCAACGGATTTACAGTCCGTCCCAGTTGGCCGCTTTGGTATTCCCCCAAATCCGAAAGATTTTCGCTTAATTCCTAAGCCTTATCTATCGTAACGGATGGCAAAATTATAGGCTTTTCTGAAAGATTCAAAACAAGCATTTCAAATTTGATGAGATTTTACATGAAATATTTTCAAGACACTATAAATCAATGGCTTAATTTTCAATAATAATTGCGTCCATGAACGAACTATAGTACTCCACCATTGTTTCGTTCGTTTCTTCCTTCATTGCCTTCACTAATTCCGACATAATTTCTTCATCGTCTGAAAAACTCAACAAGCTCTGAAAGGCTCCAATCTTCAGGTAATTTGCTGTGCTTTTTTTCATCTGATCCAGCAAAAATAAAGTTGCTTCCCCCTTCCCTTCTTCCGGTAACAGACTAAAATACTCGCTAAAATAACCCATAAAATAATATAACCCTTCCCCAGATAAGTGCGTGGATTTTTCCAGAAACCATTTACCCTTCCCTACTATTGAGTTCTTGATGTAATAATCAGCCACTGGCACAATAATCCTAAAATTATTATCAGGCTCAAACTGCTCAATAAATGCCAGATCGACCCCTTCATTGTAATCCACCAGCCCCATCAGCGCCGAACCAGCTACAAAGTAAGAGGAATCCTGAACCATCTCCCTGAAAGCAAATTGATACTTTTCCGGCATTGCTATCGCCAGCGCATCTATGGCTCCCGCCCTAACAGAATTACGTGGATCTATCTCCGCCATACTGTATACTTTGCCCTCCAGCGCCGGATTGTTCTTCAGTAGTTCAGGCTGGCTTTGGATCCTGGATAAGGCAGACTCCCGGATCGCCCAGAAATCATCCTCAAGTGCCAGCGGAAGGACAGCTCTAAGTTCTTCTACTGCCTCCCATGCCGTCAAACTATCCAACGCTTCATAGCGGGCAATTCCAACCGCGGAAGTTTTGAATTGTTGAACCATTTGTTGGGGCGTTTGCCGGATGGATTTCTTTGCTAATAAATTTCGCTCTTCATCTATTAAGATCTGATCAACCGGCACCTCATTTTCCAAAGCAAATTCCTGAACCGCTTTATCCACCATCACTTCTTTGATTTTACGTTCTCCTTCGACATACCAACTCACTTCAATGGGAAGGCGGTACAGCGGAAATTCCTTAATGTCCTGAAGTTGCCTGACCGATAATTTTATGTTTTCAGGAGTGGAATAATCTACTTCAAAGGCCAATTGGGGATGGCCTTTGTCAAGAAACCATTGATTGAAGAACCAGTTCAGATCCTCTCCACTGGCTGATTCAAAAGACATCCTCAGATCATGAACTTCTACACTCCCCAGTGCATGGCGCTTTAAGTAATGATTTAATCCGGCATAAAACACATCTTTACCCAGATAATCCCTCAGCATGTGAAGTATAGCCCCGCCCTTGGAATAACTGTGTGAGTCAAATAAATCCTCTGCATTGTTATACTGAAAGCGGATTAGATGACGCTCTTCAGTCTCTGCCTCCCGGAAATAATTTTCAAATTCAGCCACAAGTTTAAGTTTGGCTTCATCCGGACCATATTTGTACTCATTCCATAGGAACTCACTATAATTGGCAAAGGCTTCATTCAGCGTAAGATTTGCCCAGGATTCCACTGTTACATAGTCACCAAACCATTGATGGAAAAGCTCATGCGCAATAATATAATCCCATTCTGAATCAATCGCTTCTCTGGCCGTCAATCGCATATCTCCTGTGAAAATAGAAGCTGTGGTATTTTCCATTGCCCCGGACACAAAATCGCTCACCACTACCTGGTCATACTTCGGCCAAGGATATTTATAATCCAGCAATTCACTGAAAAAGCCTATCATTTCGGGCGTATTTTCAAATACTTTTGCAGCACCGGCTCCATAGCCTTTTTCCACATAATATCCGAGTGGAACATCCTCCCATTCATCCTCCACTTTATCAAAATCTCCTATTGCAATTGCTGCCAGATACGGTGAATGCGGTAATTTCATCTGCCAAGTGTCCACTCGAAACCCGTTTCCCAATGGCTCTTGCCTGATCAGCTCACCATTACTGACGGTAACCAACGTATCGGGAACAGTTAACTTAAATGTTTGTGTAAACTTCTCATTGGGAGAATCAATAGTGGGAAACCACTTCGAATTATGGGCAGTCTCTCCCTGCGTCCAGATCATCCGGGGCTTGCCGGGAATTGTATCCAATGGATCAATAAAATAGAGTCCTTTGGTATCCGTGATGGCATCACTTCCGGCAACCACATTCCGCTCAGGAAAGGCAGTGTAATGGACAACTATTTTAAGCGTATCCTCCCGCGTAAGTGCTTCCGGAAAATTGATGGTAATCTTCTTTTCGTCATATTCAAAAGGAATAGAAGAGGAATCCGCTGGATAAACAAGATAGATTTTTTCAATTTCAAAATCCTTGGCGTCTAACTTCAATTGCTTTTTAGCCGAAAAATATGGCTTGATGGTAAGTTTTGCTTTGCCCAATACCGCCTGACGCTGATAGTCAAAAGATAAATCAAGTTCAGTATCTAAAATATCAAAATCCCGCTTAGCAGCTCCTTTATAATTCTCAAGCGTTTCTTCCTTTTGTGTAACCAGCGATTTATCCGCGACAGAATCCTGTGGAACGGCTATCGGTATGACTTCTTGTACAGTTTCTTTAGCTTCGGGGACTGGGGGCAACTCATTCTCAGTAGTCGGCTGAGAAGATTTACAGGCTACTGTTCCGATCAGGAAAATGAAGGAAAACCACAGGCGGGTTTCCACGTAAAATTTATTTTTCATTGTTTATTGATCACATTTTTAATCAGAAGCAAAAGAGATGGTTCTGCTGGAAATTGTATATTCGATTTCAAATTAACACCAATGTTTACAGTAAGCACCCATAATAAGCGCTATTCGGTAGAAAAGTCCGATGATACAATTACGGTCAACGGCAAAAACGTCCACTGGGATTTGCAATGGTTATCGGATCGAAAAATAAGCGTTATCTACGAAAACAAACCGTTAGTTGCAGAACTGCTTGATCTGGACCGTGAAGCAAAAACCATCAAGATCCGATTGGAATCCAAGGTTTGCGTCCTGTCAATAAAAGATCGTTTTGATCTTTTATTGGAAGAAATGGGAATGAACCAGACTGCCTCTTCCACTTTGAAAGAAATCAAAGCACCGATGCCTGGCTTGATTTTGGATTTGAAAGTAAAGCCTGGAGACGAAGTAAAAAAAGGCGATCTATTACTAATCCTGGAAGCAATGAAAATGGAGAACAGTATCAAGTCTCCGGGTGATGGAACAGTGAAAGCGGTGAAAGTGTCCCTTAACCAGAGTGTAGAAAAAAATCAGGTGCTCCTCCAATTTTAACTTTTAAGCCTAGCATAATGAATTGAAGAAATTATATTTGTCGGATTATTTTGTTCAAATCGGGCTATGCCTTCATCCGTATTACTCCGTTTCACCTGGGGAAAGTTGGATTTTAACAGATCAAATAATCGCATTTTAAATCTGAAAACATACTACTGCAACCAACAATCACATGAAATACAAGAGAATATTGCTCAAATTAAGCGGAGAGGCATTAATGGGTGAGAAAAATTACGGAATAGATCCCACAAGGCTTCAGCAATATACCCAAGAGATCAAAAAAGTGAAGGACATGGGAGTAGAAGTAGCAATTGTAATTGGTGGGGGAAATATTTTCAGAGGAGTACAAGCTGAGAAGTCTGGAATTGACCGGGTACAAGGCGATTATATGGGCATGTTGGCCACATTGATCAATGCGATGGCGTTACAGAGTGCTTTGGAGCAAGGTGGAATGTTTACCCGACTGATGTCAGGGATCAAAATTGAGAGTGTTTGCGAACCTTTCATCAGACGTAGAGCAATCAGACACTTAGAAAAGGGCCGCATAGTGATCTTTGGTGCCGGAATAGGTAATCCATATTTTACCACAGATTCTACCGCAAGCCTTCGTGCGATAGAAGTGGAAGCCGATGTAGTTCTTAAAGGAACACGGGTGGATGGAGTTTATACTGCTGACCCTGAAAAAGATCCAACTGCTACAAAATACAAGACCATCTCATTTCAGGAAGTGTATGAAAAGAATCTGAATGTAATGGATATGACAGCCTTCACGCTTTGCCAGGAAAATGATCTGCCAATCATCGTTTTCGATATGAATAAAGCAGGAAACCTGAGCAAATTGGTAAATGGCGAAGAAATTGGAACATTAATCACTTCACTTGAAGCTTAAAATCATGGAAGAAATTGAATTATACTTAGAAGAAGCCAAAGAATTGATGCAGAAGGCAGTGACACATACTTCTGCTGAACTTCTTAAAATACGTGCCGGCAAGGCCATGCCTAATTTATTGGATGGAATAATGGTCCAATATTATGGTTCACCTACGCCCCTCAACCAAGTAGCATCAGTAACTACTCCGGACGCACGAACTTTGACGATAAAACCGTTTGAGCGTTCAATGATTTCAGAAATTGAGAAAGCGATCATCAATTCTGATTTGGGACTTGCTCCCCAAAACAACGGGGAAGTAATCATTCTTACTATTCCGGCCCTGACCGAAGAAAGAAGGATCTCCCTGGTGAAGCAAGCAAAGCATGAATGTGAAGAGGGCAAAATTTCGCTACGTACTGTTCGTAAAAACACAAATGATGAACTGAAGAAACTCCAAAAAGAAGGGGCTGCTGAAGATGAAATTAAGCGGGCTGAAGATATTGTCCAAAAACTTACCGATCAGTATTCAGGCAAAATCGATGAGCTTCTTGTTAAGAAAGAGGCTGATATAATGAAAGTATAATTTTGAATACGTTCTAGAAAGACAATACTTGTCTAAAGTAGGCAGGTTCCCATTGCCTTTTTGAACAAGCCATACTTTTCGATCAGTAAACTGTAAGAAAACTGAGATACTTATTAAGCATAAAAGGACCGGTCTTGATACCGGTTTTTTTATACTTAAGGAAATCTTCATTGGGCCTTTATTGAGCTCTTATTAAAACTTTTTGATTCTAATCTGAAATCCAGTGTGATAATTTTCATCCAAAAAATAATTATAAGTACCTGTTAAGTCCAGTCACTCGCAAGCTTGCACTTCACATTGATCGTATAAAGTCAAAGATAGTATCTCTATTTCCTGCCAAGTATACCTTATCTATATTAAGTACCTTCAACTTAAAAGCGGTTATCCATTTTTGAGTTTAATAATCAAGTTCCTAACCTTGTAATTATTTCATAAACTTCAAATTTTTCTCATAATAGAAATAATTAATATTAAATAAATTATAGTACATCAGAAGTATATATTGAACGCTGAAATACGAAGAACTATTTATCTTAAAGAGTTAGAGGAGTTGTTTGGAACGACAGAAAATTAATTACTATTATATACTTTAAGAATTGTAGTATTTTAAAAAAAAAGAATACTTTGTGAAAATTTTGTCATCATATTCATATGTTTTTAATACTTATTGTTACGCACTTTTTTGCATTTCAAACCCCAATAGATACTACAACTACTACTAACAACGCTACTATACATTCAATTCTCTCAGAAAATCAGCGTATAGAAATATTGGATTCTTACGAGGTTGTCCATGAAATTGAGCGAACATTTACTATTCTTTCTTACGAGGGACTAGCACATGCTTTTACATCTGTTAGTTATGATCAGCTGACCAAAATTGAAAACATTGAAATTGAAATAACTGATCCTGTGAGTGGCAAAACACTTCAAAAAGCCAAAACCAAGGATATGGCTGATGCGGCTATTTATTCAAGAAGCAGCATTTTTGATGATAACCGGTACAAATATTACGAGGTAAAAAGCGGCAAATTCCCGGTACAGGTTACAGTCAAAATCCAAACAAGATCAGCTACTAACTTTCAACTACCTGATTGGATCCCGGTACATCGATATAACCAAAAAGTGACAAAATCTACGTTGACTGTAGTATATCCAAATACTGTTGGGCTCCGGTACAAACCGCTGAATCTCCTTGGTGAGCGATCAGAGAAGACGATAGATACTCACGTAGAAGTCACTTGGACAGAAACAGATCTGCCTGTCCAAACACCAGATTTAAAGAAAGAGGATGACCATAAATTACTGCTGGCTCCTGTACATTTTGCAATGGGTGATTATGAAGGAAAAATGGAGGACTGGTCTGGACTGGCTGCATGGCAAAACAAACTAAATGAAGGACGCAAAAATCTTTCGGATGAGTTTAAACTGAAGCTTACTAAGATGGTAGCGGATGTGGAAAGTGACTATGAAAAGATCCAAATCCTTTATGATTATCTCCAAAAAAACTATCGATACGTAAGTATTCAATTGGGTATAGGTGGATGGCAATCAATGACTGCAGCAGATGTGGTGAAGTATGCTTACGGTGATTGTAAAGGGTTGACCACCTTAATGCAAGCGATGTTAAAAGCCGTAGGTATCGACTCAAACTATACCTTGGTATTTGCAGGGAAAGATGCTGATGATATTGAGACAGATCTCCCTTCCAACCAATTTAATCATGTGATTTTGCAGGTGCCGATGGCAGAGCCTGCGAGTCCAGTTTGGTTGGAATGCACCTCAAATTCGCTACCTGCTGGATTTCTTGGGGACTTCACCCGCAACAGACATGTGCTGGTCATCAATGAATCGGGAGGATACTTGACAAAAACCCCCGCTTATAACTCACCCACCTGGAATTCGATCCATAGCAAGAACGAGGTGAAGATTAGCAAAGAAGGAAACGCCTCAATATCCTCCAAAATACAAGCGGATGGAAATTTTGCAGAAAACATGGCAATGGTGAAGCATTATCTCGATGCTAGACAGCAACGGGATTATTTCAATAGAAATTCTCCTGTGGCCGGATTAATAATCAATGAATATGATCTCAAAATAGACCATAAAGACTCGCTCTTGGTTGCAGACCTGAGCTACGATGGCTTCATTCAAAAATTTGTTCTTACTACCTCAAAGCGCATGATCCTAAAGCCATTTCTTGGCAAGGTTACTACTGAAATGCTTGTAAACAACGCCTTAAATCAGATCGACGAATATTTAATAGAACTGCCGGGCGAAATGGAAGCAGAAAACTTGGTACCGGTTCAGAATTTTACCGAAGATGGCATTTCAGTATCCTTAGAAACATCATTAAAAGGAGAAATTTTACATGTAAGCAGATCAATTAACCTCACCCTTACCGATGATATAACCGAGGAAGCCAAAAAAGATTTAATAAAACGGATCAACGACTTAGGTTCCACGAATTTCAATTTTATAAAAAATACAACTTCCCTAAATGAATAAAACACTACTAATTCTTGCTTTTCTTCTTGTCCATCATTTTTCATTTTCGCAATCCTACAAGGTTGGACAATTTGAAGATAATGAAATCACTTTATCAGAAGTACCTTACGAGCAGGATGCCCCGGCAGTGGTGCTCTTATCTGAAGGTAATTCCAGGTTCTTTTCCGGATTATTGGAAACTACACATTTTGTCAGGTTAAAAGTCCTCACTGAGGCAGGCAAAGAATATGCAGATATTCGTGTTCGCTATTATAGAGGAGATAATAACACAGAGGATATAAATGGAGTCAAGGCACAGACTACCAATTTCACTAATGGAAAGGAGGAAACTACAAAAGTTTCCAAGGATGCCATATTTGATGTGGACATGGGAGATGGGTACAGGGAGATGCGAATTACTTTTCCCAATGTTCAGGTAGGGTCGATCATCGAATATCAATACAAGAAGACTGATAAAAGCATTACGTTTATTGATGGCTGGACATTCCAAAACAAGTTACCAACACTGGTGAGCAGGTATGAAATCACCATGCACCCGGCATTAGAATACAAGACCATTGGCCAGGGACAGAATTATTACACCAAGGTGGAAAAAAGCCAGGAACGTGATACTTATCAATGGGTGATGCGCGAGCTGCGCTCACTCAAAGAAGAGCCATACATGAAGAACTATAGAGATTATGTGGACCGGATAGAATTCCAATTATCGCAATATCAGACTGGAAGTGGCAACGGTTATCAATCCGGATCTGAATGGAAACAGGTATTGAACAGTTGGGAAGTGCTTGGAGACGAACTGATTTCGATTTATTCTCAAAAAGGGTATTATAGAAGTAATCCGATTGAGAAAGAAATTCTTGATACAGATCTCAGTGGGGCGACTCAACAAGAAATTGCCTCAAAAGCCTACTACTACTTAAGAGATAATTACAGGATAGAAGGCGAAGACTGGATTTATCCAGAGCAGTCACTCAACCAGTTATTTAAGTCCAAAGTAGGAACTCCTGTAGAGCTTATGCTTGCTTTGATGGGCATGTTGAAATCTTTGGGAATTACTTGTGACCCTGTATTGATTGGAAGCAAAGGATATGGACGGAGCGACCTGGTTCCTTTTCCGTTCCTGAACCAGTTTGATGAGATTGTATTGCTTACTGAATTGGATGGTAAATCTCAGTTTCTGGATCTTTCACATTCTGATGCCCCTTTTGGTTACGTGGATTTGGACAAGCATGTAGCTGGGGGCCTTTATTTGGAGAAAAATAAAAGCGGGATTGTTCCAATAGACATTAAGCATAGTTCGAATGCCGTCTATTACAGCCAGGTAAAATGGAATGAAGAAGGGGAGCTGGTCATGTCCAGTTCACATCGAAAATATCAATACGAGGCGCTGAACTATTCGCAGGAAATAGAACAGCTTCAAAAAAAGAATGAAGATCTGGCCAAACTATTTGAGGAAGAGGAAGGAGTGGTTTTTGAAAATTTTAAAGTGGATAATTTGGTGAAGGAAAAGGGAGTGTTGACGATTAATTTTGACACCAAATTCACTGAAATTGCAGAGCAGGACATGATAATTTTTAGTCCTTTAAAGTTCTCTTCTTTCTCAAAGAATCCTTTTACCCAAGAATATCGGATGTTTCCTGTGGATTTCGAATATGCGTTTACTGAAACGTATAACACGACTGTCACAATTCCTGAAGGGTATGAATTAGACGATTATCCGCTGGAAGGAGGTTATACGATTGACGGAGGATTTGTGACGTTTGTATACAAGCCAAGCATCATCAACGATAATCTTAATATTTCGGCCAGATTCAGTGTAACAAAACCGCTGATTCCAGCTAGTGAATATGCCAACCTAAAGTATTTCATGGAAAGCGTGGCATCGAAGCTCTCTGAACCGGTGATTTTGAAGAAGAAGATTGCCGAGTGATAGATGGAAGATGATAATGTTGGAAAGTGGAAAAGTTTTCTGCGCCTCTCCCAACTCCACTATGTACCCATTTTCTTGATTTTGACACTGTAAAATAATTATGAAGGAGAATTACGATTTACGTGATTCCTTCTCTAGCCAGATCAAATTCAATCCGCTAAAGTCTGTTCAATGATCTAATTGAAGACCTGCCGGCAGGTCTAAAGGCCGCAGAAAGATTCCAGGGCTACGCCTGGCTGCTGCAGGTTAATACTCTGTTTTCTATTAAGAGGCCACGGTTACGCCCCTGGGTTGTAGTGGATGTGTCGGTCTGCGAACTGAACACCTGTCTACCCAGGCAAGTTGTGACTGAATACTGATTACTGTGACTGAACGCTGCGACTTTTTCAGAATTCAGATTTCAGATTTCATACTTAAGATTTCATTCTTCTATCAATCCTCAAAGTTAATATTGATGAAGGTCGCTACACCCAGCCTGACCCCACCTCTCAGGAAATTATCGTCTTCGAAACCTGCACCAAATTCAACCCGAAAAATCCGGAATAGATTATCCAAGGAATATCCCACTTCCCAATAATTCGGCGAATTGTCCGTTTTCAGGTAATTAAAAAAGATATTTTCCCGTACACCGGAAAAACGCAACATAGGCAACTGGGTGAAGATAAATTTTCTAAACTGATAATGTACAATTGCCGAGAAGTACTTGGACTGGGTGCTATACTTATAATAGTCCATAAACCGGTAGTTGGAAGCAGGACCAAAGTTTGAGAAAATCGTCCGGTTGCCACCGAAATGTTGGAAATCAGGGAAATAAACTTGATCATTAGTAAGGAACGCCCCCGCTGTGAGGTTAAAATCCAATTTTCCGCTTACACCAAAACTATAATCATGTTGAATTCCCAACTCTACCTGGTCAAAATCTGAGGCACTTCCGTCACTACTGATCCCTCCAAACGCTTTATTATACGCAAATTTAATCAAGGGTGAACGATCAGTAATCGTGTATTTTCGCCCATTTCTGATACCATAGCGAATGCCTGGCCTCCACTCCAATGATGTATTGAGCTTAAGTAGGTCGTGGGAAGCGAAAGAAAGCGGTTGTGTTTCCACATTTTCTGGGCGATTGGAAGTGTATTCCCTTCCCTCTTTATTATAAAAGCTGTAATTGGAATTATTAAACAATTCCCTACGGCGGGCAAGCGTAAGATTTACCCTATAAGTGAACCCGCCGTTCACCCGATGCCCCCAGTAAATTTGCCCAAAATCCTGCTCATAAAGTTTCATATAGTTCTGCCTGAAGAGCAGTGAATACAGCGCATTCACCTGTTCATTAATTGGTTCACCGCCATTGAACTGATAAATATATCTTCCCCCCTTCACGCCAAAAGTAGTTCCAGATACCGGAAGGGTATTTGACCACCTGAAATCAACCGCTCCATAAAAACGGTTACTTGAAATACCATACCGTAATTCTGGTTCGATATTAAAACTTTTTCGATGGAGGCTAACACTGTCGGCAAGCTTAGTTTCAGAATATTTCCTATAAAAGAAGCCCATCCCAAACTTAACCCCCTCCACCGTGTTAAAAGAAGTCTTTGTCCAATTCTGTTTGAATCCAATCGAAACACCTTTTCCCATACTGTAAGAAGCACCGTTCATGAAATCCAAAAGCTGATATTTTCTTCGCGCTTTCTTGGCCACAGAATCTACGTCACTCATTTTTGCTGCTTCTACCGTTGCCACACTATCATCCCGCTGATATCCCTTTATTTCCTCCTCGGTCAGGGGCACCGGCCGGATGCTGTCCCAATAAGCCTGATCATATTTCTTCGCCAGCGAGTCCACCTCATAATAGCGCTCTGTCACTACCTCCGGATCATTTTGCTCCTTGAGCACCTCCTTCTCATATTGGTTCATGAGCTTGCGGTATTCCTTACGCGTAGTCGGTTGCTCCGTAGCAAGCTGCTCCAATGCAGACACTGACTTATCGAATTCCGCGGCTATCTCCGGCACATCCTGCACTTTCTCATCGATGATTTCTGGCTTAGCTACCAAATCAGGATTCAACGTAATCTCATAATCCCGGGTAGATGCCAGATACTTGAAGTTGCCTTCAAATCCAAAAATCTTCCCGCCAAAGGTGTAGGTGTGCGTGAGTGGCATCCAAACCTTATCCGCAACTGGCGCATATTGCTGCTTTGCCTGGATCTTAAATCCAAGCAGCGAGGTTTGCAAATTCAAACTATGGATTGCCCAAAGATCATCAATTATATAAATGTAGCCTTCGAATACCTTCTCCCCTCTTGATCTCGGTGTCACACGGATCTTGCTCACCAAGACATCCTGATCAAAAAAGCTTCCTTCAAAAGTAAACTTGTAATAATTAAATGCAGATCGGGAAAGGGGGGAAATTATACCATTGATCTGATCTTGATAGAAACTCGTCTGAATATAAGGTGCCGGCGAAGTAGCTTGATTATCCCCACTTGTCCGGATTGAAATTACTTTCTCTTCCACTTTGTCCGGTTGGGTAAAAGTGATTCGGGATACAGACTCAGAAGTATACGCTTCATCCAGGTGCAGTCCTTCTTTCTCAAGTGTTTTCTTCATAAAAAAAGGTGCATCGGTCAATTTCCCCGTGCCTTTCAAATAGACTGTCATGCTATACTTCTCAAGTTGCAGACGATGATACTTTGCTTTGGCAATTGCCTTACGCATAATTGTCAATGCAGGATCCTCTGCTCCTGCCCTTACCTCCACTTCTCCCAGCGTATATACTTGTGGCTCCAGTACAAAATCTTTAGTAGACCACTCCTCTCCCACTATTACAGTTTGCAATTGGGATTTGTAGCCCAGATACTGAATTAGTACATCATAGATTCCTTTTGGTAACTTGTATTCATACTTGCCCTCTTCATTGGTGGGTACCCCATCCCCTAAGTTACGGATATACACTGAGGCGTATGGTAACGGTTCTCCATCTGAAGTTGTTACCTGGCCACGGATCCCTTGGGCAAATCCAGTTTCCGCAATCGAAAATAAGCATATGAATAAAATAATAACTTGTCTGGCAAAAGATTTCTGTTCCATAAAAATTGGTTAGCAGCTAAAGATAAAAAGCTTTTTAAATAGGCGATTGGCGTATGTTAGAATTTAAGATGAATTAGTAAATGTGCATTCAATAAGTTGGAACGATACGCCTACATATAAAATAACACACAGCATATACTCCCCTAAGCTGTGAATCATGCGAATGTTACCATACGGGCTTTTAATAAAAATTACTGGATAAAGGCATACTTATTGAAATAATTTAGACCTCTTATTTATAAATAAAACGGAACTACCGCTATAAACGATAAATTTCCATTCATCAGGGAAAGAGCCCGATAATTAAATAATTTGAAATCTTTGCCACTCATTATTAAAAGAAATTCAATGAAAAGGCCATCGTATTTTCAATTCAGCATTCCTTGTAATATTTCGTTAAAATTTATAAAATCAATAGATGATTTTGGTATCACTCATTAATTGCAAAATCAAAATTAATGATCCATTTTGCTGCCGAAATATATTCTAAATGGATATTTTTATTAATTCAAACAATAAACCTATGAGAAACTATTTACTGAAGCAAAAGTCGTTTCTACTTGCATTACTGCTAATCTTTAGTGTGACGCTGGTAGCTAACGCACAAAGTCGAACTGTGACAGGTACGGTCATGGATCCGGCTTTTGGTGAACCTGTACCTGGGGCAACAGTCTTAGTGAAAGGCACCACCCGAGGAGTAGCTACAGACATAGATGGAAAATTTTCTATCGAACTTCAGCCGGGTGATGAGATATTGGTGATTTCATTTGTCGGCTATACTCCCCAGGAAGTAACTGTTGGGAACCAAACAAACATCACTGTAAACTTGGAAGAAGACATTCAAAGTCTTGAAGAGGCAGTGGTAATAGGATACGGATCGCAGGACAAAAAAGAAATTACCTCTGCGGTTGTGGGTGTGAAACCTGAAGAGTTCAACAGAGGTAACATTGTGAATCCTGCGCAGTTACTACAAGGTAAAGTTGCGGGTCTTTCCATCACCAAGCCGGGAGGAAACCCTAATGGCGGTTTCGAAGTAAGACTAAGAGGTCTGTCTACCTTTGGTGCAAACTCATCTCCATTAATCGTACTTGATGGTGTAATCGGCGCTTCTTTAGAGAATGTGGATCCAAATGATATCCAATCCATTGATGTATTAAAGGATGGTTCAGCTGCTGCTATTTATGGAGCAAGAGGTTCTTCAGGGGTGATATTGGTGACTACCAATAAAAGGAACAACCGGGAAGGAACTACGAATGTTGCGATCAATGCGTACACAACGATGAATCAAGCAACCAATCTTATTCCTATTCTGTCTCCGGAAGAATTTATTGCAAGAGGGGGTACAGACTATGGATCACGTACAGATTGGAGAGATGAAATGCTGAGCAACTCATTGTCTACATCAACGAGCGCAAGTGTATCAGGTGGATTCAATAATACAAACTACCTCGCATCGGTCAACTATCGTGATAACCCTGGAGTAATTGATGGGGTAGAAAATCAGCGATTGAATGCACGATTAAATATCCGTCAGGGCGCATTGGATAACAGGCTACGATTCAATATCAATCTGTCAATGACCAACGAGGATCAGAATAAAATAAATAACAACGCTTTCAGATACGCAACAATTTACAATCCTACGGCTCCAATATTTGAAGACACTCCAGAATCTGAAGTGTTTGGTGGATACTTCCAACGGTCACTCACCGATTATCTTAATCCAATTGCACTTACTAAGCAGCAAAAATTTGTGACAGAGATTAAATCAACACTTTTCTCCTACTTGGTAGAATATGATATTATGGATAGACTTACACTATCTGCTCAATATTCTCAAGACACAAGAAATGAGCTCAACGGCAACTTTTGGTCAAAACAAGATTATAATGTTGGATTTGGTGCAGGGGGATCTGCGCAACGGACAACAAATGACAGGGTTAGAAAGATATTCGAGTCAACTTTGCGCTACGAACATGATTTCTCCAATGATCTAAACATGACACTCCTGGGTGGCGTAGGTTTCCAGTCAACCAAAAATCAAGGATTTGATGCAAGATCCAGACAATTTCTTTTTGATACGGGATGGGACAACCTCGGGGGAGGATCTATCCGCGTAGGAAATAACACGGAATTAGCCTCGTATGCGAATGAGGATCAATTGAATTCTCTTTTTGGACGTGCCAACTTCAATTATAAAAACACCTACTTCTTCTCCGCTTCAGTGAGAGCGGAAACCTATTCTGGTTTCGGTGCCAATAATCAGACCGGTGTATTCCCAGCATTTAGTTTGGGATCTGATTTCAATCAGATATTTGACATGGGAATCGTCAGTCAATTTAAGCCAAGAGTATCTTTTGGAATTACAGGTAACTTACCTCCTTCTCCTACTCTTGCTATAGGCGCATACGCCAACGGAAACAGAGTAGACCTGGACGGGGATCCTCAGACCACCAATGATTTCTATGTAGGTATAATTCAAAGTTCCAATCCAAACCGTGATTTGAAGTGGGAAAGTAAACAGGAGCTAAATTTTGGTATAGATTACGGACTTTGGGATAATAAAGTAACAGGTAGCGTAGATTACTACATTCGAAACATTTCTGATTTGCTCTTTAATGTGCCGGTTTCACCTGGCGAAGCAAACCAATTCGATCCAGGGCGATTTAATACTGTAGCAAACACCTGGGTAAACTTAGCTGATCTTCGTGCCGCAGGATTTGAATTTGCTGTCGGAGTGGCCGAAATTAATTTGGGCCAGGTGAAGTGGACTCCAAATGCCAACTTCACCATGTATGATAAAACAAAGATCGTGAGCTTCTCTTCCGGAGACCTGACATTTGAAGAGCTGCGTTTTGCTACTCCGGGATCTCCAGGACAAAACAGTAATCCAATCATTTACAATAGAGTAGGCCAAACCTTAGGTGACACCTATGGTCCTATACTGGAAGGAATTAGCGAAGACGGCCAATATATTCTATCTACTAACAATCCTGACGAATGGCAAAAAGTAGGGAACGGACTTCCTAAAGGTGAGTTTGGGTTTGCCAACCGATTCTCTTATAACCAATGGGATTTGAGCTTTTTCCTCAGAGGGGTTTGGGGACATACCTTGTATAACTCGTACAGAGGATTCTTTGAAAATGCAGATAGTGGATCCAGCGCCTATAATTCTGTGATCACGGACAAAACTCCCACGGATCCGCTTGTGACAGCTGTTCCGACTTTTAACAGCTCCTACGTAGAGAATGCCTCTTTCGTGAAACTGGACAATTTAGAAATTGGGCATAATTTTAAGACCAACGCGAAAAACATCAGCTCTTTACGACTGTATTTTACGGCTCAAAACCTATTTACCATTACCGGATATACAGGAGTAGATCCAGAGCCTAGGCTGACTGATGCAAATGTAACTGCAGGATCAAGGCTTAGTGAAGCAGATCTAAGAAACGGAATTACTTCGGCTCTTTCCCCTGGGATAGAACGGATGAACACCTACTTCCAAACCAGGTCTTTCACATTAGGGCTATCACTTAATTTCAAATAATTAAAAAATTACATAGCTATGTATAAACATATAAAAAACATATTCCTTCTGGGCTTAATCCTGCTCATGGGAGCCTGTTGGGAGCTGGATCAAGATGTGCTTGACGGAGTCACCCAAGAGCAAGTGGATAACAGTACAGACCCAGACTTACTTGCAGTAAGAAAAGCTTCTGCCTATTCCCGTATTGTCGGAGGTTGGGGTGCTAGTGGTGGTATCTGGTCACTACACGAAGTGACATCAGATGAAGTAGTCGTGCCGACCAGAGGACCAGACTGGCAAGATGGTAATGCTTGGGTCAGACTTCATCAGCATACATGGGAACCTTCAGATCCTGCTATAAATGATACTTGGAACTATTGCTATACAGCAATTGGCGAGATCAATAACCTGATGGTACAGTATCCTGAAAACGCTGAGTTATTAGCGGAACTAAGAATATTAAGAGCGTTGGTGTATTCTTGGCTTATAGATGTTTACGGAAATGTGCCGATCTCCACAGAAAATGATTTTGGAACCAGCGTAACTAACAACTCTAGACAAGAAGTATTTGATTTCATCGTAAAATCGGTAAAGGACAATATGGATCTTTTAATAAAAGAGGATCAAAAAACTGTCATGAACTATTATTCCGCGCAGGCCATCTTGGCAAGACTTTACCTAAATGCTGAAATCTATACTGGTAAACCTATGTGGGCAGAGGCAGAAGTGGCTGCGGACGCTATTATTTCCAGCGGCATATACTCACTTGCCCCAAATTATTTCCAAAATTTTGCCACACTCAATGGCGGATCTCCAGAAAACATCCTGACCCTTCCATACGATGCAAACAATGCTGGAGGATTTAATCTTTCCATGATGACACTCCATGGGTTGAATCAGCAAACATATGATCTTCAGGAGCAACCTTGGAATGGCTATGCTTCCTTAGAAGAATTCTACAACTCTTATGATGAGGAAGATGTAAGAAAAGACAACTTTATAGTTGGCCCTCAGTTTTCTTCTTCGGGAGAAAGACTAAATGATGCTTCATTTGAACCGGAAGATCCTGATGGCGCTCCACTTACATTTACTCCAAGTATCAGAGAACTTGCACCCAAAGCATTGCGACAAGATGGAGCAAGAATCGGTAAATTTGAATTTGCTCCCGGCTCAAACAGTAATCTAAGCAATGATTATCCGCTCTTCAGGTATGCAGACATCATGCTGATCAGCGCAGAAGCTAAATTCAGGCAAGGCAAAACTGCCGAAGCCCTGGAACTGGTAAACCAAATCCGCACACGGGCACAAGTGGATCCGTTCACTTCCCTTACACTTGATAACATTTATCATGAAAGAGGCCGGGAAATGTTTGCCGAAGGCAACCGAAGAACAGACCAGATCCGGTTTGGCAAATTCAATGAACCATGGTGGGAGAAAGCTGCTTCCGAACCTTATCGGAATATCTTCCCGATTCCTCAAACTCAGATTAATGCCAATCCAAACTTAGCGCAAAACCCAGGCTATCCTAATTAGATTTTGGATTCTTTTAAAAAGGAAGCGTACTTTAGTGTATGCTTCCTTTTTTCATAGGGGAATTTTATAACTTTTGCCCTAACAACCCAAAGTAACTAATGAGCTACCTAACCGGAAATAAATCCACGGATCGTACCTACTTCCTCAGGCTGTTCCTGCGCTTTCCTTCTGGCCTTAAATTAACCCTACTACTTACAATCCTTTTATTCGCTTCCTGTTCTCAAGAGAAGTCCAACCAAAAGCCACTTTTTCAGCTATTAAGCAGTGAAGAAACCGGGATTGATTTTAGAAACGATCTTTCCTACACTGAAAAAGTTAACCCGTACACCTTCCGCAATTTCTATAATGGTGCTGGTGTTGCACTGGCTGACATTAATCAGGATGGTCTCATCGATATTTTCTTTGCGGGCAACCAAACTTCGAACAGATTATACCTGAACCTCGGAGGAATGAAGTTTGAGGATATTACCCAGTCGGCAGGACTGGAAAGTACAGGCGTATGGTCCACTGGCGCAAGTATTGCTGATGTAAATGGTGACGGACTCCCAGACATCTATGTATGTAAATCAGGTCCTCTCGGCGGAGAAAAAAGGCATAACGAACTTTTTATTAACAATGGTGATGGTACTTTTTCAGAGCAGTCCAAGGAATATGGATTGGATGAAGTAGGCCTATCACAGCATGCTGTTTTCTTTGATTTTGATAAAGACAATGATCTGGATTTATACTTACTGAGCAACTCCCCTCGATCAGTCGGGATTTATGATCTACGGGTAGGTCAGCGGGATACCCGGGATCCAGATGGAGGCAATAAACTATTTAGAAATGATGGAAATAGCTTCACGGATATAAGCACTGAAGCTAATATTTATGGAAGCAGCATCGGCTATGGTCTTGGAGTCACCGTAGCAGATCTTAATCAGGATACGTGGCCTGACTTGTATGTATCAAATGACTTCTTTGAGCGGGATTACCTTTATCTTAATAATCAAGATGGGACGTTCACAGAAGCTCTTCCAGCACTTATAGCCGAGACAAGTTTAGGGTCTATGGGAGCTGATATTGCTGATCTGGACAATGACCTCCATCCTGATATCTTCGTTACAGAAATGCTTCCAGAAGAATTGAGCAGGATAAAAGCAAAAACACCACTGGAAGACTGGGACAAGTATCAAGCAAATATCAAAGCTGGATATCACCGCCAATTCACACGAAATACACTTCAACGAAATATCGGGCCTGATCCGCATACAGGACTTCCCGTGTTTATTGAAGTGGGACGACAAGCCGGTGTAGAAGCCACCGATTGGAGTTGGGGAGCTTTGATTTTTGATGCAGACAATGACGGATTCAAAGATATTTTTGTGGCAAATGGCATAGTTAAAGATTTGACAGATTTTGATTTCGTGGATTATTATGCCCATAATCAAGATCAAATTGCCTCCAATAAAAGTGATTCCACCTTACTGATCACGATGATAGATCAGTTCCCGTCTTCTCCGCAACAAAATTATCTATACAAAAACCTCGGGAATTGGCACTTTGAAAATATCGCAGATTCAGCGGGGCTCTCCTCATTAAGTTTCAGTACGGGTTCGGCCTATGGTGATTTAGACAATGATGGCGATTTGGACCTGGTGGTAAATAATCTGAATGATCACGCATTTATCTATCAAAACAATTCCCAAGAACTCAAATCTGGAAATTATATCCAGTTAGATCTTGCCCAAAACTTCGGTGCTCAGGTAACCTGCTTTGTGGGCGAGCACACCTATCATCAAGAATATCAACCCGTCAAAGGATACATGTCTTCCGTAGATCCCAGACTACATTTTGGACTGGGAGAAGCGACTCAACTTGATTCAATTCAGATCAAGTGGCCCGATGGAAAACTAAGTACATTGAAGAATATTGAGGCTAACCAGCTACTCGTACCAAATCGAGAAGAGTCCAGAGCGCAGGTTTTGGAAAATCCTTCCTTTCAATCCATTTTTTCTGAAGCAGCAGTTAAAATTCCTTTTAGGCACAAAGAGAGCCACTTCATTGACTTTGACAGAGACCGCTTGCGTTTTTGGATGATTTCTAATGAAGGTCCAAAAGCTGCAAAAACGGACCTGAACAATGATTCCCTAGAAGATCTTTTTATCCCCGGAGCAAAAGGGCAAGCCTCAGGCCTCTTCACGCAATCTAAAACAGGAGATTTCGTTCCGTCAAATTCAGTACTTTTTGCTGAAGATTCACTTGCGGAAGACATTTTGGGCCATTTCTTTGATGCCAACGGAGATGGGCTCAATGATCTCTTAGTGGGCGCCGGAGGGATAGAATTTGCAGCTCAATCTCCATTATACAGAGACCGATTATACATCAATCAAGGAAACGGGACATTCTCCAAGTCAGAGGTACTATTCGCTACAAAGCCAACTTCATTTGTCTTATCTACTGATCTGGATCAGGATCAGGATGAAGATTTGATCATTGGATATCGTTCTGTTCCATTCGCTTATGGCATCCCGACCGGCTTGGAAATCTGGCACAACGATGGCAAGGGTAACTTCACCAATTCCTCAGCATCATATAATGATGACCTACGTTCCATTGGAATGCTCACAGATGGAAAATGGACCGATCTTGACCAAGACGGTAACCCTGAACTGGTATTGGTAGGGGAATGGATGCCTGTTAGAATATTTACTTTGATCGATGGTGATTTCACGGAAACTACTTCAAATTTTGGATTTCAAGAATCAAATGGACTATGGAATACACTGCTTGTGGATGATCTTTCTGGCGATGGATTACCGGATGTATTTGCAGGAAATATTGGCTTAAATACCCGGTTACACACCTCTCCTTCCAATCAACTTCAACTGGTAATTAATGATTTTGATCAAAATGGGGCAATAGAACATATTTTGGTTTCCTATCAGGATGGCAGATCAATTCCCTGGGCGATGAAAAATACGCTCCTAAAACAAATTCCTATTTTGCGAAAGCAACTGCCTACTTATGCTTCCTACCAAAATAAAAGTTTAGAAGAGTTGATCCCCTCGTCTGTTCTTTCAAAATCCCTAACTTTAACCCTTGACAAACTGGCTTCTACACTGTGGGTAAATCAAGGAAATGGCACTTTCAAAGAGGCATCACTCCCTCAAGAAATCCAATCCGCCCCTATTTACGCTGTCCAAAAAAGCAGTTCACAATATGGGAAGAACTTGCTCATTCTTGGGGGAAATCAAAGCAGGATCAAGCCAGAACTGGGCAGTCAATTAGGAAGTTATGGATGGATTCTGGTACAAAATGAGGCTGGCATATGGAAGTCTTTGTTGCCAAAAGAAAGTGGCCTGAAGATAGACGGTGAAATCCGAAGCATGCTCCACTTAACAATTAACGAGAAACCCCATATAGTAGTATTTAGATCGAATGACAAAGCAAGCATTTATACAATCCACTAGCAGCATGCTGTTGGTTTGCCTTCTTTTATCAATGATTTCATGCAAAACAGACTATCAAAAGCTAGAAGAAAAAGAACTGTCTTCTGGAAAGGTAGCTAATGATTTATTTCTAGGCTTAAAACTCGGCATGACCAAAAAAGAATTCTTCGAAACATGCTGGGAACTGAACAGTCAGGGGATTCTAGTAAATGGGCCTTCTGAACTATCCGTGGTATATCAACTGAAGTTACCATCCGGCAATTCTGCTAAAATGCAGTTTTATCCGAAGTTTAATGATGAAAAAATCTACCTAATGCCGATGGAGTTTTCTTATGATGGATGGGCTCCCTGGAATGAAGACCTTTCTGTGGAGACACTTCTAAAGGATACAATAGCACAGTTGGAAGAATGGTACGGGGAAGGTTTTATTGAGGTGTCAAACGATGACCGCTCCCAAGTAGCATATGTAAAAGTGGATGGAAATAGAAGAATAAGAGTTTTCAAAAAAAGTATATCAAAGATCAGCGTAGACATAGCAGATCTGCCTGTTCATAAGCATATAGAGTGACCGTATGACATTATTCATTAGAAGTATAGTTTATATCTCGGTGGTAGGATTCCTTTTGTCATGTCAAAAGTCCAAGGAACAAGCCGGGCCAACCCTATTTGAATCACTGAGCGCTGACCTTACGGGTGTGGTCTTCAGTAATAAATTATCTTATGATGAAGAATTCAACATCTTCACTTACCGTAATTATTACAATGGAGGCGGAGTGGCGCTTGGAGATCTCAACAATGATGGACTGCTGGATATTTATCTAACAGCCAATCTTGGAGAAAACAAACTGTTTATCAACAAAGGCAATTTCCAATTTGAAGATGCCACCGATCAAGCAGGAGTGGCCGGGACCCGTGCTTGGAGTACTGGAGTGGCAATGGCAGATGTCAACGGTGACGGTTTTTTGGATATTTATGTGTGCAATTCAGGTGATATATCAGGTGACAACAAGCAAAATGAACTGTTCATAAATCAAGGAGATGGTACATTCATAGAGCAAGCAGAAACTTATGGGCTTGCTGATCAAGGCTTTTCTACGCATGCCGTATTCTTTGACTATGACAAGGATGGAGACTTGGACATTTACCTCCTGAACAATAGCTACCAAGCAATTGGAAGCTTTAATAAAATGCAAAATGAGCGCCCCAAAAGAGATCCGGTCGGAGGTGACAAATTATTTAGAAATGATGAGGGAAAATTTATTGATGTCAGCGAAGAAGCAGGGATTTATGGCTCTATTATCGGTTTTGGTCTGGGCATCACCATTGGAGATATTAATCAGGATTCCTGGCCTGATATTTTTATAAGCAATGACTTCTTTGAGAAGGATTACCTATACATCAATAACCAGGACGGAACATTTACAGAATCACTTGAAAAATCCATGCGCTCTATTTCTGCTTCTTCTATGGGAGCGGATATTGCTGATATAAATGGAGATGGTTGGCTGGATATCTTCGTTACCGATATGCTCCCGGAACCTCAAGCCCGGCTGAAACAGGTGACCACTTTTGAAAATTGGGATAAGTTCAAGTTTAACAAAACTCATGGCTATCATTATCAGTTTTCGCGAAATATGCTGCACATCAACAACGGGGATGGTACCTTCAGTGAGATGGGCAGGCTAGCTAATGTAGAGGCTACAGACTGGAGCTGGGGTGCTTTGATATTTGACATGGATAATGACGGTAAGCGGGATCTGTTTGTCGCCAATGGAATCTATCAGGATATCACTGATTTAGATTATTTAAATTTCATTGATAATGAGGAAACCAAAATCAAAATCATCTCTGAAGAGGGTGTAGATTATAAAGCCCTTATCGATCCCATTCCAATTAATCCTATTCCAAATTACGCCTATAGAAATTTGGGGGACCTTCATTTTGAAAATGCCAGTGAATCCTGGGGATTTGGAGAAGCCATCCATTCAAACGGTGCGGCATACGGTGATCTTGACAATGACGGCACTTTAGATCTGGTGGTGAACAACGTCAATAATCCGGTTTCTATATTTAAAAATATGGGAAGAACCCTTAATCCTGACAATCATTACATCCAACTCAACCTACAGGGTAAAGGAAAGAATACCCACGCTATAGGAACTCAGATTAAGCTAAAAGCCGGAGGTGAAACATTCTATGTGGAACAAATGCCAAATCGCGGATTTGAATCATCTGTGGACCCTAAAATCACCATTGGCCTTGGGATGCACAAAACTATCGATGAAATCCAGGTTCTCTGGCCAGATGGTACACAAAGTAAACTTGGAAACACAGCCGGTGATCAGTTAATAACGCTGAAATGGGAGGAATCACAAGCCGTAGATGATGATTTCTTCGTAAAGAAACCTAAGGCGCAGTTTATTTCTTCTGAAAAAGGGGGAATTGACTTCGTTCACCAGGAAAACCCAATAGTGGATTTCGATCGTGACCGGCTTACTTTCCACATGTATTCTACCGAAGGGCCTGCATTTGCGCAGGCAGACGTGAATGGGGATGGCTTGGAGGATTTATTTTTTGGCGGAGCAAAAGGTTTTGAAGGGAAACTCTATCTCGGAACTACTTCTGGAAAGTTTCAGCTTTCCAAGCAGCCTGCTTTAGTGGCGGATGCAATATCAGAAGACACCGATGCACTGTTTTTTGATGCCAATTCAGATGGAACTCTAGACCTGTTGGTCGTTTCGGGGGGAAATGAATCGGGCCTGGGAGCTCCTGATTTAATCAACCGTTTGTATTTGAATGATGGCAAAGGAAATTTTACCAAGAGCATGCAACCGGGATTCGAAGCTGACCGTAGCAGCAATTCTGTGGCCCAAGTGTTGGACTTGAATAACGACCAAGCTCCGGATCTATTTATTGGTGGCCGGTTGATTCCGTTTGTATATGGTGCTCCCGCCAGCAGCAGTATTTGGATCAATGATGGCAAAGGAAATTTCTCAGACCAAACAAAAACCATAGCTCCTGCTCTCACAGAAATCGGGATGATAACGGACGCCAAGTCGGTAGATTGGGATAAAGATGGGCTTACTGATCTGGTACTTGTAGGAGATTGGCTTGCTCCAATTATTCTAAAAAACAGGAACGGAAGATTGGAAAAGATCGAAATGCCGGAGCTGCAAAATCTAAAAGGGCTGTATAGAGCACTGGAAGTAGCTGATCTTGATGGAGACGGTCTGCCTGATCTGATTCTGGGGAATAACGGATTGAATTCCCGGTTTAAGATCTCTGAAACAAATCCATTGAAAATGTACCTAAATGATTTTGACCAAAATGGGTCTGTTGAACATATTTTCTCCAGAAAGGAAAATGAAAAGGAGATCCCTTATACATTAAAACATGAACTTGAACGTCAAATTCCATCAATCAAGAAAAAGTATCTCCGTTATAGCAATTACAACAATGAAGCATTAGCGGATATTTTCCCCAAGGAAGTACTTGACCGGTCCATCATCAACGAAGTGAACAATTTAGCTTCCGGAGTATTGATGAATCAGGGAAACGGCAAATTCACCTGGAAAGCTTTCCCTACCATGGCGCAACGTTCATACATTTTTGCCATTGAGGCAGTTGACCTGAATGAAGATGGGAAATTGGATCTGATTTTAGGAGGAAATTTATTTCAGGCTAAACCTGAAGTAGGAAAATACGATGCAAGCTATGGTGATGTCCTGCTGGGCAACGGAGATGGGACCTTCAAGTTTTGGCCAAATGCTGAAAATGGGCTGAAAATAGAGGGTGATGTACGGGAATTTAGCAACTTGGGTAAAGGCAAACTCTTGGTGGTGAAGAATAGCGCTCCAGCAGAAATCTGGGTATATAATAAATAATGAAAACGGCCCCTCTTACCTTAATAATAGCGCTTGGACTATTAGCAGGCTGTTCAAGACCCTCAGAACCAACCCTTTTCGAGTTGATGCCCGAAGAGCACACGGGGATCACCTTTGAAAATACGCTTATCTCTACGGATTCGCTGAATATTCTCGAGTACCTCTATTTCTATAATGGTGGAGGGGTTGCCGCCGGAGATATTAACAACGATGGGTTGGTAGATCTGTATTTTGCAGGGAATCAGGTAAGCAACCGTCTTTATCTGAACAAAGGCAACTTCCAATTTGAGGACATCACAGCTGCTGCAGGCGTATCTGGTGCTGCAGGCTGGTCCACCGGAGTGACAATGTCAGATATAAATGGAGACGGGTTGCTGGATATTTATGTATGCCAAGTAGGGGATTACAAAGGTATTAAAGGCAAAAACCGACTTTATATTAATCAGGGTGGAGGGAAATTTGAAGATAAAGCGGAAGAATACGGGTTAGATTTCGTAGGATTTAGCACCCAAGCTGCATTTTTTGATTACGATCGGGACGGGGATCTGGACATGTACCTGCTGAACCACGGCGTGAAATCTCCGGAAGTATTTTCAAAAGCCACCAACCGTACAATTCCAGATGCTGGCGGAGACAAACTATTTCGGAATCTTGCCAGTGAAGGAAAGGTAGGATTTGAAGATGTAACCGAAGAGTCCGGAATTTATTCTAGTATTTTGGGCTTTGGATTAGGTGTTGGCATCGAAGACTTAAATAATGATGGCTGGTTGGATATTTATGTTTCCAATGATTTCACCGAGAATGATTACCTCTACCTCAACCAGCAAGACGGAACGTTCAAAGAATCACTGGAGAATCTGATATCCAGCACCAGCCGATACAGTATGGGAAACGATCTGGCGGATATAAACGGGGATGGATTATCGGAAATCCTTACCACTGATATGCTACCGGAAAACCCAGAAATCTGGATGAAATCAGTCGGAGAAGACAAGCAGGAAGTATATCAAATCAAAAAGCAATTTGGCTATGCTGACCAGTATGTCCGAAATCATCTCCAACTAAATCAGGGTAAAAACGGGTTCAGTGAAATTGCATTACAGGCTGGAATAGCTGCTTCTGACTGGAGCTGGTCCCCGCTGATTGTTGATCTGGACAATGATGGATTTAAAGACATCTACATCACCAATGGAATTGTAAAGCGGCCAAATGACCTGGATTTTATCCAATACAGTCAAGCGGGCGATCCTAAACTGGGTCCAAAGGAACAACAGGCTAAGCAGATTGAGATGTTACCCTCTGTAAAACTTCCAAACTATGCCTATCAAAGTCAGGGCTACTATCACGATGAAAGTCTAAAACGTTACACTTTTGGGGAAATATCCGGAGAATGGGGATTAGCTCAACCGAGCTATTCCAATGGAGGCATGTATGCCGATCTAGATAATGATGGTGACCAGGATTTGATCGTCAACAATGTGAATCAGCCAGCTTACATCTACCAAAACCATACTACGGAGCGATCCAGTTACAGTTTTTTAAGAATAGACCTCAGGACCACTACGAAAAACACGTTTGCAGTGGGTGCGAAAGTGGGGGTTTTCTGTAATGGCATAGGATTTTATCAGCGACACATCGGTACACGGGGATTTATGTCAGGAGCTTCATCGACTCTAGTGTTTGGATTGGGTGGTGCCACTGAAATAGATTCTATAGAAGTGGATTGGCCGGATGGGACAGTTGAGCTGTTTTATGAAAATGCTATAAATGCCTCTATCCGATTAACCCAAGGTAAAGGAAGGCCGAAAGAACTAATAGACACCGTGCCATTGATAGAACCCAAATTTCCGAATATCGAGTGGAGACATAATGAAAAGAATTCAGTCGATGAAACTAAACGGGAATATCTTATTCCTAAGAGTTTTGCCACGATTGGTCCCGCACTTGCAGTTGGAGATGTCAATAACGATGGATTGGATGATGTCTTTGTGGGTGGTGCCAAGGATCAACCGGGGGCACTATTTTTACAGCAACAGGATGGAACGTTTCAGGAAAAGGAAAACAAAATTTTCGCACAACTTGCCCCTGCCGAGGATGTAGTAGCGGAGTTTGCTGACTTCAACGGAGATGGAAATCTTGATCTCTATGTTGGAAGCGGTGGGAATGAGCATGCTTCTGGAGTCCTTCTCAATTTTGATCGGCTGCTTGTGGGTAATGGCCTTGGAGAATTTCAGTTTAATCCACGGGCTTTGCCCGGAATCGGGGAGAATACCTCCACCATTGCCATTCATGATGTCGATGGGGATGGGGATCTTGATATTTTTGTGGGCAGCTCAGTCGTAACTGGAGATTATGGGGCAAGTCCAAAAAGCAGTTTATTGATCAACGATGGGAATGGTGAATTCCAGGACAAAACCGGGGAGTGGTTTGACAGAATGGATTTTGGAATGATTAATTCTGCGGTCTGGGCTGATCTGAACAACGATGGAAAAAAGGAGCTGATAGTAACGGGAGACTGGCAGAAAATAAGAGTTTTTGAGATAATTGAAGGCAAATCATTGCGTGAGAATAATTTTCCAGGGCTTGCATTCTCATCAGGATGGATCCAAAGTTTATCAGTTGCAGATATCAATGGTGATGGACGGCAGGACATCCTTTCAGGAAATCTTGGGTTAAATTCCAAACTCAAAGCAAGTCCAGAGAAGCCAGTTTGGCTATACCATGGCGATTTTGATGAAAATAATCAGGCAGATCCACTTATTTTTCACTACATGGATGATCGATTGGTACCTTTCGCAACAAGGGATGATCTCATTAAGCAGATTCCCAAAATCAAAAAAATGCATAATTCATATGAAAGTTATGCGGCTATTTCAGATCCTATAGATCTCCTTTCAAAAGAGAGTTTAGAAAAAGCTTCCCAAAAAGCGTCGCATAATTTTCATTCTGGAGTTTATCTTCAGCAAGAAAATGGTGATTTTCTATTTTCTGCTTTTCCCGATGAAGCTCAGTTCAGCCCGATTTTCACTGTTCATGGGGAGCCTAGCAATAAGACTGTATACTTGGGAGGCAACTTCTCCGGCTTTCGCGTAGATCTTGGCGTCAATACGGCGTCGGCTTTCTCTGCCTATAATTTGGACAGCTTTCAGGGAGAGAAGACTCCTTATGAGGCTAACATCCCAGCAAGAGCAGAAATACGGGTGATGAAAAAGATTACGGTTAAAGGCGAAAATTATCTACTGGCAGCAAGTAATTCCGGTCCTTTATATTGGTGTAAACTTCCATAATTTTTTTGATACTTGCTTAATTTCCAATAGATTTGAGAACCAAACCTAACTACAAGAAGCTTAGCTTTTCAACAGATCTGGTTGAATTTAGCTTCTTAATAAAATCTTACTATATGCGCATCGTTAGATTCTTGTTTCTTTCAGGAATTCTCCAGTTTGCTGTTTCCTGTGCAGAAAAAGCCGATTACTCACAGGCAATTGTTGACGGATCATATCTCTATAGTGCCCAAGAACGGATTACTGAGGTAATTATTCATGATATCTTCTCTCCTCCAGTGGCAACGAGGATTTATTCATATGCTTCAATTGCTGCTTATGAAGTAGCTGGAGCAACTGACCCAAATTATCAATCACTTCTCGGTCAACTAAATGGCTCGGAAAAAGCAAACTTTTCCCCATCAGATAAAGTCTATCCTCCTCTTGCCTCATTGGCTGCATATTATTATGTAGGGACTGGTCTGATATTCTCTGAGGACATGATGAACCAGCACAGAGATGCCACATATAATGCTTTGAGAGAAAAAGGGATCCCCGAAGATGTCTTTGAAGCTTCCATTGCATTTGGAAAAGAAGTGGGTGACGCTGTGAAAGGGTATGCTTCAAAAGACAATTACCATCAAAGCCGCTCTTTTCCCAAATTCACAGTAACCGGAGAGGTTGGAACTTGGGAACCTACACCACCTGCCTATATGGAAGCTATTGAGCCTCATTGGCACAAAATCCGAACCTTTGTGCTGGATTCTGCATCTCAATTCAAGCCATTGGCGCCCCCTCCGTTCTCAATTGAGAAAGGAAGTGAATTCTACAATGCAGCTAAAGAAGTATACGAAGCAGATATTAATTCGACAGAAGAACAAAAAAATATTGCACTTTTTTGGGATTGCAATCCTTACAAGATGAATGTCAAAGGGCATGTGATGTTTGCAGAAAAGAAAATCACTCCAGGTGGGCACTGGATGAGTATTGCTGGCATAGCCGCAAAAGCAAAAGGAAAAGACTGGAAAGGAACAGCAGAAGCTTTTGCAATGACCGCGATATCATTAAATGAAGCTTTCATTTCTTGCTGGGATGAAAAATATCGCAGTAACTTAATCAGACCAGAAACTTATATCAATCAACATATAGATGAGGAATGGGTGCCACTTCTTCAGACTCCCCCTTTTCCTGAGCATACCAGTGGTCACAGTGTAGCCTCAGCGGCAGCGGCATATACGTTGGCACAACTTTTTGGAGATGATATGCACCTTGTAGATAGTTCAGAAGTAGCCTATGGACTTCCAATAAGAGAATATCATTCCTTTTCGCAAGCAGCAGAAGAAGCTGCTTTAAGTAGATTCTATGGTGGCATTCATTATAGACCAGCAATAGAATATGGAATTACGCAGGGGCAGAATGTAGGACAACATATTTGGTCTAAGGTTAATACCAAAGCCGAAAATATAGCCTCAAAATGAATAATCGGTCATTAAAATGTCCGTCTAGAAAGTCGGTCATCCCCATGGGCATTGCTAATATAATTGGAGTCCCGGCGGGACGTCCCACATTCTTGCCAGAGGTTTCAACCTCTGGAATAGTAATCAATGTTATAATTTACAAAGCCCTGTAGGGACGCCCGATCTGTTAGTTCCCCTTAATATACTGCGACAAAATTCGATTCAGCCCATATCGTCCATGCCTTCCCGCGGTAGTCAGGCCGATGGCATTTTGGGGGTACCTCCTATTTTTATTTAACCGGCCATTAAAATGTCCGTCTAGAAAGCCGGTCATCCCCATGGGCATTGCTAATATAATTGGAGTCCCGGCGGGACGTCCCACATTCTTGCCAGAGGTTTCAACGGCATTACTGTATCAGATCCATTAAGATTTTGACCTTTCCAATAGGATTTTTTTTTAATTCCTCAGGATAATCAGTAACTTCTCTAGCTCTAATCACCGTATTGAATAGACTACCTATTCACGTTTTTAACCTATTCCTTTTATGTCAAAAACTATTATAGTATCAAACCGCCTTCCGATAAGCTTAAGGCATCGAAATGGTAGGTTTGAGTTTAAACCAAGTGCCGGAGGTCTGGCAACAGGTCTCGGATCCATTTATAAAGAAGGAGAAAATATTTGGATTGGTTGGCCGGGTAACACAGTAGACGATGCTGAACAGCGTGCCGAGATCATTATTGAACTTCACGAGCTGAAAATGGCGCCGGTATTCCTGTCGAAAGAAGATGTGGAAGAATTCTATGAGGGGTTCAGTAATGAAACTTTATGGCCTGCATTCCATTATTTCACCCAATATATGGTCTACAACCCAGATCATTGGGAGGCTTATGTCCGGGTCAATCAGAAATTTTGCGAAGCTATCTTGAAAAAAGCAGGCCCAAATGATACCATCTGGGTTCATGATTATCAGTTACTTCTACTTCCCCAAATGCTTCGTGATGTACTGCCAAATGCCACTATTGCTTTCTTCCAACATATTCCTTTTCCATCTTATGAAATATTGAGGATGATCCCTTGGAGAAAAGAACTGCTGGAAGGAGTATGCGGAGCAGATCTTATCGGATTTCATACTTATGATGACATGCGACACTTCCTCAGCGCTGTTGGGAGAATCACTGGATTATCAAGTGAAAGTGGTTATATACAAGCAGAAAATCGCATCATAAATGTCGATTCTTTCCCAATGGGAATTGATTATGATAAATTTGCGAAGCAGGCAAAGACCAAGAAAACGCTAAATATTGTACAGAAATTCCGGGAACAAGTAGGGAATCAAAAGATGCTCCTGACAATTGACAGACTGGATTATTCAAAGGGGATTCCACAGCGAATTCAGGCTTTTGGACAATTATTGGAGCAACATAAAGAACTCCATGGTAAAGTCTCCATGATTATGGTGGTGGTACCCAGCAGGGACAAGGTACAATCCTATAAGGAGCTTAAGGAGGAAATTGATCTTTTAGTCGGCAGGATAAACAGTGAATACTCCACATTGAATTGGGTTCCTGTCCATTACTTCTACAGAAGTTTTCCTTTTGAGGAACTCAGCGCATTCTACAACATGTCGGATATTGCTTTAGTTACTCCCTTGAGAGACGGCATGAATCTCGTATGCAAGGAATATGTGGCAAGTAGAACAGACCAAAGTGGCGTTCTGATTCTTTCAGAAATGGCAGGGGCTTCCAAGGAACTTCAAGATGCAATCCTGGTCAACCCGAATGACCGACAAGGCGTAGTAGATGCTATATTTTATGCATTAACTATGAAGCCCGAGGAACAGCGGGCTAGAATCAGCAGCATGCAGGAAAGCCTCAAAAAATATGACGTCTTTCAATGGGTGAAAGTATTCATGGACCGCGTAGCTCATGTGAAAGAGAAGCAGTCCGAACTTACTTCCAAGGATGTTGATGCTAAGGTGATGGCAGAAATTCAGAATGCATACCAAAAGGCTAAAAACTCTGTCTTATTCCTTGATTATGATGGAACCCTTACTGGATTTACTGCAAATCCGCAAGATGCTGTTCCGGATGAGGAGCTAAAACAAATCGTCAAAGATCTAAGCCAGACATCCCAAGTAGTAATTATTTCAGGTAGAGATAAGGATACCTTGGGTAAATGGTTTAAGGGTCAAAACATAGATATGATTGCCGAACATGGTGTGTGGGTGAAGCGGAAAGAAGACAAGGGAGACTGGGCACTTTATGCAGAAATTGAGGACGGCTGGAAAGATGATATCCGAAAAGTAATGGAGTATTATGTACTCAGGACTCCGGGAGCTTTCATAGAAGAGAAGCACCATTCACTTGTATGGCATTACCGTAAAGTAGAAAGCGGACTAGGTGACCTTCGGATGAGAGAATTGTTCAGTCATTTGAAATACATGGCCAGAGGGCACAACCTGCAAGTGTTGGAAGGGAATATGGTGCTGGAAATTAAACGTCCAGATATCAATAAAGGAAGGGCAGCAACAGCGTTGATGAAAGGAAATGATTATGATTTTGTGCTGGCGATAGGTGATGATTGGACCGATGAAGATACCTTTAAGGCAATGCCAAAAAATGCCTATTCAATCCGTGTGGGATATGCCTATACACAAGCAAATTACAATATTAAATCCTTCCGTCAGGTACGGCAATTGCTTCAGAAGTTGGCTTCTTCCTAATCGATTAATTTCAAAAAATCCTAACTTTTCTCAAAAGCCTGCTTAGTGTTATACCTACTGCAAAGCAGGCTTTTCCGGTTAATACCTTATTTTCTACGAAGAGATCAGGGCTACGCCCCTCAATTAGCACTTGCACACTGAGGATCAGCACTGGACACTGCGACTGACATGTCACTTGATCCTTGGTTCTTTCAATTTGGTTCTCTGCCTTGGTCTGTGTCCTCACAGGCCAATAAAAATTTACTAGTTGAGGTTAATTGAAGATATCAGGGCTACGCCCCTTTGCTTTTCTCGTTAATACATTATTTTCTACAAAGAGATCAGGGCTCCGCCCCTCAATTAGCACTTGCACACTGAGGATCAGCACTGGACACTGCGACTGAAATGTCACTTGGTTCTTGGTTCTTACAATTTGGTTCTCTGACTTGGTCTATTTCCTCACAGGCCAATAAAAATTTACTAGTTGAGGTTAATTGAAGATATCAGGGCTACGCCCCTTTGCTTTTCCGGTTAATACACTTTTTCTACAAAGAGATCAGGGCTATGCCCCTCAATTAGCACTTGCACACTGAGGATCAGCACTGGACACTGCGACTGAAATGTCACTTGGTTCTTGGCTCTTGGTTCTTTCAATTTGGTTCTCTGCCTTGGTCTGTGTCCTCACAGGCCAATAAAAATTTACTAGTTGAGGTTAATTGAAGATATCAGGGCTACGCCCCTTTGCTTTTCCGGTTAATACACTTTTTCTACGAAGAGATCAGGGCTACGCCCCTCGATTAGCACTTGCACATTGAGGATCAGCACTGGACACTGCGACTGAAATGCCACTTGATCCTTGGTTCTTGGTTCTTTCAATTTGGTTCTCTGCCTTGGTCTGTGTCCTCACAGGCCAATAAAAATTTACTAGTTGAGGTTAATTGAAGATATCAGGGCTACGCCCCTTTGCTTTTCTCGTTAATACATTATTTTCTACGAAGAGATCAGGGCTACGCCCCTCGATTAGCACTTGCACACTGAGGATCAGCACTGGACACTGCGACTGAAATGTCACTTGGTTCTTGGCTCTTGGTTCTTTCAATTTGGTTCTCTGCCTTGGTCTGTGTCCTCACAGGCCAATAAAAATTTACTAGTTGAGGTTAAGCTACGCCCCTTTGCTTTTCTCGTTAATACCTTATTTTCTACGAAGAGATCAGGGCTACGCCCCTCAATTAGCACTTGCACACTGAGGATCAGCACTGGACACTGCGACTGAAATGCCACTTGATGTTTTGTCACGTCCTGATTTAGGTTGACAGTTTTTCTTGCTTTTCTTATGCCTTTTGCATCTATGTTTACTAGCGATATCCTCCGTAATCTTACCTGCTCGATAGATGATGTAACTAATATCGGTCATGCCTATGGCATTCTTGCGTCTTTTTTTGTACCCCATATACCAGACATTAAAATGTCCGGCCATATAATCGATCATGCCTACGGCATTTAAAAGGCTGCGCTCTTCCGCTTGCAAATTCTATTGAGGGGTTAGAGCTACGCCCTTGGGTTGTAGTGGCTGTGTGCCTGCAAACTGAACACTGCGACTGAACACTGGCTCTTGATTCTTGGTTCTAAATTCTAAATCCCTGCCTCCTTTACTTGGTACTTGTTCATCTTGTTTACAAATATTTTTTATACAGATTCATCAAAATCTTTTTATCAAAATCCGTCAGCGCAAGTCCATCATCCTTTTGGATAAAGTGAAGCTTAAAAGCTCTTATAGCGGCATCAGGGTCTGATACATCATACCCAATAATGCGTAAGGCTACTATTGGGTCAAGCTCATCTTCTGGCAAAGCTTCAGGATCTTCAATGGGCACACTGCTTAAACTATCCAGCGGCTGATAGACAGGATAGAGCAATTCTTCATCATACCACAGCCCAAATCCCTCATCTGCAAGCATCTTCCAAGGAAAATATATACTTGGATCCACCTTACGTGAGGGTGCAATGTCGGAGTGACCAATAAAATTAGCAGTGGGTATAGCATATTTTTCTTTCAATCGTTTCAGCAGTACCAGCAGGCTTTCGATCTGAGGCTGGGTAAAAGGCTCTTTTCCATTATTATCCAATTCGATACCAATGGAGGACGAATTCAGATCAGTATCATTTCCCCATTTCCCCTTCCCAGCATGCCAGGAGCGAAGGTAATCATTGAGCATTTGGACAATCGTCCCATCTTTACTGATTACATAGTGAGAACTTACCTGTGTCCGGGCAAGCGTAAATGTGGTAATAGTCTGGGCAAGTGAATCTTGGGCAGTATGGTGAATCACCACAAAGTTTGGTTTTCGGATACTAAAATTAGCCGTTCCAACCCACTGGTCAGAGACACTTAGCGTATCATTCTCCAGCTCACCCTTAGTTTGAGGGATTTCCTGAATGAATGCGGTGGTCTCCTTTACTGCTTTTTTATGAGCTTTATTGTTTTGTTTATAAACATCTCTTGAGCAGGAGGCAAAAGCAGATGCAATACAAATCAGTAATAATATGAAGACGCCTTTTTCAAAACTCATAGAAACAAGATTATGTTAGCGATTAAGGGTATAGTGCTGTTCATGGAGTTTTTTATAACTTTTTGACTCTTTCAGTTTTCGAAGGTTTCTCCTAAAAGCCTACCCCTTAGTACATTCTGATAAGTAGTAAAGCAAGAAGTACACCCGTCTAAATTATCCCTCAATAGCACTTTCCTATCCAATTATTACAAGAAATTAGGCTTATCCAATTTTTTGCCAATCCGGAATGCAGCATTCATCAATCCTACATGGGAGTAAGCTTGAGGGAAATTTCCCCATTGACTACCTGATACCTGATCCACATCTTCAGAAAATAAGCTGAGGTGATTACAGTATTTCGTCAACGTCTCAAAGCCTTCTACAGCTTCGTTTAATCTTCCTACACAGGCCAAGGCTTCAATATACCAAAACGCACAGATCAAGAAAGTAGTCTCGGGAACGCCAAAATCATCCATGTGCTTGTACCGATAGAATAGGAAATCCTTTGCAAGAAGCTCCTTTTCCAGTTCTTTCAAATGACCATTAGCACGCTCAAGATCATCTCCAAAGTATCCCATCGTGATGAGTTGGAGTGTGGAAGCATCCATATAAGTAGAACCCACAGCCTGTGCATAAGCCTTACGATCAGGAAGATAGCATTGTTCAATCTTGGCAGCAGCCTGATCCCTCAATAATTCCGCTTTCTCCTGCAGTTGATCATCCTTAAGCCTTCTACCTATTTTTGCAGCGGCACAGGCTCCTGCCCAATGAAACAAGAAAGTATAACAATGTTCCTGCGCAAGGTTCCTAAATTCCCAAAGTCCCGCATCCTTCTCATTCATCGTCGCCTCGATCTTATTGAGCAGGTTCATAATCATAGGCTTGGAGGAACTCCGCTCCTCTTCCGTAAAACGCTGATCTGAATACAAAGGCAGCAATGACACCAGCACTTGCCCATACAGGTCATTTTGAATATGCGTATAAGCCTGGTTCCCAAATCGAACTGGTTTATTATCTAGATATCCAGCCAGATCTGAGATCTCTTCAGTGAGTAATGAGTTTCCGGTAATAGAATAAAGTGGCTGGTAACGTCCATCATCTCCAGGACGGAGGTTATGAATAAATTCAAAATATTTCTCCAGCTCTTCAAAGTGCCCAAGGCTATTGAAGCAGGTGAGCGTATAGTAGCTGTCACGAATCCAACAATAGCGATAATCCCAGTTACGAGTAGAATTCGGAGACTCTGGCAAACTCGTTGTCGAGGCTGCAATGATGGCTCCAGTATCCTCATATTGGTGGATCTTAAGGATTAAAGCAGAGCGTAAAACAAGCTTCTGATGGAAGTTGGATATGCTGGTAGATTTAACCCACTCTTGCCAATAGGTTTTGGTAGCCTGAAGAAATCGCTCGCACGTAGTTTCTATTGGTGCTTCAAGAGGTCTTCCATAAGTCAAAACCAGATAGATAGGTTTGCTCAGCAAGAAAGCTTTTCTATCCATGATGTAGCTCAAAGGTGCATTGGTAGACAAGCGCAGTTCCTGGTCCATATCCATGTACCGAATATGGTTACTGCCCATTGTTGGTTTCAGGAATCTTGAACCACGCTCTGAGGTGGGCTGACATTTGATCAGGATTTTAGGTGATCCAGCTATTGCTTCTATTTTCCGGACCACCATCAGCGGCTTGTAGTACCGGTCAAAATTTTTGAAACGTGGAGCAAAGTCTGTGACTTTGTAGCTGTCTGCGCCAGAAGTAATTATTGTCTGCAGGACGTTGGTATTCTCCAGATAAGTCTGAGAAGTTTTATAATTTTCTTCTTCAGGAAGAATGGTAAACTCTCCCCCTCTTTCCTTATCCAGCATACTCCCAAAAATAAAATCTGAATCAAATCGTGGAAAACACAGCCAGCTAATATTCGTGTTTTTCTCAATATGGGCGATATAAGCACAGTTGCCGATCAGCCCACTGCCGTAGGTATGTTTTTGCATTTAGGTTGAGGTTTGAACTTGAAGAGTATGACTTTTGGGTCAAGCTACCAAGAAAGCAAAAAAGCTTTTGCTATGCAATTAAAAGTGGGAAGTATCATATATGAAACCTGCCTGCCGCAGGCGGGTCCGGGCCCTGGCGCAGTGATCCCTGCCTACCGGCCTTTAGGTAGGAGTACTCAGTCTCAGTATCCAGAGGCCAGTTGTCTGTTCAGTTTGTAAAATTGGATTCAGGCACCTAATCAATCACCGCATTTCATGAAAATTGAAATTCTAAAAATTTACAATTTTCAAATTTTTTAATCTTCCAATTCCAGAGACTTATAAATACAGTTTCTTGTCCTGAATGTAATCTGCAACACCGTCAGGAAGGAGGTATCGAACAGATTTGCCTTCGAGAATAGATTTACGAATGAAGGTGGCTGAAATATCAAGTAAAGGAGCGTCGATCAACTTAATATTAGGATGTTCGAAAATAGTTGGTTCTCCCGGCCGAGGGTAAACAAAGATCTCATGGTTGTCCAGGATGATCTGATAATTCTTCCACCGCTTTAGCTGTGTCAGATTATCCGAACCTAAAAAAAGACAAAATTGGTGCTGCGGATATTGATCGGTGAGATAGGCTAGCGTATCAATGGTATAGCTGGGACGGGGCATGTTAAATTCCACATCGCATGCCCTAAACTGGAAATTGTCTTCTATGGCCAGCTCTACCATCTTCAACCGGTCAAACTCATGAATCAGCGATTGGCGCATTTTCAAGGGGTTCTGAGGGCTCACCACAAACCACACCTGGTCTAAATCTGTCCGGTCATGCAGCGTATCGGCGATGATCAGATGACCAATGTGGATAGGATTAAATGAACCGAAGTAAAGACCGATTTTCATCTGTTTATAATTTCATTTTCAATGGTCAGATGGAATCCCTGCCTACCGGCAAGGCAGGTTGGATGATTAAAATAATCACAACTTAGATATCTAATGATTCTATTAATCATGTCGGCTTCAAAATATTACCTCGCTAAAAATTCCCGTACTAAATATTCTGCTTCTTCGCTTGATTTAGAGAATTCATCATTGACAATTGTGACGTCAAACTGTGGTTCAAATTTAGATTCAAACTCCGCTTTGAATAATCGGCGTGAAAGTGATTCTTCAGATTCGGTCCCTCTGTCGTTCAGTCGCGCTGCAAGTATCTCCATGCTGGGCACTTTCACAAATATTGCCAACGCTTGGTCGCCAAAGTATTTCTTCAACGCCAGGCCGCCTTTCACATCCACGTCGAAAATCACTGCTTTACCGGAATTCCATATCCGCTGAATTTCTTCTTTGAGGGTACCATAGAAGTTACCGGCATAGACTTCTTCCCACTCGATGAAGTCATCATTGTCAATGTGCTTTTTGAACTCCTCTTGACTTAAAAAATAATAATCTTTGCCATGAACCTCATGTCGTCCCCGCTTATCACGGGTACAGGCAGAAATAGAAAATCCCAAATTTGGGATGGTTTGGATCAAATGCTTCACTAAAGAAGTCTTGCCTGATCCTGATGGAGCAGAAAAAATAATTGCCTTCCCTTGTGTCATGATTATTTGATATCCTGAATTTTCTGACGGATACAATCCGCCAATTCAGTTGGCACCGCTTGTTTGGTACATTTTGTCTTTAATACATCCCGGATAGCCTGTTCTAAGTGGTAATGCTCAAAACAAGGTTGACATTTGGCGAGCTTTTCTTTAAGGACTTCCTTTCCAGAATCCTTCAGGTCACCGTCCAAGATGCTTTCTAATAGCTCAAAACATTTGTTTTCGTCGCTACACTGCATCTTTCGCTTACCGGATGTTTCTTCATTCATTTCCATTAGTAATTGATTTGTTATTCCTCCTCTTCGTCCGTATTGTAGCCCATGTCTTGGGCATACCCTTGTAGTTTCTCTTTAAGTAGATTCCTTGCTCTGTGCAGTCTAGACCGAACAGTTCCAATGGGAATATCTAATATTTTGGCCATTTCCTCATACGTAAACCCTTCCAGATCGCACAGAATGATCACTGTACGGAAATCTACAGCCAAGCTATTGAGCGCATTTGAAATCTCATCTCCAAGCATATCCTTAACGGATTCTGCCCTTAGATCTGTAGTACTTTGGTAGTGAACATCATCTGAGTTGTAATAAGTTTCAACTTCCTGATAATCTACCTTCGCTGGCTGCTTACTTTTTTTCCTGTACTCGTTGATAAAACTGTTTTTCAGGATCCTAAACAGCCATGCTTTGGCATTAGTGCCCTGCTCAAAAGAATTGATAAAACGATAGGCTTTCAGGTAAGTATCCTGTACAAGATCCTTAGCATCATCCTCATCAAAGGTGAGCCTATAGGCAAAGTTGTACATTGAGTCTATGTGAGGCATAAACTCTCCATCGAAGATGGCATTTTTCTCTTCCTGAGAATATTTTCTGCGCTGAACTTCCGACATAAGTACCAAAAGTAATGATTGGGCCAATTTATAACTAGGAATTGGAAAGAATTCACCTGATTTCATTTATTTTGTATTCGATTTGGCTCTTTTCCGCCACAAATTCCCAGCGAATTATACTATGTTTTTCTTTAGACTGCTGTCTTACCTTCCCCTTTCAGTGCTTTATGTACTTTCAGACATCCTCTATCTCGTAGCGAGGTATGTAATTTCCTATCGCAAAAAGGTGATTGATGAAAATCTATTGCATGCATTCCCTGAGAAAACTCCTCAGGAAAGAAAAAAAATCCGAAACAAATTCTACCGCAATTTTACGGATGCTTTCTTTGCCGAAACAATTAAAATGCTCACCATCTCCGAAGAAGAACTGCGAAGAAGGTTTCAAGTAGTCAACCAGGAAGTCGTAGATGCGCCCGTGAAAGCAGGAACCAGCGCGTTGATGATGGCTGGTCATGTATTTAATTGGGAAATGGCCATCCTTGGAGTTGCCCTGAATACTGAAGTCACTGCAGAGACCGTTTACCTTAAGCTCAACAATAAGTTCTTTAATGAACTTATGCTAAAAATCCGGACACACTTTGGCGGACTTATGACGGAGAAGACGGAATTTCGAAGAAGCATGATTACTATGCGCAGTGAACCTAGGATAGTTCATTTGGCAGCTGATCAGCGTCCTCCTGTTTCTGATAGTCGCTACCAAAGAGAGTTTATGAACCGACAGGCGCTGTTCTTTGAAGGTGGCGAATTCATGGCCAAGAAAATGAAATTGCCCGTTTTTTACGGTCAGATCACTAAAGAAAAGCGGGGCCATTACAGGTTTGAATTTACAGAACTGGCCAGACCACCTTACGATAAACATCCGGCACACAGCATCACAGATGAATTTTGCCGAAGGCTTGAAGAAAATATCCGTAGACAACCTGAACTATACCTCTGGAGTCATAAACGCTGGAGGATTTGAATCGAAAATTGCTGATTGGTGAATTGAAAGAATGGAAGAACTTGTCCTGAATGGGGAGTTGAAGGATTTTCAAAATCCAGTCCTGCTCGTCTGCCAGCCAATTAATGGTTTATTGGACATGCTCTTAAACCTTTATTATCTGAGTTATGTTGCTTTAGCATGCCGCTTAACTCCTGCCTTTGCCGTTAGGCAGGCCTGAATCTTTAATCTTGATACCTGCCTATGCCGGCAGGCTGGCCAGTTACTTGATACTTTCCTAGTTCTTGTAGCCAGCTTCTAGCTTATAAAAAAATGAATTACCTCGAAGGCTTAAACCCTCAGCAGCGTGAAGCTGTAGAACATACTGATGGACCTGTAATGATCATCGCAGGTGCGGGGTCAGGCAAGACCCGTGTACTTACCTATCGGATTGCACATCTAATTTATGCCAAAGGTGTAGATGCGTTCAATATCCTCTCCCTGACCTTTACCAATAAGGCGGCGGCAGAAATGCGCCATCGAATAGAAACATTGGCAGGATTGGAAGCAAGAAATACCTGGATGGGAACCTTTCACTCGGTCTTTGCTAAAATCCTGCGGGTAGAAGCACCGAAAATTGGGTACCCATCCAATTTTACGATTTACGACAGTGATGACTCAAAATCCCTGATACGTACAATCGTAAAAGAAATGCGCCTGGATGACAAAGTGTACAAACCCAATGCGGTCCTATCAAGAATATCGGGCGCCAAAAACAGATTAATTTCCTGGCAAGCATACAAGGATGATCCTTATGTGCGCGCGGATGATGAAGCTGCCATGAAACCAAAAATGGGAGACATCTATGAACGTTACCAAAACAGACTGTTCAAAGCTGGCGCGATGGATTTCGATGATTTGTTGTTCAACACTAATATCCTTTTCAGGGATCATTTAGATGTACTCAATAAATATCAGCAGCGCTTTCGGTACGTGATGGTGGATGAGTTTCAAGACACCAATCTTTCCCAGTACCTGATCACGAAAAAGCTGGCGGCTGTGCATCAGAATATATGCGTAGTGGGAGATGATGCCCAAAGTATCTATGCCTTCCGTGGCGCTGATATTCAGAACATCTTAAACTTTGAAAAGGATTATCCTGATCTTTTTGTAGTGAAGCTGGAGCAAAATTACCGTTCCACCAAGACTATCGTAGAAGCTGCAAATTCGATTATTGATAAAAATAAGGCCCAGCTGAAAAAAAACGTCTGGACATCCAATGCTGAAGGGGATTTGATCGAACTCATCAAAGCAAGCTCCGATAACGAAGAAGGTAAAATAGTAGCTACAACTATTTTCGAAGAAAAGAACAATAAACAGCTCAAAAACAGTGACTTTGCCATCCTCTATCGTACAAACTCTCAATCCCGTGCGATTGAAGAGGCCCTACGAAAGCTGAATCTGACCTATAAAATCGTTGGGGGATTGTCGTTTTATCAACGAAAAGAAATCAAGGATCTGATGGCCTATATGCGGTTCACGGTCAATCCTGTAGATGAGGAAGCCTTCAAAAGGATCGTCAATTATCCGAAAAGAGGACTTGGAGATACCTCGATAGATAAAGTCTTGGTAGCAGCTTATGACCATGACATCCCGCTATGGGAAGTGGTTCAGAATGCGCATAGTTTCTTGGGAGGAAGAGCAGCAAGTTCCCTGGATGACTTTGCTAGCATGATCAAGGCCTTCAAAATCGAAGTGGAGCGCAAAGATGCTTTCGAAGCCGCAAGTACCATTGCAAAGCAAAGTGGCCTGCTACGGGAACTTTACGAAGACAAAACCATTGAAGGTCTCAACAGATATGAAAACGTTCAAGAACTCTTGAATGCCATTAAAGAATATGTCGACAATGAAGAAAATGAGGATAAAAGCTTAGGTTCTTTTCTCCAGGAGATCGCTCTTCTTACAGACAATGATCGGGACAAGGACACCACAGATGCGATTACCTTGATGACCATTCACTCCTCCAAAGGCTTGGAATTCAGGCAAGTATTTGTAGTAGGAATGGAAGAAGACTTATTCCCTTCTCAGATGATGATGCAGAGCAGAGAAGATCTGGAAGAGGAACGAAGACTATTTTATGTAGCCACCACCAGGGCGATGGACAAGCTGTATTTCACCTATGCCCTGACCCGATATCGTTTTGGACGGCTCCTGAATTGTGAACCAAGCCGATTTATCGAAGAAGTCGATGGAGCATGCATCAAGGTAAATAAGCGGATGGCGACTAAGGAAATGCCCGGGGCATTCAGGAAAGAGGGACTGCCGGGAACTACCGGATCATCAGGTTTTATTGGAATTAAGAAGAAGCCAGAATCCCGTGTGGCATCTACGATGAAAATTCACACGCCAAGTCCTGACTTTAAACCTTCTAATACCAACAATCTCCAAGCTGAGCAATTGGTCGAGCATCCAAAGTTTGGGTTTGGTAAAGTTCAAAAAATTGAAACAGAAGGACTTAACCGAAAAGCGACTATTCAGTTCGAACATTTTGGAGAGAAGACATTATTACTTAGCTTTGCGAAGCTCAGAATTATAGACTAATCACTTGCTCCCCTGCCTTTTGGTAATTTTTTCGTTACCTTATATAGCGCAATAAAAGGGATGCACTATGGAGCCTTTAGAATTAGACAAACAAAAACTTATTTTGAAAGAATACGGCAAAAACATTCAAGGCCTGGTTGATTACATCGCAGGTATTGAAGATCGTGATAAGCGCACCCAAAGTGCCTATACGATCATTGAAATCATTAAACAGCTCAATCCCAATCTTAAGCAGGAAAATGATCAGAAACTTTGGGACGATCTGTACATCATGTCTGATTTCAAATTGGATGTGGATGCTCCATTTCCTATGCCCGCCAAAGAACTTCTGGGCAAAAAACCGCTTCCAATAGGTTATCCTAAAGGAGAAATCCGGTTCAAACATTACGGAAGGAATATAGAAAAGCTGATCGCCAACGCGATTGAAATCGAAAATGATGAAGAGCAGGAAGCTGCAATAATCTTTATCGGCCAGTTGATGCGTAGCTTTCACTCCACCTGGAACAGAGATAATTTTGATGATGCCATAATCCTTGATGATATCAAGACGTTATCTAAAGGTAAATTGCATATTGACCTGGAAAAGGTGAAGGAAAATGGACTTTTTGAATCCAATACCCGACGCGATTTCAAACCACCTCTCCAAGAAGAACGCACCGCTACTAAAAACAAGCGATCAAATCACACGAATAAGCGCCGCCCAAGTAACGGCCACAACAAAAAAAGAAGAAATTAATGGGATCATTTCGGGTCAATGGAGGAAATAAACTTAAAGGTGAGATTATTCCCCAGGGAGCAAAAAACGAAGCACTTCAAATTCTTTGTGCGGTACTCCTTACACCAGAGAAAGTAACCATCCAAAAAATCCCAAACATCCGTGACGTTAATAAGCTCATTGAGCTACTTAGCGACATGGGAGTTAAGGTCACCAAAGAAGGCCCTGAATCCTACTCCTTTCAAGCGGACAATGTAAATCTCAATTATCTGGAAACTGAAGACTTTCAGATCAAAGCATCCGGATTAAGAGGCTCCGTAATGATTCTGGGGCCATTATTGGCAAGGTTTGGAACTGGCAAACTGTCCAAACCGGGAGGCGATAAAATTGGCCGAAGAAGGATGGATACACACTTTTTTGGCTTTCAAAAACTTGGAGCAAAATTTCATTACGATGCCGAGAATGAAATTTTCCATATTGATGGTAAAGATCTAAAAGGCTGCTACATGCTTCTGGATGAAGCTTCCGTCACAGGTACAGCGAATATCCTAATGGCTGCTGTCATGGCAGAAGGCACCACTACCATTTACAATGCTGCATGCGAGCCTTATTTGCAGCAACTTTGTGATATGCTCAACCGGATGGGTGCAAAAATCTCAGGTGTTGGTTCAAATCTTTTAACTATTGAAGGAGTAAAGAATCTAACAGGTACTTCTCATAAGATGCTTCCTGATATGATCGAGATTGGTTCATTTATTGGCCTAGCCGCCATGACCCAGTCGGAGATCACCATCAAAGATTGCCAAATTGAACGATTAGGAATAATTCCGGATACATTTCGCAGGATGGGTATCCAACTGGAATTCCGGGGAGATGACATACACATTCCTGCACAAAAGCATTATGAGATAGAGACATTCATAGATGGATCTATATTGACAGTAGCTGATGCAATCTGGCCAGGTTTCACACCTGATTTATTAAGTATAGTTTTAGTCACCGCTACCCAGGCAAAGGGCACGGTATTGGTGCATCAGAAAATGTTTGAAAGCCGACTGTTTTTTGTCGATAAACTAATTGATATGGGAGCACAAATTATTCTTTGTGACCCTCACCGCGCCACTGTAATAGGAATGGACCGTAAAACGGAGCTTAGAGGCATCCGAATGACTTCTCCGGATATTAGAGCCGGGGTGGCTTTATTAATTGCGGCATTATCCGCAAAGGGCACTTCCATTATTGACAATATTGAGCAGATTGATCGTGGATATCAATTCATTGATGAGCGATTGAATGCCCTTGGAGCTGATATACAGCGTATTTAACTAAGAACTTCTTTTCAATTTAATCGGGCAACTAGTGAAGATATCGAATGAGTAATTTCGATATAATATGAATACGCTCGCAGAAATACTCGACCTATTGGATAAATAATTTCCCGTCATTCTATTTCAATGTCATTGCTTCGCAAAATTTTTGGTAGATTCTAGCCTGATTAGCCAAATTAACCAATATGTCAAAGAAAAAACTGCGTAGCCAAGAATGGTACGGACGAACAGGGAAAGACGGATTTATTTATCGCTCTTGGATGAAAAACCAAGGATTTCCCCATCATCTTTTTGAAGGAGACAAACCTGTCATCGGAATCTGTAATACTTGGTCAGAACTCACTCCCTGTAATGCTCATTTCAAAGATCTAGCCGAAGCATTAAAAAGAGGCATTTGGGAGGCAGGTGGATTCCCGTTAGAGTTTCCGGTGATGTCACTCGGAGAATGCTCAATAAAACCCACTGCGATGCTTTTTAGAAACCTCGCCAGTATGGATGTAGAAGAAAGCATTCGTGCCAATCCAATGGATGGAGTCGTACTGATGTGCGGATGTGACAAAACAACCCCTTCATTGGTCATGGGCGCAGCCTCCGTGGACTTACCTGCCATGGTACTTTCAGGTGGACCGATGCTTGTAGGCCGCTTCAAAGGAAGAAAAATCGGAACCTCGGATGTATGGCGATTTGCTGAAGATTTCAAATTAGGAAAAATTACCCAAGCCGAATTCATAGAAGCAGAAGCTGCAATGTCACGCTCTGTAGGACATTGTGCTCCAATGGGAACCGCCTCAACCATGGCTGGCATGGTGGAATCTTTGGGCCTTTCGCTCCCTGATAATGCGACTATTCCTGCCGCTGATTCAAGAAGAAAAGTTCTCGCCCACATGACTGGGATGAGGATAGTGGAAATGGTCAATGAGGACATGAAGATGAGTAAGATCCTTACCCGCAAAGCCTTTGAAAACTCCATCATGGTAAATGCAGCATTGGGTGGGTCTACTAATTTTATCCTCCACCTCACGGCAATTGCAAAGCGGGTCGGTGTAGATGTAGATCTGACTGATTTTGATAAATTTTCATCCATCATTCCATTAATTGCAAATGTTCAGCCTTCAGGTGAACACTGGGTGGAAGATTTATTCTACGCCGGAGGACTGCCTGCAGTAATGAAGGAAATAGAAAAATTTCTACATCTGGATGCCATCACCGTTAATGGCAAAACTATTGGAGACAATATTCAAAATGCAGCATGTTACGATCGCAATCTTATTGGGACAGTAGAAAAGCCAATCAAACCCGAATCTGGCATTGCTGTATTAAAAGGAAACCTCTGTCCAAATGGTGCTGTGCTTAAACCATCAGCAGCTACTCCTCATTTGCTTACGCACACAGGTAAAGCGGTTGTTTTTGAAAATATTGATGATTATAAAGCACGAATAGACCATCCAGATCTGGACATTGATGAAAACTCAGTCATGGTCATGAAAAATGTCGGCCCAAAAGGATATCCCGGAATGCCTGAAGTAGGAAATATGGGTTTGCCGGAAAAACTTCTAAAGCAAGGAATTAAAGATATGGTCCGCATTTCGGATGGAAGAATGAGTGGCACGGGATATGGAACAGTTGTGCTTCATGTATCCCCTGAATCTGCGATTGGCGGCCCTTTAGCGTTTGTCCAAAACGGAGATCTAATCGAATTGAACGTACCTAGCCGCACCTTGAACCTGCTGATCTCTGATGAAGAATTTGAACGTAGAAGGACACAGTTCAAGCCCTTGGTTCTTCCCTATGAAAGAGGATACGTCAACTTATTTTTAGACAAAGTCAATCAAGCTCACGAAGGTGTTGACTTTGATTTCTTACAGGGAAGTTCAGGGTCTGAAGTAAAAAGAGATTCGCATTAACATGTATTCTAGCTACCTGTAGGAATCCTTCCTGCCTCTCTGCCTAAAGGCAGGAAGGTTCTTAAGCTTCACAGGAGCATGATTAGACTGAAAAGAAACAACGCATGAAAAAAAAGAGGACAGCCATTATCACCGGAGCCGGGCAAGGGATTGGGTTGGCTATTGCAGAAAAATTAGCAGCTCAAAGCATTAATCTCATCCTGAACGATCTGGAGGAAGACTTGATTCTGGACGCCTGCAGCCGCATCTCACATATTCACGGGATGAAAGTCCTAGCTGTCCCCGGAGATTCAAGCAATACAGAAGTGATTGACTCGCTTATCGAGACTGCCATTTCTAATTTTGGTTCCGTGGATATACTTGTCGCTAATGCTGGAATCACACTGTTTGGTAGTTTCTTGGAATATTCCCGCGAAGACTTTATGGAGGTGATGCGGGTCAATCAAGCAGGAACATTCTTCTTGGCTCAGGCTGCCGCCAAAGTAATGAAGGATCAACCAAGTGGCGGGGCCATGCTATTCACATCATCAGTGACCGGGCATCAGAGCCATGCAAACTTAGGCGCTTATGCTATGAGTAAGGCTGCCGTAGAAATGCTTGCAAAAAATCTGGTGTTAGAATTAGCCCCGTTTAACATTCGGATCAACACTGTGGCTCCTGGCGCAACTTTAACCAATAGAACAGCTATGGATCCAGATTATGAAAGCACCTGGTCCAGGATTACTCCACTTGGCAGACCCGCAAATGTGCAGGACATCGCCAATGCAGCGGCATTTCTGGTATCTGAGGAGGCAAAGCATATTACTGGGCAAACACTGATCATAGATGGGGGCTGGACTTGTGTCAGCCCTCCCCCATATTAGGCACAACTATAGCCATATTCTAAACCGATTGGCTGCGTATCAGGGAAAATTCCAATAAGTTATTTAGATTTATAAAAAGCTTACCAAATCATTGAATGTTAGCATAATACCGCTTCATCATAGGCTATCAGCTTGCATCTATCTACAAAAACTACCCAGTCATGAAAAATTTGTGTTTTATAGTACTATTGGCATTTGTCTTAGGTGCCTGTCAACCAAAGGAAACTACCTCGGACACCTTGCCCATGAAAGTGGCAATGGCGTACGGTTTTGATAAATTTGATGAAGTAAACTCCATTGCCTACACCTGGAATGTGCAGGTAGATTCCACCAAAGTCATGACAAGAGACTGGAAATGGAATATCAAGGACCGTACAGTTTTTTATGCCGCTGCTGACACCAGCTACACGTACAGCTTGGACACACCAGCCGATTCTATGCCCCCGGCGGACAAAGCTTTTATCAATGATAAGTACTGGATGATGTATCCGTTTCAGCTGGCTTGGGATTCAGGCTATGAATATGAAACTGAGGAAAATGTGCCAACTCCGATTGCTGGCACTAATTCCACCAAATTAACTATTGTTTACAACGGTGCAGATGGCTATACTCCCGGAGATGCTTACGATCTATATTTGGACGAGAACAACATGATTTTAGAGTGGGTATTCCGTAGAGGAAATGGTCCCGATGGAAGACCTACCACTTGGGAAAATGTAGAACAATTTGGTCCAATAAAGCTGGCTACGACCCATGCGAATGCTGATGGGAAAAAACTCATTTGGTTTACCAATATTTCTGTCAACTAGCTCCAACCACTGGAAGCCACCATTGGTTTCTTACTCCCACTTAAGATCATCACACTTTTCACATCGCATGTCAACTAGAAGAGACTTCATGCAAATGAGATGGGCCGTGAGCTTGGACTAATTGTCATCGGTCATTCCGCAAGCGAAGAAGCTGGTTCAGAATTCATGGCGAATTGGCTACGGGAACAAAAAATCGAGGTTCCTATAACACATATCCCTTCTAATAATTTGTTAATTGTAGGATAAATAAGACAATCTATTTGATTTATTCATTTACTAATGTCCTTCATGTAATAGATTAGCTACTTAGTATTTCTTTTCTTTTATATTAGCATATCTTCTTCATGTTTTTGAAGCTACTATGAAACAGCCTATTAAACTTTTACTTGCTGATGACGATGTGGATGATCGTTACTTTTTCGAGCTATCGCTATCTAAGCTTTCGTTTCAAACCACACTGACCACAGTCACCAATGGAGTAGAACTCATGGAGTTACTAATTACTTCCAAAGAGGATTTACCAGATGTAGTATTTCTAGATCTAAATATGCCGCTAAAATCGGGGTCTGAATGCTTATCCGAGATTATGCAGCACGAGAAATTCCGAAACCTTCCGATCATTGTATGTTCGACCTCCATGGATCAGCCTGTCGTAGATTCTCTTTATGACAAAGGAGCATTTAACTATATCCGAAAGCCAGGAGAATATTCTAAATTGAAGAATCTCATTTCTAAAGGGATTGATAACCTTTTCAATATGGCGATCCGGCCTTCTAAAGAAAATTTTGTGATTCATCCTTAAAAAGAGTTCAAACCAAGAATGAATGGCCACATTGCTGAAACAAATAACGACTGGCACATAATGACTGATCAGGTCAGCAACAACCGAAGTAAAATCAATATTTTCCTTATTTTGAAGGATGAAAAAAATCATCCTCATACTGACCCTACTTGCGTACATCCCAATTGTATCAGCTCAGTCACTTTCGGAAACTGAGCTAAAACTGATTTCTGAAGTAGAAAAAAATTACGATGCCACGGTAGAGCTGCTGAAAGAAGTGACTAATATAAATTCGGGGTCACTGAATTTAGAAGGAGTCGAAGCCGTAGCCAACGTATTTGAAAGAGAATTCCAGAAAATCGGCTTTGAAACTGAATGGTTTGAACTTCCCCCAGAAGCTAAGCGAGCGGGTCATTTCATAGCTACAAGAAAAGGCAGCAAAGGAAAAAAACTTTTTTTAATTGGGCACCTGGATACGGTATTCGAGAAGGATATGCCTTTTTCGCCATTTACCTACCTCAATGATTCTACCGCCACAGGGCAGGGAGTGAACGATATGAAAGGAGGTGACATCATGATCTTTGCCAGTCTGAAGGCACTTCATGACCTTGGACTTCTGGAGGACAGAACGGTCACCGTTTATTTCACAGGGGATGAAGAAAGCTCTGCTGATGAATCGATCTCCAGGAAGGATTTTATTGAAAGAGCAAAACAACATGACATTGCACTTGCGTATGAAACCACACAAAGTTTTGAGATCACCACTGTTGCCAGAAGAGGTAGCAGCAGATGGGTCTTAAAAACATCAGGTAAACAAGCACACTCCAGCGGAATTTTTAGAGAGTCTATAGGCTATGGTGCAATCTATGAAGCGGCAAGAATTCTCACAGTATTTCAAGAAGAATTGGCTGGAGAGGAATACCTGACTTTCAACCCCGGCCAGATCATCGGAGGATCTGATATCAGCTATAATCCTGAAACTGGAAAAGGTGAAGCACTCGGCAAAATAAACATTGTAGCCCGGGAAGCATATGTAACGGGCGACCTGAGATTTCTGGGAGAAGACCAAAAGATCAATGCCAGAAAAATAATGAAAGCCATTGTGGATGACCACCTTGATCAAACTGAGGCAGAAATCACTTTTGAAGACGGACTACCATCCATGGAACCCACAGCGGGAAATTATGCGCTCGCAGAAACTTTAAGTAAACTCAGCCAAGATATGGGCTTGGGCAAAGTGAAGCCGGGTGATCCTGGAAGTCGTGGCGCAGGAGATATTTCTTATGTAGCAAAATACGTAGATTGCCTAGATGGATTAGGCGCCTCAGGAACTGGTGCACATGCGCCCGGAGAAACTATTAATATGAAAGAATATCCAGACCTGATCAAACGAAGTACACTCTTCCTCTACCGCCTTTCCCGCTAGCACAAGGGATTATAGTTATTCAAACTTTATCTTATTTACCATGTACTTGATTACATTTTTCCTGTTTATTTCATCATTCTACACATTTGCTGCTGATCAAGAACCCAAACTTGACAACAAACCAAATATATTATTTCTGATTGCAGACGACTGGTCATTTCCACATGCTGGCATATATGGGGATCAAGTTGTCCGTACACCTACATTTGATCGCTTAGCTGCTGAAGGCGCTTTGTTCACCAATGCATACACAGCCTCTCCTTCTTGCTCTCCCTCACGCGCATCTATTCTTCTTGGCAGATACCCACATCAAAATGAAGCTGGGGGGAATCTATGGTCTGAATTTCCGGCGCAGTATCCTTCCTATGTTTCGATACTGGAAAATGCAGGATACTCCACCGGATCCACACGCAAAGGCTGGGGACCTGGAGAATATGAAGTAAGTGGACTAACGCACAATCCTGCTGGGAAAAATTTTGAGGACTTCCAGACATTTCTGAAAAAAAGGAATCCAGATCAACCGTTTACATTTTGGTTTGGGAGCACAGATCCACATCGGGAATATAAACCAAACACAGGAATACAATCAGGAATGCGGCTTGAAGATGTGCAGGTTCCTGGTTTTTTTCCTGACAACGATTGCGTCAGAAATGATATCTTGGATTATTATTATGAAGTGGAACGGTTTGATCGGGAATGTGGCCAATTGATAAAAATGCTGGAAGAAGCCGGTGAACTGGATAATACGATCATAGTGATGACAAGTGATAATGGAATGCCATTTCCACGTGCAAAAGCCAATCTATATGATTACGGAACGCGCATGCCGCTTGTGATCAGATGGCCTAAAAAAATCAAAGCAGGGACGGTCATTGATGATTTTGTAAACTTTGTGGATTTTGCTCCAAGTTTTGTAGAAGCAGCAGGACTAGATCAGGAAACAATGAGCGGACAGTCGCTTTGGCCACTTCTGGCAGGAGAAAAGCCAGAAAGAAATCACGTATATCTGGAGCGTGAACGGCACGCCAATTCAAGAAAAGGGGACCTTTCTTACCCAATGCGAGCGGTTCGCGATCATCAATACCTTTATATCAGAAATATAATGCCCGAGCGAAATCCTGCTGGTGACCCTACAGTACACCAATCTGTTGGGCAGTATGGCGATGTAGATAATTCTATTACCAAGTTCCTGATCATGCAGATGGAAGGAAAACAGGTTTCCGGTCAACCGGATTATTTCAGGCTGGCATTTGGACCGAGACCCGCAGAAGAACTTTATGATGTAGTCGCCGATCCATACCAGTTGAATAATCTCGCACAAGTAAAATCCTTGACTGAAGTAAAGTCACAGATGGCAGCTAAGCTTCAGTTATGGATGGAAAACACGGGCGACCTGAGAGCGGAAGAACCGCAAAGTTTATATTGGGACAAAGTACGCTACACTCCCACTTACCAATTGAGCAACTACAATTGGGAAAAGGGAATTGATGATTACCGGATCTTGCCCCCATTCGGAAAACATACGAAAGAAGGGATTCCCTGTCTCAGTACTAATTAAAATTGGTAGGCCATGCCCTTACTTTACGAATGTTCCAACCGCACTCGGTTCAAAACCAATCCGATGTGCCATGACATACAGGGAATCACCTGCATCCAGTGTAAATGGGCGCTGATAAACTGTCCAGGCATCTTTCATTCTTTTCTTATATCCCAAGGAAGCTCCACTAGTAGCAGTGGATAAAGTGACCTTACCATTTTCATATTTTAATTTTACAGGCTTCGTTTCAGGAGCCTTTTCTTCACCTCCCCACCAGTTGGCAACCATTTCCATTTCCTCCATCGCTCCCATATCTCCGAATTCCTTGATCCACTGCAAATGAGCCGCCCGTAACTCCTCTAATTTATTTTTATAGTTGGGATCAGTAGAGAGGTTATGAAATTCCCAAGGATCAGTCTCCGTATCATAGAGTTCTTCTTCTGGTTTGGTCTCATCAAACCATCGCTCCTGATCTTTGGTAAGCTTCCCTTCCTCATGTAATGCCAAAATATGTCCCATCAACGGATTGTTTAACCTATAGCGGACGTTCTGATAATTTGGTCTATCCGTCATGTAATTGCGGATATACTTGAATCTTTCATCCCGTACCGCACGGACACGATCAAGTTCCGAATCCATTCTGTCCCTAGCAGCATAAATATACTTGCGGGGAGAAGCCTTTTGTTTTCCCAGAAAAGCTTGCCCCTGTATACTGCTGGGAATTTTTACCCCCGCCAGCGAAAGTACAGTAGGCCCAAAATCTACAAAGCTGACCAATTCATTGTTCGTGGTTCCTGGTTTTAAAAAAGGAGCCTTGATAATCAGGGGAACTTTCAGCCCTCTGTCATACAACTCACGCTTGTAGTAAGGCATTCCATCTCCATGGTCTGAATAGTAAAAAATGATGGTGTTCTCATATACTCCGTCATCCTTCAACTGCTGCACCAGCTCGCCGACTTCATCATCAAATGTCATTACGTTGGTGATGAATCTAGCCATCACTGCCCTTGAAACAGAGTCATCAGGATAATAAGGCGGTATTTTCACCTTGGACGGATCGATTCTTAAAGGCTGCTGCTCCCGTACCCACACTTGTGACTCATGTGTAGTCGAATAATTATAAACCGCAAAAAAGGGCTGCTCTGAATTTTTTCTGTTTCTATAGGTAGCCGTTTTACTACTTTCGTCCCACAGGGTACCTGGTGCCACAAACTGATAATCCTCTTTCGAATTATTGGTGCAGTAATATCCGGCCATTCTCAAATATTCGGCAAACCCACGCATCCCTTCAGGAATCACGGCTGAGTAAGATTTATGCCCGGGCGGATAAGCATCTTCATTTCCCTTGGACATCCCTATGGTCCGCATGTGCATAGCTCCAATGGAAGTCTGATATGCTCCAGTGATCAATGCTGCTCTGCTTGGAGCACACACTCCCGCGGTCGAAAAGGCATTCGTATAAACCACTCCTTCTCTGGCCAATTGATCTAGGTTTGGAGTGTTGCCACCAGTGTCTCCATACGCACCCAAATGCTCCGGAGACATATCTTCATTTACAATCCAGATTATATTTGGACGCTCTGGATAATCTATTTCTGTAGTGGTACTAGTATCTTTTTGACAGGAGAAGAAAGTAAATGAAAGCAAGCAAAAAACGAACAATGACTTCATAAAACTAATTATTTTGAGAATTTAAGTTATTGTTTTTATTCTAAAATCGGCAAAGAATATCGGATTTTGGCTCCATGCCAAAATATCATTTCATTTTTCACCCTCTTATCACAAAATTCTTTGGATTAAGCGATAGCCTTGGTAAATTAATCTTCCTTTTCTTCAAATATTCTATGACTTCAAACAAGAACTTCGGACGTAGGGAATTTATAGGGACCACTGTCAAAGCCGCCGCTTCTCTGTCGATCGTTCCTTCCCATGTCATTGCCGGACTCGGCAAAATCCCCCCTTCTGATCAGATTACCGTTGCTAATATTGGATGTGGTACGCAGGGATTACGTGAGATGGGGGATCTTCTTAAAGACCCTCGGATTAGAGTAGTGGCCGTCTGTGATAGCAACAACTATTCAGAAGACTATATTGATTGGTCACCTTACGGCATCCGAGATAGCATCCGGGAAACATTGGGCGACAATAGTTGGGGAGCAAATATGAAAGGAATACCAGGTGGAAGAGATGTGGGACAGGAATATGTCGATAATTATTACAAAAAAAATAAAGGCACTGGTAAATCTACAAGTTGCAAATCATACGAAGATTTTAGAGAGTTATTCAGCAAAGAAAATGACATTGATGTAGTCAAAGTCATGACTCCCGATCACACCCACGCTCCCATAGCGATTGCAGCCATGAATCAGGGAATACATGTAGTAACGCACAAACCAATTTCCAATAGACTACTTGAGGGAAGAAAAGTAATTGAAAAAGCAAAATCCAGCGGGGCCATAACTCACTTATTGGCTTGGTCTGACCGTCCAGAATACAGACAGATGAAGGCATGGATAGAAAATGGTCAAATCGGACAGTTGACAGAAATCCACAATTGGTCCTATCGACCGGTATGGCAGCAATGGACGAAGCGGCCTTCACCTTCAATGCCAGTTCCTAATGGATTTAATTGGGATCTGTGGCTAGGACCGGTGCCAGACATGCCTTATCATAAAAATTACACCCATAATGTATTTAGAGGATGGTATGACTTTGGAGGCGGCTCTGTCGCAGATATGGGCCATTATAGTCTTTTCCCACTGTTTGAAACCTTAGGAATAAACAAGTCGCCAATTGAGACCAAAGCCTATGGCACCACCACACGCGAAGAGGTAAACGGTGTCTATCAATGGGTGAATAATGATGTAGCTTTTCCTGCGAGCTGCATGATTAAATGGAAATTTCCTGAGCAGGATACATTACCGTCATTTGATCTATATTGGTATGACGGAGGGATGAAACCTTTTGCTCCAAAAGAACTGGAACAAGATGGTCTGGACACACCAGACGAAGGACTGATGCTAGTGGGAACAGGAGGTATTATTCTGGGCGGATTTAGGGGAGAAAATCCTGTTCTACTACCAAAAAGCAAAATGGCTTCAAGACCAGCATCAGAAACTATTAAATCAGCAGATGTCCCCCGTCTCACCAATATGTGGGTGGATGCTGTACTTGAAGGAAAACAAACTCCAGGAAGTTTTATTCAGGCCAAAACCATTACTGATACTGTGAATCTTGGAGCAGTGGCTTTGAGGACTAAAAAGAAGATTGAGTTTGATGAGAGCAATTTGAAAATCACAAATGAACAATCGGCTAATGAGTTCCTTACACGTAATTACAGGTCAGGATGGGAAATATAACCTCTTAACGAACGAACTTATAACTCAATTTTTACCCAAAATCTATTTATGTCTAATCGCAGAACATTCATTAAATCAGCAGGACTAGCCACTGCAGCACTTAGCTTAGGCTTCCCTAACCTCGGATTTCCCAACAGAAAAGCTGACCCACTATATAAAATTTCACTTGCTGAATGGTCGCTGAACAAGCAACTGTTTGCAGGTAAGATGGATCATTTGGACTTCCCCATATTAGCTAAGCAGAATGGAATATCAGCAGTAGAATATGTCAATCAATTTTTCAAGGACAAGGCTAAAGACATGGCTTATCTGAAAGAAATGAAAACAAGAGCTGCTGGCGAAGGAGTCACTTCTGTGCTGATCATGTGTGACGGAGAAGGAATGCTCGGCGCTGCCACTCCTGCTGAACGCACTCAAACTGTAGAAAACCATAAGAAATGGGTGGAAGCGGCAAAGTTTCTGGATTGTCATTCAATTCGGGTCAATGCTTACAGCGCCATACCTTGGAGTAGCAATAAATCAGATGCGGAAGAGGCTTCTGTCTTAGCTAGTGCTGGATTACGTGAACTTTGTGAATTTGCAGATGATTTTGATATTAACGTAATCATTGAAAACCACGGCGGATTCTCCAGTGATGGCAAGTGGTTGGCAAAAATGGTTAAAGAAACTGACCATCATCGGGCCGGCACTTTACCTGATTTTGGCAATTTTAGGATAGCGGAAGAGAACGATAAGAATATTTCTTATGACTCTTATCGGGGAGTAGATGAACTGATGCCATTGGCAAAGGGAGTAAGTCTAAAACCTACGGTTTGGGATGATAATGGAAATCAATATCCACTGGATTATAACAGAATGATGACACTCGTATTAGCTCATGATTTTCATGGTTATGTAGGCATAGAGCATGGGGAAGAGGGACGTGAATGGGACAGCATCAAGAACATTAGAATTAAACTTGAAGAGGTCCAAAAAACATTGGAATCCTAAGCGCATGTCTCAAGATCCATCAATTGGCGGCAAGCGGGAGAATTTGGACAAGCGCTAAAGAAATTAGTATGTAAAGCCCCAAAAGTCTAAATTGGGGCTTTTTCTATTTCTACAATGTCCTCATCGATTCTACAAGAAACTTATGCATTAGTCCGGAAGGACTTTGAATTACCCGCAATTCCAGAAGCGTTGGATGAGCATGAAGCCATAGCGATGCTGAGCAAAGTTATCGCCTACATGCTGGATAGGGATTTTGAAAAATTACTTCAGGTTTGTTACCGCATAGATCTGGGGGAAGATAAACTCAAGCATATTCTCCACTTATCCGTGCCTGATAAAGTGGCCAGTGATCTCGCGAATGCACTGTGGGAAAGACAGAAGCAGAAAATCGAAATTAGAAGAAGATATGCAAGCTGATGATTTCACCACATAGGCACATAGTTTTTCTTCGTTGAGGATGCATAGAAGCCGTTAGAGGCGGGACATAGTGCCGGCTGTGGACCGTTGTCCGTGGACTGTTGACCATTAACTATTGACAATCAACCATTCCCTATATACCTTGTCTCTGCAAGCAGAAAAACGTATCATCACATTTCCATCAACATTGATACCCTATGACAAATCCAATCTGGATCATGACCTCAGCGTTTGATCAGCTTACTTTAGATCAGACGATTACAAAAGCATTAGAAATCGGCGTACAAGGCCTTGACCTTTGTGTTTTTCGTAATGATGGCACACGGGACGATTTTGTAGCCACTCATCTGGATTATGAACATTTTGGTCCGGAAGAGGCTAAAAATCTAATCGATAAATTTAACGGAGCCAAACTCCGGCTTTCTATAGGCGCCTTTGAAAATCTGATCGGGGGAGATCCTGAACAGCGATTAAAGAACCAAAACCATCTGCTCAGGCTGATCCGGATGGCTTATTTACTGGGTGGTGACGAGAACGATGTCAAAGTGGGCACCTTTGTAGGTTATAATCATGAACTCGGCAATCAGGAAGGTGGATTTGAGAAAAATCTGTTGGAGTACCAAAAAGTATTTACCCCAATCATCCGCTACGCAAATAGCTTGGGAGTTTCCATTCTGTATGAGAACTGCCCCATGGAGGGATGGAGAAGTTCTGGTCATTTCAGTACGTTCAATAACCTTCCCGGAGTGTTAGCAGCCAGAAAAATCATGTACGATCTTGTGCCCGAAGCCAATCATGGAGAAATTTACGATCCTTCCCATGATATCTGGCAACATACAGACCCTATCGCGGTCATTGAAAATACGGACATGGACCGTTTGAAGCGGATTCATGTCAAATCCACACGCAATAATCCCGATCCTTTCTGGGGCAACATGTATGCAATGCAAGAAGTCAAGCAAGAGTGGGCTGAAAAGGCAGGCATCCCTTCCAGCACTAATCCTTGGGACAGGCATCACTACGAAGCCACGTTACCCGGTTTTGGTTTAGGGGATTCTATGGACTGGAGGGCTTTTGTTAATTGCTTGCGCAAAAGAAATTTCTTGGGACCATTTGAAATAGAAAATGAAGCGGTACTTTCCAAGCAAACCGGTAATATGGGAGCTATAGTACAAGGATGCAGAGCAGCCGTACAGAATCTAGCACCATTGCTCTACGAACTAAATGAAGAAGGTTGGACCTATCCCAGTACTCATTATAAGCCTCTTCTAGACCTCGGTCGTGCAGACGTTCCTATGATGACAATGGATCAGCTCTGAAAGCAAGTCTAAGATGTAAAGTCAAAATCTTATTAATGATGCATCAATTAAAATTTTGACAATGGTTTACGTTTATAACGTAAACCATTATCTTTTAATAGCGTAAACTATTTTCTTTTACTAAAAGAAAGACTACCTTGTAGAACTCAATGAACTTACTTGATGATACTTAAAGAAGAAATAGCCGCAGCAATAAAAGGGCAGAGTAAGTGGGTCACCAAAAATAATTCTATAATCAGAAGAGAGGCAACCAATAAAATAAAGCCTTCCAGCACACATATAGAGGTGATCACAGGTATAAGAAGATGTGGGAAAAGTACACTTATGCGTCAGATTATTTCAGAAACCCATACCAATTTATCCTACCTGAACTTTGAAGATCCCCGGATATATGGTTTTGATATAAGCGACTTTCCAAAACTTGACGAAGTATTTGAAGAAGAAAATTCTATCTACTTCTTCGATGAAATCCAGAATGTACCTGGGTGGGAGGTCTATGTCCGCCAACTACATGACAGAGGTGAAAAAGTGTACATAACCGGATCTAATGCCTCCCTCCTTAGCCGAGAACTTGGCACACGACTTACGGGGCGTTATCTAGCACATGAGATATTTCCATTTTCATATCAGGAGTTTTTGGAATTCAGCAAAAAGCAAGATGAACAAGCCAGCTTTGAAGATTACCTCCACTTAGGAGGTTTTCCGGAATTCCTGCGGGACAATAACCCAGAGGTTCTACAGAATCTTCTCAAGGATCTCGTCTTTCGAGACATCGCCATACGGTATAACATTAAAAACACCAAGACGTTAATGGAAATCACGCTTTTCCTGATTTCTAATGTGGGAAAAGAAGTAACCTTTAACAGCCTTAAAAAGACATTTGGCATAGGATCCGCTACAACAGTATCAGATTATTTATCTTGGCTAGAAGATGCTTACCTTCTCTTCTACCTACCAAGATTCAGTTGGTCCTCAAAGAGCATTTCCAAAAATCCAAAAAAAGTTTACTGCATAGACACAGGTTTTGCCAAGGCCAATTCTTTAAGCTTTACCAAAGATCAAGGAAGATTGTTGGAGAATCTTGTATACATCTTGCTCCGAAAGACCAGGAAGAAAATCTATTACTTTCGAGAAGTGAAAGAATGTGACTTCGTGGTTTTTGAAGGTGAATCTTGCAAATGGCTAATCCAGGTAACCAAAAAAATCCACGTGGATAATCAAAAACGTGAGCTGGATGGGCTAATTGAAGCAATGAAATTCTTCGGAAAACAAGCCGGATTCATCTTAACACTAGACCAGAAAGATACCCTAAAAATAGAAGGCCAAACTGTCTGGATACTTCCGGTCAAAGAGTTCCTTGCAGAGTATTTATCCTGACTGAGATCAGCTGGCTGACAAACTCGCTTCGTAACCAGTATCAGGCTTCAAGTCCGGTCCTGCTGCGGCCTGCACCGCCAACACATCGCATCGCTCATTCTCTATATTTCCAGCATGCCCTCTTACCCAGATAAACTTAGGCTTGTATTTTAGGTGAAGCGGGATGTAGCGTAACCACAGATCCGGATTTTTCTTGTCCTTAAATCCTTTTTTCTGCCACCCCCAGATCCAGCCTTTCTCCACGGCATCGACCACATATTTACTATCAGAATAAATCTGAACAGGATATTCAGTTGTATTTAAAGCTTGTAGCGCACGGATTACTGCCAAAAGTTCCATCCGGTTATTGGTAGTGAGCCGGAAGCCTTCGGAAATTTCCTTTCGGTGGTTGTTAAACTTTAATACGGCTCCGTAACCTCCAGGACCAGGATTCCCTTTGGCAGCACCATCTGTATATATCGTAATCATGAAACAAAGTAAATGAAAATCCAGTAGCGGAAAATTTAAATCCCCGAATCTACACCAATAGGAAAGGCATTTGTCTTAAATATTTTAACAGCAATAGACAATAGGATTATCCCAAAAATCCTTCTTAACACATCCAAACCTGTCTTTCCAATCTTCCGCTCTAGCCATCCAGTACTTTTCAGTACAATGTAGACCAATACCAGATTCAGCAGTATCCCAATTGCGATATTGATCTGGGCAAATTCTGCCTTCAAGGTCAAAATAGTAGTCAATGTCCCCGCCCCGGCTATCAGCGGAAATGCAATGGGAACGATAGAGGCACTTTCGGTGGCATCTGGGTCTGACTTGAACAGTTCGACTCCCAGTATCATTTCAGCCCCTATTGCAAAAATGATCAGCGCACCTGCAATGGCAAAATCTTCTACTCCGATTCCGAAAAGCCCTAGAATTGATTTCCCTGCTAAGAGAAAAAGAATCATCAAAATCCCAGCAGTCAAGGTGGCTTTTTCAGATTGGATATGCCCAACTTTCTGCCGCAAATTGACAATTATCGGAATGGACCCTAAAATATCGATTACTGAAAAAAGTATTAGGGAAACTGATAGAATTTCTTTCAAATCAAACATCCCGCAAAATTAGAGAATTTATCCTTCAGGAATGGATAATCGCATTTTGGAATTTATTCATCGCTCCCTTTTATTTCCCACTCAACCTAAGCCCATTTGTGGAATTGCCGCCAATGTGTATCTTGTTTTTTAGTAACCCTCAACCCATAACCTATGAATCCACTAAATCGAAGAGAATTTTTAAAAGGCAGTTCTGCATTCCTGTCATTGGCAAGTTTTGGCTTGTTCAGTATGGATTTTAAAGACCGTGAAGGCCCGCTTCAGGTTGCATTGATCGGGACAGGTTGGTATGGAAAATCCGATCTTTTTCGGCTGATTCAAGTAGCAGATGTCGAGGTGGTGGGGTTATGTGATGTAGATAGCAAGCAGTTGGAGGAAGCGGGAAGACTTGTATCCACCCGTCAAAAATCAGGGAAAGTCCCCGCTCTTTATGAAAATTACAAGGAGCTTCTCGCAACTGAAAAACCAGAATATGTATTGATTGGCACACCGGATCATTGGCATGCCCTGATGGCAATAGATGCTGTGAAAAGCGGGGCCCATGTATACCTGCAAAAGCCAATTTCTGTGGATGTCATCGAAGGAGAAGCGATCTTGGCAGCAGCTAGAAAATACGACCGAAAAGTGCAAATAGGCACCCAACGCCGCAGTACGCCACATTTGGTCAGAGCAAAACAAGAAATTATTGACTCTGGAAAACTTGGTAAAATCTCACATGCAGAAGTCTGCTGCTATTATCACATGCGCAACAGAAGCAATCCTGAGATAATTCCCGTTCCGGAGAACTTGAACTATGAGCTTTGGGCCGGGCCCGCCCCCATGCTTCCCTACCGCGGAATTTTACATAGAGGCTGGCGGGCATTTATGGAATATGGAAATGGAATTGTAGGTGATATGTGCGTGCATATGCTTGACAGTGTGCGCTGGATGCTGGATTTGGGGTGGCCGGTGCAAGTAACTTCTACAGGTGGTATCTATGTGGACAAGGATTCTATAGCCAATATTTCCGACACGCAAACAGCAATATTCGAATTTGATGAAATGAATGTAGTCTGGCAGCACCGCTCTTGGGGCAATCCAGTTGACAAAGATTATCCTTGGGCATTCAAGATCTATGGTGAAAATGGCATGCTAGCTGGAAGCCCAATGCGCGCAGATTATTATCCTGAAGGTGACGGGGATTCAATCCATTATGATGTTGTGCTGGAGAAAGAGCAATATCCCGAAGATATCACTGAAAAGGACATTGAAATACATGCAGCACCTGCCACGCGTGAACAGATGAAAAACTGGCTTCAAGCCATTGAAACAGATAGTTTGCCTGTAGCAGATGTGCTTCAGGGACATATTTCGACGGCTTCATGCATTTTAGCAAATATGTCAATGGATTTAGGCGGAAGGCCCCTTCGCTATGATCCTAAGTCCATGACCGTAGTTGGGGATGAAGAAGCTACTGCTCTTTTAAAGAGACCTTATCGGGAAGGTTATGTTCATCCTGTGCCGGATCAGGTGTAGAAGAGATTTGAGACTTTAAAGATTTAAGTATCAAGTGACAAGTTGAATCAAGTAGGCAGTGATCAGTGCTGATCCTCAGTATACAAGTGCTAATTGAGGGGCGTAGCCCTGATCTCTTTGTAGAAAATAATGTATTAACCGGAAAAGAAAAGGGGCGTAGCTCTGACATCTTCAATTAACCTCAACTAGTGAATTTTTAATGGTCTGTGAGGACACAGACCAAGGCAGAGAACCAAATTGAAAGGACCAAAAGTCAAGAGCCAAGAATCAAGTGAATGTCAGTCGCAGTGTCCAGTGCTGATCCTCAGTGTGCATGCGCTAACTGAGGGGCGGAACCCTGACCTCTTACTAGAAAACAAGGGTTCAACTGCAAAACCAAAGGGACGTAGCCCTGAAATCTACCAACAATTTGATCTGTCTGAAAAGCAACAATAATGTAAATCTTAAAAGCAGTCAAAAAAATGCTAACCCTGCCTACTGCAGACAGGCCTGCTTATCTACGGCAGGATAAATCAGGACGTGACATTCTCTTCATTCCGTTTATCTAATTTTAGTTGTTGAGGGGTTGGCTTTTTGTAACTTAAGAGACACAATAAACCTCAAACCCTGATTCAATGAATTCACTTAACCGACGAGATTTTCTCAAAGGCTCTTCCGCATTGGCTACCCTGGCAAGCTTTGGATTATTAGGAATGGATTTTAAAGAGCGTGAAGGGCCTCTTCAAGTGGCTTTGATCGGTACAGGCTGGTATGGAAAGTCTGACCTTTTTCGCCTCATACAAGTGGCCGATGTAGAAGTAGTCGGGCTATGTGATCCTGACAAAAATATGCTCAAAGCTGCAGGAGACATGGTAGCGACACGCCAAAAATCAGGTAAAATCCCAGCGCTGTACGAAGATTATAAAGAACTCCTTGCTAAAGAAAAGCCAGAATATGTACTGATTGGCTCACCGGATCACTGGCATGCACTGATGTGTATTGATGCGTTGAAATCGGGGGCGCACGTTTATGTGCAAAAACCTATTTCCGTGGATGTCATCGAAGGAGAAGCAATGGTAGCAGCCGCCAGAAAATATAATAAAGTGGTGCAGGTGGGGACCCAGCGAAAGAGCACACCACATCTTATCGATGCCAAAGAACAAATTATCGACAGCGGTAAACTCGGCAAGATCTCTCATGTGGAAGTTTGCTGCTATTTCCACATGCGCGCCAATGAAAATCCACCAGTGGAGCCAGTACCAGACTTTCTCAACTATGATCTCTGGACAGGGCCAGCTCCGCTACGTCCATATGACGGTCTGCCCCACAAGCGCTGGTGGAGAACATTCATAGAATATGGTAATGGAATTACTGGTGATATGTGCGTACACATGCTGGATACAGTCCGATGGATGCTGAAGCTAGGCTGGCCAACCCAGATCACTTCCTCAGGAGGCATTTACGTGCAAAAAGATGGAAAGTCAAACATTTCGGATACGCAATCGGCAATCTTTGAATACCCTGAACTGAATGTCGTATGGCAGCACAGAACATGGGGAAATCCCGATGACCCAGAATATCCATGGGCTTTCAAGATATTTGGCGACAAAGGGATGCTGGCTGGCAGCACTATGCAGGCAGATTATACACCACTGGATAAAAATGAAAAGCCAGTTCATTTTGATTGCCTCTTCGAGCGGGAAAAATACCCGGAAGATGTTACCGAACCTGATATTGAGCTTAATGCAGCTCCCGCTACCCGTCTTCACATGCGAGATTGGCTGAAGGCTATTGAAACCGGTTCTCTGCCGATAGCAGATATTGAAGAAGGCCATATTTCTACAGCAGCCTGTATATTGGCAAATATCTCCATGGATCTCGGAGGTAGAGCATTAAAATATGATCCAAAAACGAGAACTGTACTTGGAGATCAGGAAGCTACTGAGCGATTGAGAAGGCCATATAGAGACGGTTATAGCCATCCTGAGCCAGATCAAGTTTAAAAAATATTGCTATCATAGTAGGGACCGGGCTTGGAGATCATTTAAGCCCGGTTTTCTTTTTCAGAAAACATCTTCCTATTTTGAAGGAGAACTTCAATACCATGATTCAACTAATCACAGCAAACAACGAAGACTTGAAGATCGTGCGGAACATAGCGCAACGTACTTGGCCAGAAACTTTTGGAGAAATCCTCAGTTCTGCTCAAATCGACTACATGCTCAATATGCTTTACGATCTGAAAAAACTTGAGGAACAATGTGCTCAAGGGCATTCCTTTCTACTTGCGGATGAAACTGGAGAGAAACTTGGATTTATAGGATTTGAGATCAATCAGGAACTTGGAAAGACAAAAATCCATAAAATATACATCTTGCCATCCGCTCAGGGAAAGGGAATTGGAAAGCTGTTGATCAATGCTGTAAAAGAAATTGCGCAGAAAAATGACCAAATCAGCCTTTTGCTGAATGTGAACAAATACAACCGTGGAGCAATTGAATTTTATGAATACCTGGGATTTACAATCATCAAAAGCGAAGTCATAGAAATCGGTAATGGTTATGTAATGGACGATTATGTGATGGAACTAATTCTTTGAGCTATTAAAAGTCCTTGGGGGTCTTGTTCTGACCTCGAAGGTTTTAGCCCAGCTAGTTGAAAATAGTAACAAGACCTTCGGGGAATTTCTAATCCTCAAAGGACTACATCAAATAGGTTAAAAGTCACCTCAACGAATCTCCAGTTCGGTATTCCAAAGTACCAATCCGTTGGCTGGTGCTGGTGGCAATTTTTCCAAATCATCTGGATACACTAACCTACGGGCAATAGCTGATGTGGTCATCTCTCCTCTTCCTGCTTGCCAAACACTGGACATCATCATGCGTACTTGATGATGTAAAAAACCTGTTCCTGCCACCTCAAAATAAAAAATCTGTTCAGGGAAAATTGCACCTATGAATTCATTGGTTTCATGAATACTTGCAGAAAGTACTTCTCGCCAGTAATCTATTTTATTTTCAGAAGATCTACAAAATCCTTTAAAATCATGACTTCCAACAAAACTTGCACAGACTTCCTTCATTGTCTCCCAATTTAGGTCTTCAGGGATATTGACCATATAGGCTGAAGCAAAGGGATGAAAACTGGCGGAATTTGAGAAATAATAACGGTAAGTTTTCTGCTTTACAGCTTGAATAAGATTAAAGTTTGGTGAAACTTCTTGAACAGAATTAAGCTGAATATCCTGAGGTAAATGGTTATTGAACTGTGGAAGAAGGGAAGCCATTTCCACTTTCTCCCGAAGAAAAAGTTGCACATATCCTCCATTACACGACACTCCCGAATCTGTACGGCTCCCTCCAATCAATGAGAAATCGGCATGTCCCAACACATGCTTAATCACCCGCTCAAGTCTTCGCTGTACGGTGGGTTGATTAGGCTGCGGCGCCCAACCTTTATAGCGCGCGCCAAAGTAAGAAATAGCGAAAAGGTAAGAAAATGGTCGGCTTTGCAAATGGATGAGGTTTACTCTTTATACCGCAAAGGTAATAACCTGAGTTCGATTATTCTCGCTTGGTCAAAACGCTTTTAGCTAGTGAGATGCTGGATTTTTCCTGAACGTACTATCGGGATAGTACGGAAGGAAAAAACGAAGCAGCTCGCTGTTTAAAAGTGATTGAACTTTAATCTTTTAATAAAAACACACCACATAGGCACATAGGTTAGGGGAACAGAACGAAAATTGAAGGGCCTGTCCTACAAAATAAACTACTGAAACCTATGACGCTATGTGGTTCGATTTATTTTAGATTTGAACTGACTTAATGATTATGGAATATTAGATTTTTATTTGGCCACAGCCACTAAGGGTAAAACTTCGATCGCTTGTCATAGTTGAGAAATAACCTTTCTACACTATGCATTTAATTTCGAGAGCCACAGCATTAATCTTTTGTTTAATTTCTTTTCAGGTTTCGGCACAATCACCAACCCAGACAATTAGGGGTACAATTGTGGATCAAATCTCAAAGGTTCCTCTCGTTGGAGCCTCAGTAGTACTAGTGGGTTCAGATCCAATTTTGGGTGCAACTACGGATTTATCCGGAGATTTTAAACTAGAAAAAATCCCTGTAGGAATTCAAACAATAAAAGTGAGTTACATGGGATATAAAGAAATACTTATCCCCAATATCATCATCAATTCAGGCAAAGAATCTGTGCTTACAATCGCAATGGAAGAAGACATTACTGAAATCGGCGAAGTGGTCGTCACTGCCAACGAAAAGGACCGGACACTGAATGAAATGATTGCAGTCAGTGGAAGAACTTTTTCAGTTGAAGAAACACGAAAATTTGCGGCGGCTGTAAATGATCCCGGCCGAATGGTGACTTCCTTTTCAGGGGTAACCGGAACTGATGATGGAAACAACAATATTTCTATCCGCGGCAACAGTCCCAATGGTTTGCTTTGGCGCATGGAAGGAATAGATATCCCAAATCCCAATCACTTTGTCAATCCAGGTACATCAGGAGGAGGAGTGGCAATTCTCAGTTCCCAATTATTGGCAAACTCAGATTTCCTGACAGGTGCTTTTCCTGCAGAATATGGAAATGCGCTTTCAGGAGTTTTTGATCTAAATCTACGGAAAGGAAACAATGAAAAGCGGGAATTTACCCTACAAGCTGGATTTTTGGGGACAGATATCGCCGCAGAAGGGCCCCTTGCAAGGAACTATAAAGGTTCATATTTAATCAATTACCGATATTCTACGCTATCCCTGCTTTCTAAAATTGGTGTTCCACTAGGGGATTTTGTGACCAACTTCCAAGACTTATCCTTTCATGTCTTTTTACCTACAGGCCCAAAAAGCACAATCAACCTATTTGGCTTTGGTGGTCTAAGCGATCAAAAAAGTGATCCAGTGAGTGATTCCCTGGAGTGGGAAGCTGATTATGATCGTTATGGATCTAAATTCTTCTCCAATACTGGTGCAGTGGGGATCAAGCATTCTTACCTACTGAATAAAGCTAATTTCCTACAAACGTCTGTTTTAGCTTCTGGAAATGAAATTGGAACCAGCGAATTTCGACTGGATGAAGAATATCGGAGCCAAGACCGGTACTTTGATAGTTTTTCGAATTCTAAAATAACGGTTAGTACCGTACTCAACACTAAAATATCTGCAAGAATGAGTCTTCGAAGTGGCCTATACTTCAACCAGCTCTATTATAATCTAAAGCAGGATGAATTTGAGGAGCAACTTAACGGTCTGGTGACAGAAATTGATTCCAAAGGAAACACCCAAAGTATCCAGGCATTTTCACAATTAAATCTCAAAGCAAATGAGCGTCTTACAGTAAATGTTGGGATCCATTACCTTCAACTATTATTGAATAATTCTTGGTCAATAGAGCCAAGGCTAAGCGCTACCTATCAGCTGGATGAATCGCAGCGGCTAAGTTTAGGGTATGGATTACATAGCCAAGTGCAGCCACTAGGAACTTATTTTGCGGAGCAAGAGACGGAAGAAGGTGTCCTTTTGTCAAATAAAAATTTAGATCTCAGTAAATCCCAGCATTTTGTCTTAGGCTATGACCGCTCGTTAAGTTCATTTTTAAGATTAAAAGTGGAAACCTATTATCAACATTTATACGAGATTCCCGTCAAACTTGGAACAGATGAAACCTACTCAATTATCAATCAACAATGGTCATTCGCTACCGATCCACTAGTGAATGAAGGCTATGGAAAAAACTATGGAGTAGAACTTACATTGGAACAATTCACTCACAATAATCTTTACTTCTTACTGTCTACTTCCTTTTATAATTCCCTGTACAAGACGAGGGAAAACGTATGGCGGAACACCCGCTATAATGGCAATATGAACGTGACTTTCACAGCTGGAAAAGAATTTAATTGGAAAAAAGAGCGGGTATTCGGAATCAATTTACGCGCAATTTATACCGGGGGATTGCGGGATACTCCCATTGACTTGGCAGCTTCACGGCAACAAGGGGAGACAGTATATAATGAGGAGCAAGCTTTTCAAACGCAAAACCCTGCTTATTTCCGGACAGATTTGCGTTTTAGTTTAAAACGAAACAGAGCCAAATCCACGAGAACATGGTCACTTGACATTCAAAACGCGACTAACCGGAAAAATGTCTACGGCAGTTATTTTGAACCTATGACGGGAGAGATCAAAACTTCATACCAAGCTTCACTCATCCCAATATTGAGTTATCGCATTGAATTTTAAAAAGTGTTCAGTATTCAATTGTTCATTTTGCGTCATCGGTAGGTACGAAGCAATCTATTTCAGGCAAGGTCACAGTATTCAGTATTCATTCAGTTAATTAACTATCATATTAATAACAGGTTTCAGTTATATAAACTGATTTTCGTTTATCAAAAATCCTATTTCTATAGAAGGATATTGTTCACCGGATTCATCCTCGTATTACCAATAGCCTAAACAACTATGGAATTACATTCAAAGGAATAGTCTGTTATAGCAAAGCGGTACCTTAAGCGCCAATGGGAGCCAATCGAATTTTATTCGTCTAGTTAAGTTAGCCTCATGTATTCTGCAATTAGTTGTTCATTTGTGTCTTTGCTTTTTGATAAGGTTTCAATGATCTTTTCTCGTTCTGTTACCGTTCTATTTTGGCTCAACTTCTTCTTGGCTTGTATATCAGTAACAATAATTTCAAAAGCAACAATTCCTTTTGACATTCTCAATTTGTATTCTTCAGGGAAATAGTCCCATTGTTTTCTGTATGAAATCTCGTAGTTGTCAATTGTCGCTTCAAGTACTTCAAAAACTCGCTCGGTTTCTGTAATTAAATTACCTTTTCCGTAGGCGTGAACGGATAGGTAATTCCAAGTCGGCACGTTAAGTTCTTTGTCATAGTTTTTTGTCGAAATGTAAGCATGGGGTTCGCTAAAAATCACCAAAACCTCATTGCTGTCAATGTCTTGCCATTGTTCGTTTGCTTTTGCAAAATGCGAAGTCAGAACTACGTTATCATCTTTTTCAGTTACAAAAAATGGTAAATGAGTCGCAATCGGAAAACTGTTCTTAGCCGTAATAACTGTCGCAAAACTAAACTGTCTCATAAATGCTACAATTTCGTTTTTGTCTGTCATTAAGTTTGTTTTCGGAATGTACATGGTCTTACTGTTCTTTTATCGGCTTATAATTGAACTCAGCTTCGGTAATATCATACAAAAGTGAAGGCACAGATTTGCAGGCAGATCAATACGATCCGCCCAAGCTTTTTTAACAATTCAATTGAAGGCCGTCCTTCCACAGAAAGATTTCGGGGCTACGCCCCTTTACTTTTCCAGTTTGAACATTTCATTTCTAAGTAGAGGTCAGGGCTACGCCCTTAGATTGTTGCTAGCTGTTCTACAAACCGACCACCCTGCCTGAATACTTTGCTTCTTGGTCTTGATTCTGTACTCTTGCCCCTTGGTTCTTGATTCTTAGTTCTTCCTTTGACTCTACCAATAAACTGGTCCTTTACCCAAATATTTTTCACAAATCGGCAAATAGTAATCCTTTACATCCTCCAAATCATAAATTTTGGGTGATTTGGTATACAGGTCATATTTATTAAAATCGAGAATCCACTCTTTATATTTTAAATCCTGTGGAGCTTCAAATTGGGAATAACTTCCGCCATTGTGCCAAGGATAAAATGAATGATAGCGAACCATGACCATTCCTTCTTCAGGAATTTTGTTGGTCGGATGATTCTTCAATACTTGGTAAAAATATTCATCATGTCCCCAGGCAAGGTTAAGATTATCAAGCCCACATCCGGGAGAATAAACACCAAGATCGGTATTGTATCGGGGATCCTGCATATCTGGATTAAGGGCATTAAACTCTGGATAGACACAGGTATCTGGAAGTTTCGCTCCTACGACAAACACATCTCCAACAAGACCCCACTGTTCTGCTTGGCTGGTACCATCTTCATTACTTCCCCAGAGGTACATCACCTTACCAAGATCATGAATCAAGCCTACCAGCTGCATCCAATCAGGTCTTTTGTCTTCGCGAAGTGCTTCTGCAGATTGTATTAAATGCTGCACATTCGGCAAATCAAGATCCGGATCGCTTACATCTATTAGCGCATTTAGCTTTTCCATCGCTTCCCAAATAGTCATTGGCTTGTCAAAAGTAAGGTACTTGGCCTTCATCCGCTGAACATACTCATAAGTTTGATACATACGCATCTTGCGATAATGCTCGCGCACGGCAGCTGTGACCTCCGATTGGTCGTAATTCCTGAACTCCTTTTCTGTAGTTTCCATATTCTTAACCGATTGTACCTAAAATTACATAAATAATCACTGTAATTCCAATGAGGATACCTCCCATGATAGGAGCATATTTCCAAGGAACGATATTCAATTTACCCGCATCCTTTATTACAAATTTTTCAACAACTGGATAACGTAAAGAGACCAAATGCATCACCAAAATATTCAGTAAGAATTCAATTCCCCAAATATGTACAAAATGAACGTTTACTTTCAAAACCATGTCCATGATGACATAAAATGCCAATCCAAAAATCAGTCCAGCCCTTGCTCCTGCGGCTGATACTTTTGGAAAAAAGAACCCAGCAATAACTACACTTGCCATCGGAACAAAGAAGATCCCATTTAGCTGTTGTAGGAGTTGATACAAGCCGGCAGGAGCATTTGCTACGAAAGGAGCAATAACAATCGCTAAAATAGCAAGAATGGCAGATGTCCATTTCCCCACCCGAACGAGTGCACCTTCAGTTGCATCGCGGTCGATATAAATTTTGAAAACATCCAAGCTGAAAATAGTTGCGGCGCTATTTAAAGCACTATTAAATGTACTTAATATAGCCCCCATCACAACGGCCACAAAGAAACCGGACATCCAAGTCGGCAGCACACGCTTCACCAACAGTGGGTACACGCTATCCTGCTGATCATAAAGTGAATCTCCAAAATAGTAGAAGCCGATAATCCCGGGCAACACAATCACCAACGGAATCATAATTTTCAAAACACCTGTGAAAAGCAGTCCTTTTTGGGCTTCCTTCAAGCTGACTGCCCCAAGGGCCCGCTGTACAATAGACTGGTGCATCGTCCAGAAATAAAGCTGGTTGATAATCAATCCTGTAAATAATACTTCAAAAGGTAGAATTGAATCTCTTGCTCCAGGTCCTATTGAAGGCTCTTTACTAATGACATTAAACTTCTCGGGCGCACTATTGAATACTTTGGCCAGCCCGCTGAAAATATTTCCGTCTCCGATATCCCAAAGCGCCAAAAATGGAACCAGAAGACCGGCTACAAGAAGCCCAAATCCGTTAATGGTATCAGTATAGGCAACCATCTTCAATCCTCCAAAGATTGCATACACCGCCCCAATCACACCAACCACCACCACTGTCAACCAGATTCCGTCCGTCTGAGAAATGGAGAGAGCATGGGAAATATCAAAAATTGATTCAATATTAATAGCCCCAGTATATAACACTATTGGAAGCAACGTGACTACGAAAGAAATGATAAGTAGCAAGCTGATCAGCGCCTGTGTTTTTTTATCAAACCTTTTTTCTAAGAACTCCGGAATAGTGGTCAATCCCATTCGAAGATACTTTGGCACAAAATATAGCGCTCCGATCACCAAAGCAATCGCGGATGTCACTTCCCAAGCAATAATGATGGCCCCATTCTTATATGCTGAGCCATTCATCCCCACGAGATGTTCTGTAGAAATATTTGTCAGCAACATGGAACCGGCAATCACTACCCCTGTGAGACTTCTTCCACCGAGAAAGTAACCATCCTGAGTAGTCAGGTTTTGCTTTCTGAGCATCCAAGATGAATAAATCGCTACAAAAGAGGTAAATGCGAGAAAACTTAAAAATGCAAGCACGGGAAGGATTTTGGGTGGGTTGTTAATCTATTTGGTTGGAAAATAGCTAAAAAACCTGAGTTCGCAAATCATGACCAAAACCAAGGAGCAGTTTGAAATATAAAGCCTTCCTGTAGGCAGGCAGGTGTGGTCAGTCTTCAGTGCCCGACTGTTAAAGGCAGGAAGTATGACGCTAATCTCTTAGGCAATGGATCATGGACTATTAGGCAATTCCCCTAAATGTACTCCCATCGGCTAGGAAGAATAAAGAGTAAAAACCACCAAAATGAGCAATAAAAGTCAAAAACTTTAATGACTTTCAATTGTACCATCTCCTTAATAACTTAGCAAGTTTCCGAAAGCGGGAACGATCCACCCAGAAGCAACAATCCCTTAAATCGTATATTTTTCATCCGAAAATAAAAATGAGCTATCCAGTATACATGAATGGTTTTCAAGATACTCACGGTAAACATTTTTTAGGTATGCAGGAACTTATTATTTCAAATTTCCATTTCAATCCTATATTTAGAAATCAAGAAACTTTAAACTAAACATATAATGGGAAAAGCGATAGAAATTACCGACGCCAACTTTGAAGAAATTATCAAATCAGAACAACCTATTTTAGTTGATTTCTGGGCCGAATGGTGTGGACCATGTAAAATGATCGGACCTATAGTTGAAGAATTAGCAGGTGATTATGATGGTAAAGCAGTAGTGGGCAAAGTGGACGTGGATGCCAATCCAGGAGTAGCTCAGGCATTCGGCATCCGATCTATCCCTACACTACTATTCTTCAAAGGTGGAGAGATTGTGGATAAGCAAGTGGGAGCTGTGCCAAAGTCGGTACTGGCTACTAAGTTAGATGCACAACTTTAATCCTATTTAACAGACAGGTTAATGGCCGCAGGGATTTCCTTGCGGCTTTTTTTATGTAAATATTAACCGCAATGAACACGGAGGGTGACACAGAGTCCACAACTTAATGGCAAGAAGCTCCTGTTCCCAATTTTCATTATTTTAAAATAGATTCTACCATGAATTTAATGGAGATCTTCCAGAAGTAAGAAAGCTAAACACCAACAATATCCAAGTAAACATATAATTCCAACCACATAGGAACATAGGTTTTAGTGATTGGGCAAGATATTTAAATACTCCTTTACAAAAGTCTTTTGTCCTTCCTTTCGAATCCTTCAGCTTGCCCTCCTATTATCTCATATGTCACTTTATCCGTCGTTTAGTTAAAACACCTATCTATCTATGTGCTGCATTTTGTGCTGTATAGGATCACTATTTTCCATTGAATATGGGTGAACCTCAACTAGCATGGGGTCGCTCAATCCAATAGAAAGGTGGCTGTAATCGAGTACGGGCTGTAGACAGTCGACCGTTGTCAGTGGACAATCATTCTACCAATGGCTGCTGAAATTACCTGCTAAACTAAAAGCGGATATACATAATGTTTTTTACCTTCATGTATAAATGAATGAAAAATTAATTTCACTGGATGAACTCTGGACTTTGCGCAAGCAATTTCCTTTAATAGACGGCCGAAGCGAAGGAGAGTTTGCTCAAAGTAAAATCCCAGAATCGTACAACCTTCCTATTCTTACTGATTCTGAACGTACTGTAGTAGGCACACTCTATAAAGAAAAAGGTTCAGAAATCGCCATCCTCAAAGGATTTGAATTGGTTGGCCCCCGCTTCCATGAGATACAGAAAGAGGCAATTGCACAATTTCCGGAACGAAAAATAATCGTGTACTGCTGGCGTGGGGGAATGCGAAGTCAAATTTTGGCATGGATCCTCAGTATGATAGGCTTTGAAGTATACAGGCTGAAGGGCGGTTACAAAACATACCGTACGTTTACTTATGAACTTGTCAGGAAAAAGTGGAAATTCATCGTTCTTGGCGGAAAGACAGGTACCGGAAAAACCATACTACTTCAAGAACTGGAAAAGTCAGGTGAGCAAATCATTGATCTGGAGAATTTGGCCAATCATAAAGGCTCAACATTTGGTGCTATAGGACAAAAACCTCAACCGACAGTGGAGCAATTTGAAAATCATCTTGCTGAAGCACTTTTAAAGCTGAACCCGGGTGAACCTATTTGGATAGAAAATGAAAGCAGGAGAATTGGACGCACTATTCTTCCTGCAGAGTTCTATAATCAGTTATTGAGTAGTCCTATTATAGATATCTTCAAATCCGATGAAGAGCGAATCAAACATATTTCTGAAGAATATTCCAACCTTCCCACTGATGAACTTATTCAAGCAGTGCTTCGGATCAAGAAACGTCTGGGTGGGCAAAGAACCGCCAAAGCAATTGAAGATATCATCGAAAGAAATCATGCCTCTTGGATTGAAAATTTACTGATATATTACGATAAGACTTATGAATTTGACCGGGCCAGGCACCTGAACGAAAACAGTTTACAGATAGACCTATCCGGAGCAAACCGATCAACTTCCCTTCTAAAACTTCTAAAAGCGAAAACTCTATTTTATGGAAAATAAACCAACCAGACTTACTGAATGGAGCGAGGGATCAGGATGTGGATGTAAAATTGCCCCGGCTATTTTGGATGAGATTCTAAGACAAAGTGGAAGCTCCGCATCATTAGACGTCAATCTTCTGGTAGGCAACAGTTCCAAAGATGATGCAGCGATCTATCAGGTTTCCCCGGAGTTGGCAGTGATCAACACGGTAGATTTTTTTACTCCGATAGTGGATGATCCATTTGATTTTGGAAGAATTGCTGCTGCAAATGCACTTTCAGATGTCTATGCAATGGGTGGAAAACCAATATTTGCAAATGCAATTTTGAGCTGGCCTGTAGAGAAGCTTGATCCTGAGCTTGCAGCCAAAGTCTTGGCAGGTGCAAAAAGCATTTGCAAAACTGCAGGCATTGAACTGGCCGGAGGCCATTCTATTGCTGCAAAAGATCCCATTTTTGGGCTGTCTGTGAACGGTATAATTCATCCCCACAAGATCAAAAAGAACCATGGCGCAAGGAAAGGAGACATTATTTACCTTACCAAACCATTAGGAATAGGTGTGCTTGCAACAGCCTTAAAACGTCAAAAAATTACAGAAAAAGACTACCTCAACTTGCTTGACACCACCTGCCGACTGAATTCCATTGGGGAGCTTCTTGGCAATCATGAAGAGGTCCACGCTATGACAGATGTTACTGGCTTTGGATTGTTGGGGCATCTGATAGAAATGTGCGAGGGATCTACTATTTCGGCAGAAATTGACCTACACAAACTGCCATTGCTTGAAGGAGTTCAGGAATACATTACCCAATTCATTTTCCCTGACAACACCTATCGTAATTGGAACGCTTACAGTTCCAAAACCAAAGGTGTAAATGGAATGGAGCTCGTAAAACTCTGCGATCCCCAAACTAGTGGCGGATTGATGCTAGCTATAAATCCAGAAAATAAAGATTGGTTTGAAGAGTCGATGAAGCAATACAACCAAGTGATCTGGGAAATCGGAAGGTTTACAGATAAGGGTGAGCAAGTCGTAGAGGTATTGCATTAATTTTTAGTAGATTAGACATTGGATGTTGGAAGTTGGGTGTTTGATATGGGGTGTGGGGCGTTGGGTAAAAAGAGATGGAGGACCGGAAACCGACGACAGGAGCTGGGAGAGCTGTGGCCTATGGACTATTTGGTATTTTGTATTCGGAATAAAGAAAAGGCCAGAGGTAAGTACCAAGTTGGGAGAAGAAGGACAGAGAATCAAGAATCAGGCATGAGTCTCAATAGTGCCCAGGATTCAGTAACAGTTTGCGGTCTCCGTGATCAGTGTTCAGGTAATGTTTGAAAATAGACGGGAGACTGAATAGGTTCAGCTAACTATGTTAATTAAGGGGCGTAGCCTTGACCTCTTTTTAGAAAACAAGGTGTTTACAGAAAATGCAAAGGGGCGTAGCCCTGACATCTTAACTTGAAGTTTGGCGTGGGATGTGCGATGTTGGGTGTAAAAAGAGATGGAAGACCGGAGACAGGGGCTGGGAGAGCTGTCGACTGTGATCTGTGGACTATACCGCCTATAATTGAATCCTTAATCTGAGCAAGGTTACCCTTAACTTGAATATATCCTCCTTTTTAACGCTACTCCTATTTCTATGAAAACATTCTTTTTAACGGCTCTATCATCAATTTTACTTGGATTTTCTACACTTAATGCTCAGGTTCAAGAAAATGTTACCAGTGAACTGGTCATTCTGAACATAAATACTGGGGAAGAAAAAACACTTCTGAAGGAGCCAAGGCACTTTGAGGCGCCAAACTGGTCAAGAGATGGAGAATATTTGATTATTAACGCTGCAGGATTCTTAGAGAAAATAGATTTAAAAGGAAAAAATTTAGGACAAATTCATCCTGATAAAATCTCACGTGTAAACAATGATCATGGGGTAAGCTTTGATGGGAAAACTCTTGTATTCAGCAAAAATGAACAAGGTCTTGGATCACGTATTTATACAATTCCCCTAGCCGGAGGAGAGCCAAAATTAATCACTCCCAATCATCCAAGTTATTGGCATGGAATCAGCCCCGATGGGAAGATATTGGTCTATTGTGCGGAACGGAATGGCGTTTGGGATGTGTACTCCATTTCTACTCATGGTGGTGATGAGCAGCGGATTACTACTGCTGATGGGCTCGACGATGGTCCGGAATTTTCCTATGATGGAAACTGGATCTATTTCAATTCCAACCGAACTGGTAGAATGCAGGCTTACCGCATGAAACCCGATGGAAATAGTGTTGAACAATTAACAGATGATGCCTTGGACAACTGGTTTCCACATCCTTCTCCTGACAATCAATCAGCAGTGATAATTTCTTATCTGGAAGATCAAAAAGGCGCCCATCCATTTGGCAAAGATGTTAAGCTTCGCTTGCTGGATGTGGAGACTAAAGAAATCCGCGATCTGACAGATATATTCTATGGGGGACAAGGTACCATCAATGTCCACAGTTGGTCACCAGATGGTGAATGGATCGCTTATGTACGGTATTATCAGCATTAAGCAGGGAGCTGGATGATAGGTGAGGGATGATGGATGTAGGTAGGCAGTGGTGAGTCAGTCGCAGTAATCAGCTGGCAGCTCTGAAGTGTGTGTAACAAGAGCCAAACCAAGAACAGTCGCAGTGGGCAGTGTTCAGTTCGCAAATACACACACAGCCACTACAACCCAGGGGCGTAGCCCTGACCTCTCAATAGAAAACAAAGTATTAACCTGCAAGCAGAGGGGCGTAGCCCTGGAATCTTTCTGCGGTCGGCAGGCCTGCTTGCCGTTGGCAGGTCTTCAATTAGATTATTGAACAGACTTCAGCAGATTGAATTGATCTGCCAAGAATCAAAAATACCGTAAACCGTATTTCATACATCATTATCTATTGAACTATAGAAGAAGAATAAACAAGTGACAACCTGCCTTCCGAAGGCAAGTTAAATCAGATGTGACAGGTGACATGAGAGGCTGTGTGAAACTCAAAGGAGAGAATTGAGTATTTAGGCAGATCCCTACCCGAATAAATCAGAGAATTCCTCTACTTTTTGCACAACCTCATGAGTCAGGTGCTCAATCGCATTGGCTGCGCAATATTTAAGAAGTGACAGCCACCGGGTTACACTCTTTTAGCTTCCAGATTAGAGACACCACCAGAAACCATAAATTTCATCACATCTGCACTCTTTACACCAAGTAATGGGGTCACTTTTTCCTTTGGAACCAGAAAAACATTCCCAGACACATTGTAGCTATGAGGAAAATACACCGCCACCATATCTGACTCTCCCACCATGCTCATATCATCCTGAGTGATAAAGCCTAATCGCATCAGCGAATCACTGATCTGCACTTTGACTGGTGAAGAAAATTTCTTTTTGTCACCAACAAAAGCTCCCATCAAGTCCTTGATACTGGTATAGATTAAATTCACCAATGGTATTTTGATCAGGCCACGCTCAAACCAATCAAAGAAGGGCTTGGCAAAAAACAGACTTGCGAGGTACCCCACAAATGTAATCAAAGCCAACACCATCAAGATGCCTATCCCAGGAATCGGTGCCGGAATGAGACTATCCAAGAAGAGAACTGTCTGAATGATAATATAAAGCGTCACCACTACAGGTGTGACAAAAAGAAGCCCCCTCAGAAAATTAGATAATATCCGCTTGTAAGTGAAATTCATGGCTTAAATGATTAAATCCTGATTATTTCTCAATAATAATCAGGATTTAAGTGGATACTAAAAAAATCGGAACATTTTATCAGTCTGGAAGAATCTTGACCTTGACACTTCGGAAATAGGCAACAGAATTAGGGTCATGCGCCTGAAGTGCAATAGTACCATGATCAACTTTCTTGGTACCCAAATCTCCACCACGTTTCTCATCCTTGGACTGATCATATACATTAATCGTCTTACCATTGATCTTCACGGTCACCACGTCACCTTCCACAATGATGTGCTCCGTATACCACTCGCCGTCTTCCACATACACTTCTTTGACATCCTGATAAGAATATACACTTCCTGTCTTTCTCCAGTCACTATGACTCTGGTTCACTTGGATTTCGTAACCAACATTTGGCCAGCCATCTTCCTGATATTGGGTATGGATGAAAATGCCGGAATTGGTCTGTGGCATTGTTTTAACTTCAGCAATGATCTCAAAATTGTTAAAATCGTGATTTGCCACATCTCCCATATAGAACATATGCGCACGCGGTCCATTTACTTTAATTACACCATCTTCAATGGTAAAGGAGTCAGAATTTTCAGAGATCTTCCATCCATCGAAGTTCTTCCCGTTAAACAGCTCTATCCAATCATTACTTTGTGCTGAGACAGAAATAGAAAGAGCAAAAATGCAAAAAAGAGATAATAGGGTTTTCATAAGTTGAGGCTATTGTTTATGATTTAAGAAGTGCAAAAGTTACAAGCAAATTGATAAAGATCAATTACCGCTAAAAACAAAAGCCCTGAGATTTTCCCAGAGCTTTTAAAATATCTACTTAAACTGTTGGATTCTATTACAAATCGATTCCCATAAAGGACATAAATGCCAATCCCATTAAGCCTGTCAAAAGCATGGTAATGCCCAATCCTTTCAAGCCATTTGGCACATGGGAATATTTTAACTTTTCACGGATCGCAGCTAATGCAATAATTGCTAGCAACCATCCTACCCCCGATGCAAATCCATAAACAGATGCTTCTGCTAATGTATAATCCCGCTGTGCCATAAATAAGGAACCGCCAAGGATTGCACAGTTTACCGCGATCAAAGGGAGGAAAATACCCAATGCTCCGTATAGAGCTGGTGCAAATTTCTCTACAATCATCTCCACCAATTGAACCATGGCGGCAATGATTGCAATAAACATAATGAACCGTAAGAAAGAAAGATCAATATCAGCCAAACCTGGACTAATCCAAGTCAGAGCACCTTCTTTCAACACATATTCATTCAATAGCCAGTTTGTAGGAACAGTAACCGCTAATACGAAAATAACAGCAGCTCCCAAACCCATTGCTGTACTTACTTTTTTGGAAACTGCCAAGAAAGAGCACATTCCCAAGAAGTAAGCAAAAATCATGTTGTCGATAAAAATCGACCGAATTCCTAAATTAAATAATTCCATTTTCTTCAGTTGATTTAATGTTCAACATAACCTGTCTTGGTACGCTGCACCCAGATGATCAGACCAAGAATCATGAATGCTCCTACTGGTGACACCATCAAGCCATTGGTGGCAAGAGAGAAGTCAGGACCAAACAGACCTGAAATACTATCGTAGATAGGAAGGCCAAATAGAGATCCTGAACCAAGCAATTCCCTGAAGAAAGCTACAGCCAAGATGATCCAGGAATAACCCAAGGCAGAACCCAAACCATCCAATACAGAATCATAAGGTTTATTTCCTAAAGCAAAAGCCTCCAAACGGCCCATTACAATACAGTTGGTAATGATCAACCCGACAAATACAGAAAGTTCCTTGTACATATCGTACGCAAATGCTTTCAGCACTTCATTTACCAAGGTCACCAAGGTTGCTACTACTGCAAGCTGTACGATTATCCGAACACGCCCCGGGATAGTAGTCCGCATCAATGAAATCACAAAATTTGACATCACTACTACGAAAATAACCGCAATAGCCATTACCAAAGTAGGTTTCATCTGTGTGGTAACTGCCAATGCCGAGCATATACCCAATACTTGAATAGTTACTGGATTGTCATCAATTAACGGATCCGATACGAGCTTTCTTCTTCGTTTGGAAAGCAGCGCTTCGGCAGGTTTTTTTTCTAATGTTTCAGCACTCATGTTTTTATTATTCTTGAGTTGATGTTTCTATTAAAGAGCAGCCACAGCTGAAGATGATTTCTGACTTTCAATGTATGCCTGATAATTAACAAGGTAATTCTTCAGCATGTTATTGACACCTTTGGCAGTGATCGTAGCACCAGAAAGACCATCAACTTGATGGGGGTTATCTGAATAATCCTTTCCTTCACCTTTCTGCATCTCTACAGCTACCAGCTCACCAGATTCATTAAAGATTGTCTTGCCTTCATAGCGCGACTGTACTTCCGGCTCTGTAATCCTCGCTCCCAAGCCAGGTGTTTCACCCGCATGCGCCAAAGTAATACCGCCGATGGTATTCATATCTGTATCCAAAGCAATATATCCCCAAATTGAGTCCCATAGTCCAGCACCATATATCGGGAAGATATAAGACTTAACCTTCTCAGGACTACCTTCATCGTGATATTTAAACACAGGATACAGTCTTTCCTCAGCAGGTCTCTTGTAGTTTTTCTCAATATCTACTGCCTCAGCAGTAACCGCCGTGCCTTCTTGCTCGGTAACTTCCTTGCCGCTGATGTCCACCACTATAGAAGAAATATGGCTTTCATAATAAGCATTGATTTCCTGTGGTTTCATTGCACCTATTTCCTCCAAAGGAATCACGGCACCTAGAATTTGCTTCTTGGTATCCAAGGCTATTGCTTCTTTCTGCATTGGCCCCAGAACCTGAGAAGTACCTGAAAGAAGCAATCCCAATATTACCGTCAAAATGACGGAGAATGTAATAATATAAGCGTTAGACTGTTGCACGTTGTAACCTCCTTGTTTTATTTGCTTTAACTACATAATAATCGATCAACGGAGCGAAAACGTTCATCAGCAATACCGCAAGCATAATTCCCTCCGGATAAGCTGGGTTTGTCACCCGAATGATCACTGTAAGCATCCCAATCAAAAGACCATAAATCCACTTTCCTGTTTCTGTCTGCGAAGCAGAGACTGGATCGGTCGCCATAAATACGATACCAAATGCAAGACCACCCATTACCCAATGGTATTGTGGAGGCATTGCCATGTATTCGTTAACCGCGAATAAGTTCATCACTACCCCCATAAGGTATGCGCCTGCAAAACCAGATACAATAATTTTCCAGCTTCCCACTCCGGTAGCTACCAAAATTAATGCTCCAATCAAGGCCATCAACGTAGATGTCTCTCCGATAGAACCAGGAATCCAGCCCATAAACATATTGCCAAAGCTATAAAGGTCTGCACCTAATGCTGTATTGTGACTAGCGAGTGCCTCAACTGCTGTCTGAGTTCCTTCAACTCCTGCATTGTAGACTACAGAAAGCGCTGTAGCTCCAGAGAATCCGTCTACAGGCATCTTATCTCCAAGATAGGTCCAAACTAGGTCACCTGAAATTTGAGCAGGGTAAGCAAAATACAAGAACGCTCTTGCCGTCATTGCGACGTTCAGGATGTTCATACCTGTACCACCAAATACCTCTTTGGCAATTACGACAGCAAAAATTGTAGCCAGAGCCACTTGCCAAAGCGGCGTGGTCGCCGGTACCACCAACGGAATCAGCATCCCGGTCACCAGGAAACCTTCATTAATCGGGTGCTTGCGGATCACGGCAAAAATAGCTTCCACAATACCTCCTGCCGTATATGCAACGATTATAATCGGCAATACCAACTTGATTCCGATCCAGGCTTTATCGCCAAAATCTTCCCAAAGTCCAGCTGTACCGCCAGTAGCCAACAAATGTTGATGACCTGTATTGTAAATACCGAAAAGCAAACATGGGATCATGGCGATTACCACCGTGATCATCATTCGCTTCAAATCTATTGCATCTTTTACCTGGGCACCTTTGATCCCCGTAGTATGATTTGGGCTGAAGAGAAAGGTCTCCCCCGCCTCGAATGCGTAATAAAACTTCTCAAGCTTGCCACCCTTTTCAAAAAGTGGTCGCTGCTTGTCCATTAAATCTCTTAGAAACTTCATATGGATTAACTGTATTGGATTAATTCAATTCCTTTTCTTACCAACTCCTGCACAGGATGTTTTGACACATCCACAAACTCGCAAAGGGCTAGATCCTCTTCCACTACCTCGTAGATGCCCAGTTCTTCCATTTCATCATAATCTTCAGCCATTATGGCTTTCAGAAGATAAACAGGCAGAATATCCATCGGCGTTACTGATTCAAATACTCCTGTCTGTACGAATGCCCGTTCTTCTCCCCTTGCATTGGTGTCCAAAACATGCTCTTTCTTTGGATTCAAGAACGAAAACAAGCCAAGAGCTCTGTGATAACTTAAGCGCGAACTTGGCAATGCCCAAGCAAGGAATTCATAATAATCACCTTCTGGAATCACTGTTAGCTGATTGGCATAAAAACCAAGATAACCGTCCATTGCTATCTTCTCACCTGTAAGCACATTTCCAGAGATCACCCGTACATGACCTGAATCCAAATTCCCTTTTACAAAAGGGGAGGCACAGGC
>Ga0307414_10000070_pt1 | contig 96231 bp, 104 predicted proteins | sample DK1Ometagenome_FD_203804 | JGI IMG/M metagenome (GOLD analysis project Ga0307414, IMG submission 203804) | Maize rhizosphere microbial communities from greenhouse at UC Davis, California, United States - DK15-O-3 | ecosystem: Host-associated > Plants > Roots > Rhizosphere > Soil | place: USA...
TGCGCTCAAGGAATGGGCGCCGGCAGGCAAGCGGACCCGGTCTCTCGTCTGGTTCGGTATCGCGGTTCTCATGCTGTCGACGGTCGTTATCGGCTACGCCAATAGCCTGTCCTGAAGCAGAGCATCACACCGGAACGCCAACGGGCGTATCGACAGAAATGAAATGGCGCGCCCGGCAGGATTCGAACCTGCGACCACCCGCTTAGAAGGCGGGTGCTCTATCCAGCTGAGCTACGGGCGCGCGGCACGGCTGTGTGCGTCGGGGCGAATAGCGCGGTTTGCGCTGGCCGCAAAGCGGGTTAAGCAACCATTGATGTCCGAATCCTCCCAGCCTCCCGGCCAGCCCACCGTCGTCAACGCCGCAAACATCCGGCATTTTCGCTATTACGACCTTGTGATGGCGGCTTTCGTGGCCATTTTGCTGCTGTCGAATATCATCGGCGCGTCGAAACCGAGCTATCTCCCGATGCCCGACGGCACCCAGTGGGCCTTTGGCGCCGGCGTGATGTTTTTCCCGATCAGCTACATTATCGGCGATGTGCTGACAGAGGTTTATGGCTATGCCCGCGCGCGGCGGGTCATCTGGACCGGTTTCGCCGCCCTGGCCTTCATGGCTTTCATGGCGTGGGTCGTCGTCTCGCTGCCACCCGCCGATGGCTGGCCCGGCCAGGTATCTTATGAATTTGTATTCGGCAACAGCTGGCGCATCGTGATCGCGTCTATGTGCGCCTTCTGGGCGGGCGAATTTGCCAACTCCTATGTGCTGGCACGGATGAAGCTGTGGACCGGCGGCCGCTTCCTGTGGATGCGCACGATCGGATCGACGATCGTCGGACAGGGACTGGACAGCCTGATTTTCTACCCGCTCGCCTTTTACGGGCTTGCCGGCTGGCCGCCCGAGCAGTTGATGCAAGTGGTGCTGTCACAGTGGCTGATCAAGACTTTATGGGAGGCGGCGCTGACACCCGTTACCTATCTGGTCGTAGGCACGCTGAAACGGCGCGAAGGGGTCGACGTGTTCGACGACGGCACCGACTTCAACCCCTTCGGCGCCAAGGTCTGACTTCATGACAATGATCGAGCTCGCCGCGTTGTTCGAGGAACGCAAATCCTGGCTCGTCACCGCCATCGACCTCAGCAAAGACGCGCTGCACATCTATTTCGGGCTGACGCTGTTCCTGCTCGTGCGGCTAGCCTGGCGCTGGCGCGGCGGGTGGTTCGCCGCCTGGTTCGCAGTGCTCGTCATGGCGTGCGGCGGCGAGTTTCTCGACATGGCGGCCGAAGTCAGCCGGGCGGCGATCCAGCCCGACGCGGCGCATTGGCACGATATCTGGAACACCATGTTCTGGCCGACAGCGCTGCTGCTCGTCGGTCGCTGGCTCCAGCCGGCGGCGCGAGCGGAAGCACCCGCGCCGACGCTGCTATCAGGCGAGAACGCCGAGCGCCGCCTCGAACAGGCGTAGCCCGTCGGTGCCGCCATGCGCGCGATCGATCGCGCGTTCGGGATGCGGCATCATGCCCAGCACATTGCCCGCATCGTTGAGCACGCCCGCAATGTCGCGCGCTGACCCGTTGACGCTGTCGGCGTAGCGGAACGCGACGCGCCCCTCCCCCTCGATACGGTCGAGCGTGTCCTTGTCGGCGAAATAATTGCCGTCATGATGCGCGACCGGGATGTTGAGCATCTCGTCGGCGGCATAGGAAGCCGTGAACATCGACTGGCTGTTGGCGACGGTCAGCGGCACGGTGCGGCAGACGAAATTCAGCCCCGCGTTGCGCATCAATGCGCCGGGCAGCAACTGCGCCTCGGTCAGCACCTGAAAACCGTTGCACACGCCGAGCAAGGGCACGCCGCGCGCTGCAGCATCGGCGACCGCACGCAGGATCGGAGACCGCGCCGCCATGGCGCCCGAACGGAGGTAATCGCCATAGGAGAAGCCGCCCGGCAGCGCGATGAAGTCGGTGCCATCGGGCAATTCGGTGTCGCGATGCCACACCATAGCAGGGGCACGGCCGGTGACGGTTTCGAGCGCGACCGCCATGTCGCGGTCGCAGTTGGAGCCGGGAAAGACGATGACCGCGGTCTTCATGAATATGCTCCTTCGCGCCTCAGGCGCGTTCGATCCGGTAATTTTCGATGACGGTGTTGGCGAGCAGCTTCGCACACATCGCGTCGAGATCGGCATCGCTGACGCTGTCGGCAACTTCGAGTTCGATGAAGCGGCCGGCGCGGACGTCATCGACCCCGGCAAAGCCCAGACCTTCCAATGCATGATGGATCGCCTTGCCCTGCGGGTCGAGCACGCCGGGCTTGAGCGTCACATAGACCTGAACTTTCATGGGGCGAACCTTTGCGGATGGGGGCTGTTGAGGATGGGCGCGCCTATGCCCGCGAATCACGCCGGGGGCAAGGGGGCGGGCAAGGTCAAGCGACGGCAAATTGCGCCTCTCAGGACTGCGAACCAATCGCAACTTTCCTGTTGCGAATCCCTCGCACTATCCCTACATCGGTCTTGTTGAGAAGGATTCGCATATGGTCGTCTGTGTCTGCAACGCAATAAAGGAAAGCCAACTTCGCGATGTCGCGCGGAGCGGGCAATTGCGGTGTGCCAAGGCTGCCTATGCGCAATTGGGTCGCAAACCCAAGTGCGGACAATGCCTGTCATTCGCTCGCAATATCATCAGCGACGTCGCCGCGACCGCCTGATTTTTCTTGAAAATCCGCCATTTTTGACCTTGGCCTGCATGGGTTCGGGGACGTATAATGCCGCCATTCCAATTCCCCAAGAATGAATGGCAGGACGAAAATGAAGGGCGACGAAAAAGTCATCGATTTCCTGAACGAGGCGCTCAAGAATGAGCTGACCGCGATCAACCAATATTGGCTGCATTATCGCATGCTCGACAATTGGGGCGTCGCACGGCTCGCCAAGTTCGAGCGCGAAGAATCGATCGACGAGATGAAGCATGCCGATCAGCTGGCCGATCGGATCCTCTTCTTGGGCGGCCTGCCCAATTTCCAGATGCTCGGACGCCTGCGCGTCGGCGAGACCGTCGAGGAAGTGCTGAAAGCCGACCTCGCACTGGAGGAAGAAGCGATTCCGCTGCTGCGCGACGCGATGGCGCATTGCGAAAGCGTGCGCGACTATGTCAGCCGCGACCTCTTCGGGCACATCCTGGAGAGCGAAGAACATCATGTCGATGAACTGGAAAAGCAGTTCGAGATGATCGAGCGCATGGGAATCGAAAATTATATCCAGCTCCAGTCGAAGCCCGCCGGCGACGATTGAGGGTTTTGATCGGCGTGGCTGGTGCCAGGATAAGCCGCCAATATCGGCCGACCTTGGCGAACCGATGAAGATATCGCGCCGCGGCTTGCCTGCCATATAGGCAATGCCGCCGGGATCGAGAATATGTGCAGGACGGCGGGTGTATTCAGGCACCGCCGCCCTGCACGCATTCGAGGCCCGGGCTCTCGCCGAACCATTCGGTTAACAGCATCACAATATTTGCGGGTCATGACGCACCGATGCTTCGGGGTTTCACTCAGCCAATCTGGATGGCAGCATTGCTGCTGCTCGCACTGCTCGCGCCCGCGCGTGCGGCCGCTGCCGACATGCCGGTCCCGGGCGAAATCCGGAGCGACTGCTGGGCCGCTCAAACGCGTTCGGCAGGCGGGCCCGTCTCGCCCCGATCAGCCCGCCAATGGCGCTGTGCCGACCGGAATTATTCGCTCGACGGCGAACGGATTTTTCTTCGCTTCGACATAGGGACAAGGGCGGCTGACGACACGCGCCCCCGCTATTTTCTTTCGAGGAGCGCCGCGCTTCACGCCGTCCATCTGCTCGCGGTCGATTCGGATGGCTCGGTCCGCCGCGCCTCCTTCCCTGCGGCAGCCCTGCTCAACGCCCGGTCCGGCGGATATTTCAAGGCCCCCTTGCCCGAAGTCAAACCCACCACCCGCCAGATCATCGTGGCAATCGACCAACCAAGCCATCAAATGACGCTGGAACACGCGCGCCTTTCGTCCTCCGACAAAGCCGAAAAGCCGCCGCACGTCCGTGTCCTGATTCTGCTGGCGATGCTCTGCGGCATGGTCGCCATGCCAATTATCTTCAACGCGGCCTTTTATCGCATTTTGCGCGAATCCTTCGTCCTCTGGCATTCCGCGCTGGCCTTTTCGCTGGTCATGACCATCATGCTGTCATCGGGCATGGCAGCAGAGCTGTTCGACCTGCCGGCCATGACGCTGAGCTGGATGGCGACGGCGGTTTTCGGGCTGACGATCGCATCGGGCATGATGTTCACATACAGCTTTATCGAAGTGGACCGCCTGCACCCGCTGCTACGCCGCGCCCTGCCCTGGTGCGCGGCTTGGGCCATCATATCCAGCCTGCTTCATGCCGCATTTCCGTTCGTTGCCCGTCCGGTACAATCGAGCATCTATACGGCGGCCTTCGCACCGGTGATCGCGATTTTCATCTGGGCGATGATCGACGCGTTACAACGTGGAAGCCGCGCCGCCAAATTTCAGGCCATCGGATATGCGCCGATGATCCTCGTCGGGCTGATCCGCCTGGCCACCGGCATTCTGCCGTCCCTTCAAAGCAATGACGCGATGCTCCTCTTCTATCTCGGCTGCGCCTGGGAGGTATTGTTCACAACGATGGGGGTTGCCGATCGCTTCATGGCGATCAAGCATCAGCGCGACCGGGCGCGAACCGAAGCCGAATGGCTGGAGCGCCTGGCGGAAACCGACACGCTCACCGGATTGTTCAACCGGCGAGCGATCGAAAGGCATTTTGATCGTTACCGGTCCGAAGGCTTCGACACGCTGGCCGTGCTCGACCTCGACCATTTCAAAAGGATCAACGATGCCTGCGGCCACGCCGTCGGCGATGCGGTATTAAGGGCGGCGGCCGACGCGCTTCGGCATGACCGAAACATGCGCGCCTTTCGAATCGGCGGCGAGGAGTTCCTGCTCCTGCTGCGCGGCGGCGACGCTTTTGTTCGCGCCGAACACGCGCGGCGAGGGATTTCGGCAATCGTCGCGCATGCCGTTCCGGGCCTTGCCGGCCCCGTTACCGCCAGCATGGGCGTCACCCGCTTTTGGATAAACGATGCGGCCGATGATGCGTTCACGGCATTCTACGATCGCGCCGACAAGCTGCTGTACGAAGCCAAGCTTGCAGGCCGCAACCGCACAAAGACAGACATCGGACAGGAACAAGCTCCGAACCAGTCGGCTCCGGGCCAGTTCCATGCGGAGCCGGAATTTCAGCGGCAAGGGCAATTGGCACAGCGCTGACCGCGCAGCCCCCCATCGCCTCCCTTCCGATCCCCTCCGGCGGGTCGCCCCATCGCGCCGGTATTTCCAACAACGTAGAGCCGATAGCGCGGCAGAAAACAGGCTGTTTTCTCCCGCGTTGTCACGCACCTCATTTTTCGCTTGCACTTGCGAATAATTCTCAATAGCACAGTCGAGCAGTCCCCTCCTGCCGGCTGCTGCCCCGTGCGGCAGCCGGCATCTTTTTCCCAAAGCGGGCGCGGGATTGCCGCAAACCAGACCGATCCGAATCCGGGACAGAGGGGATAGATGATGCAGAGCAGCGAGTTGATCCGCCAGTTCACCGAGCAGCCGCTGATCCGCGACCTGTCGGCCGATGCAGCGCAGGCCGTCCTCGCGCTGCGTTACTGCATCCTGTGTCGCCGCAACGAGCGCGACCCGATGCCCGAGCTCGAACGGCGCTGGGGAAATATCCTCGCCGCACGGCGATATCGCCTGGTGGTCGAGGCGATCGGCCATGTCTGGCCCGATCCCTTTGCCGTCGCCCCGCCCTGCTGCCCTCGCGTCAGCTTCGACGAAGCCTTGCTCGCCGCAATGGTCGGCGCCTCAGCGCAGCGCAACCGCGCGCATTTCGACTGGCTGACCGCCGAAATGCTGGATGGCGACGCGCGCGAGATGCTGTTCGTCGCGCTGGGAAATTTCATCCGGGCGCGGGCACCGGGCCGCGTTTGAAGACATCCTCACCCAACCTTCCCCCAAAGGGAGAGGGTTTATACGTCCACCCGTTCCAGCCACAGCGACAGCCCCGGTGGTAGATCGATCGGCGGCGCCTCTGCGATATGGCGCACCGCATCGGCGCGTGCGCGGTCGAGGATTGCGGCGGGCATATCCGCCGGGTGGAAAAGATGATCGGCCTCGCCCAGCAAGCGTGCGGCGCGTAGCGTGAGGTCGTCGGGGTCAAGGCTGGTGAGGCGGATGATTTCGAGGCGCGATGGCGCAGCGTCCGTCTTGGCCGCCAGCCACATATCGACCTTGTCCGCCGCGTCGCCATCGAGCGGGTCGAGCGCACCGCCGCTCGCTAGAGCCGCATCGATCGCGCGGCGGCGGTCGGCAGCCGTCGGCCAATGCGCCTTCATCGCGGCGCGCGCCGCATAGAGCGCCGACGCGAGCGCACCGAGGCGCGCGGGCAGCAAGGCCTCGATCCGCTGGCGCACCGCTTTCGCGAGCCCCGCCGATGCCCCCCCCGTACCGATCGCGATCGTCACCGGCGCGCGGTCGACGATTGCGGGGGTGGTAAAATCACAGAGGTTCGGACGATCGACGACATTGACGAGCAGGCCCCGCGCGCGGAGCAATCCCGCGGCCGCGCGCGCCTCCTCGTCATCGGCAAGCGCGACAAAGGCGATGGTTGCGCCTTCCTCCCACGCACCGACGATATGCCCGCCCGCACGCATGATCAGCCGCGCCTTGGCGTCGGCAGCCTCCCCCTCCCCGACCAGCACGACCGTGCGGCCGCGAAGGTTGAGGAAGATAGGAAGCTGCTCCATCGTCAGTCGATCCAGTCGGGAACGCGCTCGGCGGCCATGATCGTGCCCGCCGCGATGCGGTCAGCAACGACGATATAGCGATCGCCATCGACCAGAACCTCGGGAACGAGGCTGCGGCTGTTATAGGTCGATGCCATCGTAGCGCCATAGGCGCCCGCGGTACGGAATACCGCGAGGTCGCCCGCCTCCACCTTGTCGGTCGTACGATCGCGCGCGAAGGTGTCGCCGGTTTCGCACACCGGACCGACGATCGACGCGGTCATCGTCTCGCCGTTCGGTGTCACCGCGACAAAGTCGTGATACGCATCGTACAGTGCCGGGCGCGCGAGGTCGTTCATTGCGGCGTCGACGATCACGAACGGGGTGGTCGCGCCGGGCTTGACCCAGAGCACTTCGGTCAGGAGCACACCGGTGTTGCCCGCGATGACGCGGCCGGGTTCGAACATCAAAGTGACGTCCCAATCCTTCGTCACGCGCGCAACCATCGCGCCATATTCGGCGGGACTCGGCGGGTTGTCGTCGGGCTTGTACGGCACGCCCAGCCCGCCGCCCAGATCGACATGGGTAATACTGTGTCCGGCGGCGCGCAGTTCGGCGATGAGCCGGCCGACGCGGGTGAAGGCCGCCTCGAGCGGATCGAGGCTGGTCAGCTGGCTGCCGATATGCAGCGCGATCCCGCGCAGCTGAAGCCCCGGCAACGCCGCGAGGCGGTCGAAGATTGCGGGCGCGCTGTCGATGCCGACGCCGAACTTGTTATCGGCCTTGCCGGTCGAAATCTTGGCGTGGGTGCCCGCATCGACGTCGGGATTGACGCGCAGCACCGCACGCGCGGTCATTTCCTTGCGCACCGCGATCTCTGCCAGAGCGACGCCTTCGGGTTCATGTTCGATGTTGAACTGGCCGATGCCGCGGTCGAGCCCCTGCGCCAGTTCGGCGCGCGTCTTGCCAACGCCCGAAAAGACGATGTCCTCGGGCGCCATACCCGCCGCCAGCGCACGCTCCAGTTCGCCGCCCGACACGACGTCGGCGCCATAGCCCAGCCGCGCCAGAACGCGCAGCACGCCAAGGTTCGGGTTGCACTTAATCGCAAAGGCGATGTGCTTCTTGGGAATATCCTTCAGCCCGTCGCGAAACACCTCTGCATGGCGTTCGAGCGTGGCGCGCGAATAGACATAAACGGGGGTGCCGATTTCTTCGGCGATGCGCGGCAAGGGGATGTCTTCGGCGTGGAGGACGCCGTCGCGATAGTCAAAATGATCCATTGTGAAGTCCTAAGCTCAGCCCGGAGGCGGCAAGTCAAAATCGTCGGGTTGGCGTTGTTCGGACCGTTTGAGAAGTTCGTCGCTGCGCACAGGTCGGGCCTGTGCGTCAGGCGTCGTAAGCTCCTCCGTCGTCGGGGCGCGTTTTGCACCCACGGGAATGGCGGGCGCGGGCTCGTCCGCCGGTGCCTTGAGATCGGCCTTGCTGCCGCATGCGGCCAAAAGGGCCAGCAGGGCAGCGCTTGCGGCGAGGTGACGTTTTGCCATCGACCTATTCCTTCGATGCGGCACGCGCCGCGGCGACGGCCTGCCTTACCCGTTCGGGCGCCGTCCCGCCATAGCTGAGGCGGCTGGCGACCGAAGCTTCGACGGTCAGCGCCGCGAGCACCTCTGGCGTGACCGCCGCGTGGATCGCCGCGGCGTCGGCGGCGGGCAGCGCCGACAGCTCGACGCCCAGTTCCTCGGCGCGCTTGACGCACGAGCCGACGACATGATGCGCCTCGCGGAACGGCAGTCCCGCTTCGCGGACCAGCCAGTCGGCGAGGTCGGTCGCGGTCGAATATCCCGACGCGGCAAGAGCACGCATGCGGTCGATGCGGAAGGTCAGCGTTTCGACCATGCCGGTCATGGCCGCGAGCGACAGCGCGAGCGCGTCGAAGGCGCCGAAGACGGTTTCCTTATCGTCCTGCAAATCCTTGGAATAGGTGAGCGGCAGCCCCTTCACGATCACGCTGAGGCGCTGGAAGGCGCCGAGCAGCAGACCGGCGCGCCCGCGCACCAGTTCGGCAGCATCGGGATTGCGTTTTTGCGGCATGATCGAGCTGCCGGTCGACCAGGCGTCGGGCAAGCTGATGAAGCCGAAGGGCTGGCTCGCCCAGATCACGATTTCCTCGGCGAGGCGCGACAGATGGATCGCCGAGATCGACGCGGCGGCACAAAATTCGAGCGCGAAGTCGCGGTCGGACACGGCGTCGATGCTGTTCGCCATCGGCCGATCGAAACGGAGTGCGGCGGCGGTCGCGTGGCGATCGACCGGAAAGCCGGTGCCCGCGAGCGCTGCCGCGCCGAGCGGCGATTCGTTGAGGCGCGCGCGCGCGTCGCGGAACCGGCCGCGGTCGCGCGCCAGCATCTCGACATAGGCGAGCAGATGATGGCCAAGCGTCACCGGCTGCGCGACCTGAAGATGGGTGAAGCCGGGCATGATGCTGTCGGCATGTTCCTCGGCGCGCGCCAGCAACGCCGCCTGCATCGCGGCGAGCCCCGCGTCGATGCGCTCGCACGCGGTGCGCGTCCACAGGCGGAAATCGGTCGCGACCTGATCGTTGCGCGAGCGCGCGGTGTGGAGCCGCCCGGCGGCTTCGCCGACGAGTTCCTTCAGCCGCGATTCGACGGTCATGTGAATATCTTCGAGCGCGAGGTCTACCGGAACGCCGTTCGCGGCAAACTCGTCTGCGATCTGCGCGAGCCCGCGATCGATCACCGCCGCATCATCGGCGGCGATGATTCCCGCGGCGCCGAGCATGGCGGCATGCGCGCGGCTCGCCGCGATATCCTCTTCCCACAGGCGTTTGTCGACGGGGATGGAGGCATTTATCTCTTGCATGATCGCCGCCGGCCCGCCACCGAAGCGGCCGCCCCACATGCTGTTGCTGTCCGGAGTGTTCGTCATCCGCCGCGTTCCAAATCTCTATGCTACGATCCTCGCCATGCTCTTGGCCGGATCAATCGCGGGCTGCGATAGGGAAAAGCAGGCGGGCGGGCAAGCGGCAGGGGGCGAAGCAAATATTTCGCCGGGCCAAGCGAAGGCGAAGGGCGATCTCAGCCAGTTCGAATATCAGCTCGACCGCAGCCAAAAGGGCAAGCCGACGCCCACTGCGGTCTTTCGCGGCCCCGACGACGCAGCGGTAACGCTGGCCGATTTTCGCGGGAAACCGCTTCTCGTCAATCTCTGGGCCACATGGTGCGCGCCATGCGTCGCCGAAATGCCGACGCTCGATGCGCTCGCGGGCGCCAACGGCGAGCGCATGACGGTGATCGCGGTCGCGCAGGATCTGCAGGGCGCCGAAATCGTCGATCCCTGGTTCCAGAAGGCGGGGCTCAAAAATCTTCAGCCTTGGCTCGATCCGCAGAACGGCCTGCTCGACGCCTATAACAGCGCGCTGCCGACGAGCATTTATTACGACGCCGAAGGCCGGGAGATCTGGCGCATCATTGGCGCGATCGACTGGCAAGGTAAGGAAGCAAAGGCGCTGCTCGCCGAAGCAAAATAAACCGGGAGAGATATAAAGTGCAGGATTACACCGCGATCCGCGAAGAGGTCGCCAAGCTGTGCGCCGCCTTCCCCGGCCCCTATTGGCAGGCGAAGGACAAGGTCCGCGAATATCCGAGCGAATTCGTCGCCGCACTGGGCGAGGCGGGCTATCTCGCGGCGTTGATCCCGGAGGAATACGGCGGCGCGGGCCTGCCGCTGTCGGCCGCCGCCGCGATCCTCGAGGAAATCCAGCGTCAGGGCTGCAACGGCGGCGCGGTACACGCGCAAATGTATGTCATGGGCACGGTGCTGCGCCACGGGTCTGAAGAGCAGAAAGCGCGCTATTTGCCGAAGGTCGCAACCGGCGAGTTGCGCCTGCAGGCTTTCGGGGTCACCGAGCCGACCAGCGGCACCGACACGCTCAGCCTCAAAACCACCGCCAAGCGCGATGGCGATCATTATATCGTGAACGGCCAGAAGCTCTGGACCAGCCGCGCCGAGCATAGCGACCTGATGATCCTGCTCGCACGCACCACGCCGCGCGAGGAAGCCGCGAGCCGCACCGAGGGGCTTTCGGTCTTCCTCGTCGACATGAAAGAAGCGCTCGCGGCGGGGTCGCTGACGATCCGGCCGATCGACACGATGATGAACCACGCGACGACCGAGGTTTTCTTCGACAATATGCGCATCCCCGCCGCGAATCTGATCGGCGAGGAGGGCAAGGGCTTTCGCTATATCCTGTCGGGCATGAACGCCGAACGGCTGCTGATCGCCGCCGAATGTATCGGCGACGCCAAATACTTCATCGAAAAGGCGTCAAGCTACGCCAAGGAGCGCGTGCTGTTCGGTCGCCCGATCGGACAGAATCAGGGCGTCCAGTTCCCGATCGCGCGCGCCTATGCCCAGATGCGGGCTGCCGAACTGCTCGTCCACGATGGTATCGCGAAATATGAGGCCGGTGAAAATGCCGGCGCCGAGGCCAATATGGCCAAGATGCTCGCCGCCGAAGCCAGCTGGGCCGCAGGCGAGGCGTGCATCCAGACCCACGGCGGCTTCGGCTTCGCCGCCGAATATGACATCGAACGCAAATTCCGCGAAACGCGCCTCTATCAGGTCGCGCCGATCAGCACGAACATGATTCTGTCCTATGTCGCCGAACATGTGCTGGGGATGCCGCGCAGTTATTGACGCAGCGACATGTCGATGCGGCGAATTGGGGTGGAGAGGGAATGACCCCCTCTCCCGCCGGGAAAGGGATACGCAGGCTTGGTTGCGTAGCAACCTAGCCGAAGTTGGGTGAGGGGATCACCGGGAGATTACGGAAACTGCCGGTTGCGGAACCTCAAACACCCTCACCCAACCCTCTCCCAAAGGGAGAGGGCTTTTAGCCGCATCCCGACATACGCCTCATCCACACGCAGAAAGGGCGGGCGCCCATGACACCCGCCCTCCCCTTGCGACCCGGAGCAAGGTCCGGGCGAGCGCAAACAAGTCTATCCCCCGACGGTCACACGGCCGCTACGATAGCCTTTTTTGCGCATCTCCTTGGTGTAATCCTTGTCAGCATCGGTCACTTCGACCGTCCATTCATCCCACGCATCCCAACGATCTTCGCGGTCGGTGGCGTGACGCAAGTCGCTCGTCAGCTCCTTTTCGGCCTCGAGAATATCGGCGCGATAATTATACCAAGCCTTGTTGACGACGCCCGCGATCGGGGCGGTGCGAATATTCGGCGCGTCGAAGCCCGGCGGCATAGAGCCATAAGGAACTGCGGCGGCAACGCTGGCGGGGAGAGCCATTAAAATTGCGAGGGTGGCCCATTTTTTCATCGTCCATCTCCTGATTGAACACCCGTTGCGGGGCGTCGGAGAAGAAACGAAGCAAAGCGCCGATATATTCGCGGTTCATCGGTGAAAAAGCACGGACGATGGCGGAAATTCGGTCAGCATCTGCCAATACCGTCATTGCGCGGAGTGAAAGCGACGCCGCAATGCCCATCCATCGCGCTTACGCGAAGCCGATGGCTGGAGAGTGTTTCGCTCCGTTCGCAATGACGATGAAAAATGGACTACCCCGGATGCGCCTCGTCCCCCACGGCCGAGCGCAGCAATCCCCGAAACACCTCCTGCGCGGTGCGTATGCCCTGGGTTACATCGAACACATCCTGCGCGATCGGCATCACGAGGCCATGTTTTTCGGCGAGCGCGATCACCGTCGGGGCACTCTTCACCCCTTCGGCGACCATGTTCATCCCCGCGATGATCTCGTCGATCTTGCGCCCCTTGCCGAGTTCGACTCCGACATGGCGGTTGCGCGACAAGGGGCTGGTACAGGTCGCGATCAGATCGCCCATGCCCGTCAGCCCGGCAAAGGTTTCGGGTCGGCCGCCCATCGCAACCCCCAGCCGGGTGATTTCGGCGAGCCCGCGCGTCATCAGCGCCGACCTTGTATTGTCGCCCGCCCCCTGCCCGTCGCCCATGCCGACCGCGATCGCGATGATATTTTTGAGCACCCCGCCCAGCTCGCATCCCAGCCGGTCGGTGTTGGTGTAGACCCGGAACAGTCCCGAATGGAACACCGGCTGAAGCGCGCGGACGACAATCTCGTCCTCCATAGACAACACACTCGCCGCCGCCTGGCCCGTCATGATCTCGCGCGCCAGATTGGGTCCGGTGAGGACGCCCACGGGATGGCCGGGCAGCACCTCTTCAATCAATTCGGTCATCCGCTTGCCCGACGACAGCTCGAGCCCCTTGGTCAGGCTGATCACCGGCACCCACGGCCGCAGATGTGCCCGCGCCTCCTCCAGCACGCCGCGAAAGCTGTGCGAGGGCACGCCCATGACCAGCACGTCCGCGCCCGCCACCACCTCCGCCATATCGTTCGTTGCCCGCAGCGCGGCGGGAAGCGTGATGCCGGGCAGATATTTGCGATTCTCGCGGTGCGTGTTGATATCCGAAACCGTCCCGGCATCGCGCGCCCACAATGTGATCGGCGCGTTGCGCGACACCACCGAGGCCACCGTCGTCCCCCAACTGCCCCCACCGAGCAGCCCGACCTTCAACCGCATCGCTTTCTCCCTGTCTTTTTTGGGAGAGTGACGCGCGAATGGAGGGTTGGCAAGAGATGCCTCCCCCTCTCTTCGTCATGCCGGACCTAATCCGGCATCCATTGCGGCGGAGGCAGGAATAAATGCGCGCAGAGGCGCAGAGGACGCAGAGATTTTGGTTCACGCGGAGCCGCGGAGACGCCGAGGCAAGAGTGAAGAGATTATCGGCGGCTTGGCCGTTCTTCCTCTTCTCTGCGCCTCTGCGCGAATCCCATCCTTCTCCGCGCCTCCGCGTGAAGCTGTAATCTCTCGTCATGCCAGCTTGACCCGGCACCCGCCTTTTCCTTCAGGAAGGCAGGCCCCGGATCAAGTCCGGGGTGACGACGGGCTTTGCGTCACCAAAAAGCTCTTCATCACCGCCGCTGTCGCTTTCGGATCCTCGATCATCGGAACATGGCCGACATGTTCGAAGATATGCGATGTGCTGCCCGCAATCCCGGCTTCGAGTACCGGCACGCAGCTCACGTCGATCAGCCGGTCGTGGCGACCCCAGATGATCTGCGTCGGCGCTTTCACCTCGCCCAGCCGGCCGTTGAGCGGATGGTCGCGCCCCTCGGTCGCGATGACCCAGAAGATATGATCGAGCTGGTCGCGATATTTGAGCGCGTCGGCATAGAAGACCGGCTTCAACCGCGCCGGAAGGTGTGGCGGCTTGTGGACGACCATCGCCACCAGCCGGTCTGCGTCGGCCAGATTGGCGATGACCAGCGGATTATAATCCTCATTCGCCGCCTGTTTCTGCAGGTCGCTTTCGTTGGCACCGTTGACCCCGGCATTGTTGAGCAGGATCAGGCTGGAAAGCGCGTCCGGATAATCCATCGCATAGCGCAGCGCGATCCAGCCGCCCATGCTGTTGCCGCCCAGATGCGGGCGGTCGAGCCCCAGCGCATCGGCGAATGCTTTCAGCCGCTGCGTCTGCGCCGCGATGTCATAGGCGAGCTCTGGGTTGCGCTCATTCTGGCCAAAGCCCGGCAGATCGGGAGCGATGACATGATAGTCGCGCGTCAAATAGGGCGCGATCATCGACCAATTATCCTTGTCGCCCGCAAAACCGTGGACGAGCAGCAGCAATGGCTTCGCCGGATCGCCGCCTTCCAGATAGGGCCAGACGCGTCCATCGACGGTGACGCTCTTCTGCACCATCCCGCCGCGCCGACGCAGCAAGGCACGGCCCATGGCGACGAGGCGGCCGGGGAAAAGGAAATAGAACAGGACCAGCGCGATCAGCGGCGCAAAGATCAGGACGAGCAGGATTTTCATATCGAACCAACTCCCATCACCTCACCCCCGCGACCCGAAATGATCGACAGGGGCATTTTTTCTACCAGTGTCCAATAGAAGAAGGTGCTTCGCCAAACTCAGCACGAACAGCATCGGAATTAAAGAGGCCGTCGACAATAATATCTGGTGCTTGTCCGAAGGCGAACGCCAGTACGCGAGACAAAAGGCGCTTTAGCCCGGAAGCAACAGGCTGGCGTCGCCATAGCTGTAAAAGCGATACTCGCTGGCAATCGCATGGGCATAGGCCGCCTGCATCACGTCGAGCCCCATCAGCGCGCTGACCAGCATGAACAAGGTCGATTTGGGCAGGTGGAAATTGGTCATCAACCCGTCGATCGCGCGAAAGCGATAGCCCGGCGTGATAAAGATCGCGGTATCGCCAGCGAAGGGCGCGATAACGCCATCCTCGCCGGTCGCGCTCTCAAGCACACGAAGGCTGGTGGTGCCCACTGCGATCACCCGCCCGCCCTTCGCGCGCACCGCATTGAGCCGCGCGGCAGTGTCGGCGTCGATGCGGCCCCATTCGGCGTGCATCACATGATCTTCGGTATCGTCGGCCTTCACCGGCAGGAAGGTTCCGGCGCCGACATGCAAGGTCAGCGTCTCGGTCGCGATGCCTGCTTTGGCCAACGCATCGAGCAACTCGGGGGTGAAATGCAGTGCTGCGGTCGGCGCCGCGACCGCTCCATCTTCGCGCGCGAACATCGTCTGATAATCCGACCGGTCGTCGGCGTCGGTCGCGCGCTTGCCCGCAATATAGGGCGGCAGCGGCATCGTCCCGGCACGCTCGAGCAGTACTTCGACGGGCTCGTCGCCCGCAAAGGCGAGGATGAAGCTGCCGTCGGCGAGCCGATCCTCGGCAACCGCCGACACCCCCGCCCCGAAATCGACCGTCTCGCCGACGCGCAGCCGTTTGGCGTTGCGGATGAAAGCCTGCCAGCGGCGAAGGTCGATGCGCTTGTGGAGAGTGGCGCCGATACGGGCGTCGCCGCGCTTTCCTTCGAGCTGCGCGGGAATGACGCGGGTATCGTTGAAGACCAGACAGTCGCCGGGGCGCAGCCAGGACGGCAGGTCGCCGACCCCGGCATCGGTCATCGCGCCGCCGCCCACCACCAGCATCCGCGCACTGTCGCGCGGGCGGGCCGGGCGCAGCGCAATACGCTCGGGTGGCAGGTCAAAATCGAAGGCGTCGACGCGCATAAGGGTGCTTAACGGTTCCGGCGCGTCCCGAGCTTAGCGGATCGGCGCGTTGAGCTGATCGACCGAAATGTCGGCGACAGGCGGTGCGGCCGGTGCTTCGGTCAGCATCGACGCAGGCGGCATCGGCTTGTTGTCGGCGGCGACCGAGACCTGCACCATGCGCGACATCACCGCGGGCGGTTCGCCCTTCTGGATCGCGTCGACATATTGCATTCCCGACACGACGCGGCCGAAGGCGGTGTAGCGATTGTCGAGCGCGAAACGCGGCTGGAGCATGATGAAGAACTGGCTGTTGGCGCTGTCCTCGCTTTCGGCACGCGCCATCGAAACCGTCCCGCGCAGATGCGGCACCGCGTTGAATTCGGCCTTGAGGTCGGGAAGCTGCGAGCCACCCTGCCCCGTCGCCGTCGGATCGCCCGTCTGCGCCATGAAGCCGTCGATCACGCGGTGGAATTTCGCGCCGTCGTAAAAGCCGGCACGCGCCAGCTGCTTGATCCGATCGACATGGTTCGGTGCGACATTCGGATAGAGCTGGATCACGACCCGGCCGCCCGTCGACAGGTCGATATTGAGCATATATTCGGGATTGTTCACAAACTGGTCGAAGGTCATCGCCGGCGGTGCAGCAGGCGTTTCCGCCGTCGCGGGCGCGGGTTGAGCCGGCGCCGGCGCTGGAGCGTCAACGGGCACCGGCGGTGCTTCGGCCGGTGGCGCCGTGCTGACTTCGGGATCGGGCGAGGGCGCGGGCGGCGCTTCCTGCGCGGCGGCCGAAACCGCGAGACCGAACGCCATCGCCGTCAACATCAAGGGGCGGAAGGTGAATTTCATGCTGGATCGGCCTTTGCAATTAAATCTGGTTTGCGCCCCATTTGCCGCGACCTAGCGGGAAAAAGCTGAACGCTCAATGATTGGTGTCAACGTTCGCCCTGAAGCAGGCCGCGCTCGGCGATGCGGCCGACCACCGCGTCGCGCACGACCGGGGTCACGAATTTGCGGATATCGCCGCCGAAAATGGCGATTTCCTTGACCAGTCGCGACGCGATCGGCTGCAATCCGACATCGGCCATCAGAAAGACGGTTTCGATGCTGTCGTTGAGCTGCTGGTTCATCCCCGCCATCTGATACTCATATTCGAAATCGGCGACGGCGCGCAGCCCGCGAACGATGACGCTTGCGCCCTCGCGCTCAGCAAAATCCATGAGCAGCGAATTGAAACCGACGACGCGGATATCGCCATCGATCGTCTCGACTTCGCTCCGCACCATCGCGATGCGCTCGTCATCGTCGAACATCGGCGATTTGGTGATGTTGGTGGTGACCCCGACGACCAGCCGGTCGACCAGCTTCGCGCCGCGGCGGATGATGTCCATATGCCCGAGCGTGATCGGATCGAACGTTCCGGGATAAACCCCAATGCGCATCAACGGTCCCTTTCCACCACATAATAAGCGATCGCGCGCAGCAGCGCCGCCTCTTCGCCATAGGCCGCCAGATGGGCGATCGCCTGATCGACCAGCATGCTCGCCTGTTCGCGCGCGCGTTCGAGCCCCATCAGGGTGACGAAGGTCGCCTTGCCCGCGGCCTCATCCTTGTGCAGCGCCTTGCCCGCCAGCGCCTCGTCGCCCTCGACGTCCATGATGTCGTCGGCGATCTGGAAAGCGAGGCCAATGTCGCGCGCATAGGCGCGCAGCGGCCGCCGGCCTTCGGCGGAAATCCGCCCGAGGATCGCGCCCGCCTCGACTGAAAAGGCGATCAGCGCCCCGGTCTTGAGCTGCTGCAACCGCGTGACCGTCGGCAGGTCGAAATGCGATGTTTCGGCGGCAAGATCCATCATCTGGCCGCCCGCCATGCCCGCCGGTCCCGCCGCGCGTGCGAGTTCGAGCAGCAATTCGCTACGCACAAAGGGATCGCCGTGGGTGACCGGATCGCACAGCCATTCGAACGCCAGCGCGTGGAGCGAATCGCCCGCGAGCACCGCCGTCGCCTCGCCATACGCCCGGTGCACCGTCGGCTTGCCGCGGCGCATATCGTCATCGTCCATGCACGGCAGATCGTCGTGGATCAGCGAATAGACGTGCATCGCCTCGACCGCCGCGCCGACCTGAAGCGACGAGTTGCGATCGACATGAAACAAGTCGCCCGCAGCGCGAACGAGCAGCGGGCGCAGCCGCTTGCCACCGGCAATCGCCGCGTAGCGCATCGCTTCGTAAAGCGGTCCGCGCGGGTCGGCCGGAACCGTCAGATATTGTTCGAACAGGCGATCGATCCCGTCCACAACCTCAGCCTGCGCCGCATCGATCAGATGCGCCGACCCACTCCGATCACCATCGACGGACCCCGCCATCGGTTCAGCTCTCGCCGAAGGGCGTGGTTCCCGCCGGCCGGCCCTCGGCGTTCAGGCTGACCTGCTCGATGCGTGCCTGCGCCGCGGCAAGCCGCGCTTCGCAATGCGCGCGCAGCGCGTGGCCACGCTCGTACAGCGTCACCGATTCCTCAAGGCTGACATCGCCGCTTTCCAGCCGCCGCACGATCGATTCGAGCTCGCCCATCGCGGCCTCGAACGACAGCGAGGCGATGGCAGGGGCGGCAGGCGTTTCGGCGGTGTCAGTCATCCCCCCGCTTTGGCCTTTTCGCCCCCTCGCGGTCAAGCTTGACGTCGCTTCGCGCCGCGATAGGCTTTGTCCATGTTCATCGGCCATTTCGCACCGGCACTGGTCGCTGCCGCGCGCCCGCAGGCGGCGGGGCTCGGAACCCTGTTCGTCGCAGCCCAGCTTGTCGATATCGGCTTTGCCGCGCTGCTGATCCCGGAGGTAGAGGCGATGCGGATCGTCCCCGGCATCACCGCGATGAACCCGATGGACCTCTATCACATGCCCTATACGCACAGCCTCGCCGGGGCTTTGCTCTGGAGCTTGCTTTTCTGCGCGCTCGTCTGGGTCGCAACGCGGCGGCGCGCCGCTGCCATCGGCGCCGCACTCGTCGTCGTCTCGCACTGGTTCACCGACCTGCTCGTTCACATCCCCGACCTCACCCTGCTCGGTACGCCGCCGAAACTGGGACTCGGGCTGTGGAATCAGCCGGCAATCGCAATGCCACTGGAAATCGCCCTGATCGGCGGCGCGCTTTTCTATTATAAAGTGCGAACGCGAGCCCCTGCGGGCGACATCCGCTTCTGGATATTGGTCGCGCTGCTCACCGTTGCTCAGGCCATCGACTGGTTCGGCCCGAAAGAGCCCGTCTATTCGCTCGCCATCCCCGCGACGATGCTCGGCGCCTATGCGGTGCTCGCATTGACGGCGGCATGGGCGGGCGCCAACCGCCAGATCATGCCCCCCGCGAGCCATTGAGCAGCATCGCTTCGGCGCAATCGCGTTTCCATTTTTTGCAATTGTCGGCGCCCCATCGGCCAGTCATGGTGCACCGCACAATAACGAGAGGGCTTAAAGGCAAGTATTGTTCTCAAAACAAGGACTTGCATCATGAAAACCGCGCTTCTTCTTTCCGCAATCACCCTGTTCGCGGCCGCCCCCGCCATCGCCCAGACCGACGATACGGCGGCACGGCGCTTCGAACATGCCGGCAATATTTACAGTTACACCGTCACCCAGAGCGGAAATTCGCGCGTCATCAGCGGGATTGACGAACGCTCCGGCAAGCCGTTCCGGCTGCGCGTCGGCGAACGCCGCGTTCGCGGCACCGTGGGCACCCAGCAAGTCGATTTCGCGCTGCGCGACGTCAAACCGCTCACCACCCCCGCGACGGTCCTCGCCGCACGTTGACGCCCAAAGCCGGATTCAGACCCCATATTGCCCAAAAAGGGCTTCATGGGGTCTGTTCCTATCGCGCGCACGCGGCTAAAGGCGCGCCATGACCCAAAACACATCCGCTATCACCCCCGAGATCGTCGCCGAGCACGGGCTGTCGCCCGAAGAATATGAGCGTGTGCTGCACGCCATCGGGCGCGAACCCAATCTCGTCGAACTCGGCATCTTCTCGGTGATGTGGTCGGAGCATTGCAGCTATAAAAGCTCGCGCCTCCATTTGAAGAAACTGCCCACCGAGGCGCCCTGGGTCATCTGCGGCCCCGGCGAAAATGCCGGTGTGATCGACATTGGCGAAGGCGCTGACGGCAAGAAGCTCGCCGCCATCTTCAAGATGGAGAGCCACAACCACCCGTCGTATATCGAACCCTATCAGGGTGCAGCGACCGGGGTCGGCGGCATCCTCCGCGACGTGTTCACCATGGGCGCGCGCCCGGTCGCCAACCTCAACGCCCTGCGTTTCGGCCGCCCCGATCATCCGAAGATGAAGCATCTCATCTCGGGCGTCGTCCATGGCATCGGCGGCTATGGCAATTGCGTCGGCGTTCCGACCGTCGGCGGCGAGGTCAATTTCCACAAGGCCTATGACGGCAATATCCTCGTCAACGCGATGACCGTCGGCGTCGCCGAACAGGACAAGATCTTTTATTCGGCCGCATCGGGCATCGGCAATCCGATCGTCTATGTCGGGTCGAAGACCGGCCGCGACGGCATTCACGGCGCGACCATGGCCTCCGCGGACTTTGGCGAGGATGCCGAGGAAAAGCGCCCGACCGTGCAGGTCGGCGATCCCTTCACCGAAAAGCTGTTGATCGAGGCATGCCTCGAACTGATGGCGTCGGACGCGATCGTCGCGATCCAGGACATGGGCGCTGCGGGCCTCACCTCCTCGTCGGTCGAAATGGCGTCGAAGGGCGGCGTCGGCCTCCATCTCAAGATGGACGATGTGCCGCAGCGCGAAGCCAATATGACCACCTATGAAATGATGCTGTCCGAATCGCAGGAACGCATGCTGATGGTGCTCAAGCCCGGCAAGGAAGAGTTCGCGAAAGCGATCTTCGAGAAATGGGAACTCGACTTCGCGGTCATCGGCACCGTCACTGACACCGGCCGCATGGTGCTGGAACATCATGGCGAGATCGTCTGCGACATTCCGCTCGCTCCGCTCGCCGACGATGCGCCGCTCTATGATCGCCCGCATGTTCCGACCCCGAAGCAGCCCGAACTGACCAATGTCCCGGAGACCAGGGACGTTGCGGCGGACCTCAAGACATTGATGGGCACCCCCGATATCGCCAGCCGCCGCTGGATCTGGGAACAATATGACAGCCAGGTCGGCGGCGACACGGTGCAGATCGGCGGCGACGCCGCGCTCGTCCGCATCCACGGCACCAACCGCGCGCTCGCCATGTCGACCGACTGCACCCCGCGCTATTGCTACGCCGACCCCGTCGAGGGCGGCAAGCAGGCGGTCGCCGAAACCTGGCGCAACATCAGCGCGGTCGGCGCGACGCCGCTCGCGATCACCAACTGCCTGAACTTCGCCAATCCGCAGCGCCCGGAAATCATGGGCCAGATCACCGGTTGCCTCGACGGCATGGCGCAGGCGTGCATCGCACTCGACTATCCGATCGTGTCGGGCAACGTCAGCCTCTACAATGAATCCAAGGCGACCGGCGGCGGCAGCGCCATCCTGCCGACCCCCGCGATCGGCGGCGTCGGCGTGATCGAGGATCTGAACAAGGCGGTCGGCATCGGCTTCAAACGCACCGGCGACATCGTCCTCGCGGTCGGCGAACGCGCCGGCCATCTCGGCCAGTCGGTGTGGCTGCGCGAAATCCTCGGCCGCGAGGAAGGCCCGCCGCCGCCCGTCGACCTGAAGGCCGAACGCCGCACCGGCGATTTCATCCGCCACGCAATCAACGCGGGCTGGATCACCGCCTGTCACGACGTCTCCGACGGCGGCATCGCGGTGACCCTCGCCGAAATGGCGCTGAAATCCGATATCGGAGTGATGGTCAGCGAAGAACAGCCCTTCGGCATCGCCGAAAGCTTCTTCGGCGAAGATCAGGGCCTGTATCTGGTCACCGTCTGCGACACCTGCCTTGCCGACTTCCTCGATGCCGCAGGCCGCGCCGACGTGCCGGTCGATCCGATTGGCCGCACGATCAAGGACCGCATCGTCTTTGAACTGCCCGAGAGCGACCATAGCGTGACGCTGGCGGAACTTCGCAGCGCGCACGAAGGCTTCTTCCCGACCCTGATGGGCGCCGACGCCGCGCTGGCTTAACGACAACCGTCATTGCGAGGAGCCGAAGGCGACGCGGCAATCTCCAGCTATCGACCTTGGGTAAGGCCGATAGCTGGAGATTGCTTCGCTCCGCTCGCAATGACGATATTTATCCACCGCGTTCCGATCTAGAGTGCCCAGACTGACAGCAATCGTCGGGTGACACTGAAGGAGAAGAACCGATGAGCATCCATGTCGGAATCGGCGGCTGGACCTATGAGCCTTGGCGCGGCGCCTTCTACCCCGCCGGTCTCGCGCAAAAACGCGAGCTGGAATATGCCGGCCAGCATCTGACGGGCATCGAAATCAACGGCACCTATTATGGCAGCCAGAAACCCGAAACCTTCGCCAATTGGGCCGATTCCGTGCCCGACGGCTTCCAGTTCAGCGTCAAAGCTTCCCGCTTCACGACCAACCGCAAGGTGTTGAAAGAGGGCGCGGGGTCGATCGAGAAATTCCTGACGCAAGGCCTGACCCGGCTCGGCGACCGGCTCGGTCCGATCCACTGGCAATTCATGGCGACGAAGAAGTTCGATCGTGACGATTTCGCGGGCTTCCTCGACCTGCTGCCCGAGACGCAGGACGGTCTGCCGCTCCGTCATGCGATCGAGGTCCGCGATGAAAGCTTCCGCGATCACGCCTTTGTCGACATGTTGCGCGAGCGGAACATGGCAATCGTCTATGCCGACAGCGACGAATTCCCGTGCATCGACTAACAGACCGCCGATTTCACCTATGCGCGCCTGCAACGCAGTCAGGAAGATGTCGAAACCGGCTATGATGAGAAGGCGCTGGACGGCTGGGCAAAACAAGTCCGCGACTGGGCAGCGGGCGACCGCGACGCCTATATCTTCTTCATATCCGGCGCGAAGGTCCGCAACCCGGCGGCAGCGCAGGCGCTGATCGCGAAGCTCGGCTGATAAATCCTCCCCATCGCTGCGCGACGGGAAGGATCAACAATCAAGCCGCCGCGGGCTGCGAGGCGAGGAAGTTGTACGGATCGATGCCGCGGCCCCGATATGCGCGGTGCGCTTCTTCATAGAGCGTCGGCTTTGCAATCCCGAGCCGCGCGCGTGCGGTTTCGAGCGGTTCGGCGAGCAACGAGCGAATGTCCTGCTCGATAATTGCCTTCGCTGCCTTGCCGTTGCGCTGACCCTGGCGAATCGCGCCCATCACCGGCGCATCGCTCTTGATGCTGCGCTTGACCTCATAACCGCCCGCATAGGCGATGAAGAAATTGCCGTAATTGCCGGTCTGGCCATAGGTAAAGCCCAGCACGCATTGTTCGCCCAGCGCGTCGCGGCCATAGCCGGTCAGAATGTGGAACAGGTCGTGCGTGTCGCGCAGGCGATTGCCATACCATTGCAGTTGATCGTCGAACTGCGGGCGGCCCATCTTGTCGCTCTCGGCGACGAGGCCCGCCGCCGACAGGCCTTCGCGGCGCATGAAGGTGACATAAGCGTGGCCGACGCTGCCCTCGGGCAGCGCGTCGATCCATGCATGATCGTCGAGCAGGTCGGGCAGATAGGGCTCGCTGGCCATCAACCGCTGGCCCATTTCGCTTTCAACAAACGCACGCGCGTCATCGAAAAAGCCCTTGCGCGGCAAATTCTCGAAGATGTGGAAGACCTGTTCGGTATCTTCCTTATCCTTGATGAGCTTGCGAAAATGCGCGATCGCCTTGAACGGGCGAAATTTCGCGGGCTTGCGATCGGGATGCGAGAAGATGGTGGGGGTCATTGGGGGGCTCCGGCGAATCACGTAATGATGACGATCTAGCATTACTGACAAAGATGTCAATAATGCTTTAATGGGCTGGACCGCATCATGCCTTCACTGTTATACCCTCACAACACAGCAAGGGACGATATGCGCGAAGATAGAGAAGTTGCGGCGCCCCGGCTCATCGCCCTCGACGCTCTGCGGGGCTTTGCCATGATGGGCATTCTCGCGATGAACATCGTCGCCTTTGCCATGCCCGAAATGGCCTATGTCACGCCCCGGGCCTATGGCGGCGAAACGACATCGGACACGACCGCATGGGCGCTGGGCTTCATCCTGTTCGACGGGAAGATGCGCGGGCTGTTCTCGATTCTCTTCGGGGCAAGCATGTTGCTGATCGTCGACCGCGCCCAAGCATCGGGCAAGGACCCCGCCTCGGTCCATCATCGCCGCATGGCGTGGCTCGCGATTTTTGGCCTCAGCCATTATTTCTTCATCTGGTGGGGCGATATATTGTTCCTCTATGCGGCCGTCGGCTGCGTAGCCTTTCGTTTTCGCGATTGGGAAGCACGCCGCCTGATCCAATGGGCGATCGGCCTGTTCACGCTCGGCGTCGCCATCATGTCGCTCATCTTCGGGGCGCAACTCGTCGCAGCGCGCGCGGCCGACTCAGCATCGTCACCGACCGAACTGGCCGAGGCCGGCCGCACGATCCGCGCTGAATATGCCAGCATGGACGAGGATGTCGCCGAGGAACTCAGCCTCTATCGCGGCGACTATCTCCCGATACTGGCCGAGCGCCTCGACCATGCGGGCAGCCCGCTCATCATGCTGGTGATGAATTTCCTCGAAACCCTGCCGCTCATGATGATCGGCATGGCGCTGTTCCGGAACGGTTTCCTGACCGGCGCCTGGGCGAGCACCGATTATCGCCGCGCCGTGCTCCGCTGGCTGCCGCCGGGGCTGTTGCTCACACTGTTGGTGACATGGGTCCAGTGGCGTTCGGGCTTCGACAGCCTTGTCTCGATCAACGCGTTTCTCGCCTGGGCAGGACCGGGGCGGTTGATGATGACGATCGGCTATGCCGCGCTGTTCGCCCTGTTGATCCAGCGCAGCGCCGACAGCGCGTGGATGGCGCGCGTTGCGGCGGCGGGCCGTATGGCCTTTTCCAACTATATCGGCACCAGCATCGTGATGACGAGCATCTTCTACGGCTATGGCCTGGGATTGTTCGGGTCGGTCGACCGGATGACGCTCTATCTGTTCGTCATCGGCGGCGCGGCGGCAATGCTGCTCTGGTCGAAACCTTGGCTCGACCGCTTCCTCTATGGCCCGCTGGAATGGTTATGGCGCAGCCTCGCGCGCGGGGCGCTGCAGCCGATGCGGCGCGCGGCGGCTTAGCTGATTACGGCGCGTCCGAAACCCGTCGCGCGCCGCTGGACCAGCGGGTTCGCCTCGCGCTCCAGCGCGCCCAGCGTTTCCTCGAACAGCGGGCGCAGCGTCACGACACGCGGCAGATATTCCTCCGGGCTGGTCTGGCTTTCAATGCAATGGCGCGCAAACACCTCGATATCTTCGGCGAGCGCACCCAGCCGTTCGGCACCGAACTGGCGCGCTTCGCTTTTCAGCGTGTGCGCGGGCATGACGAGTCCGCGCGCATCACGGGCGCGCATGGCATCCTCGATCGCGGCGACCGACTTGGTCCCGTCTTCGCGAAAATAGCCCAATATCCGCACAAATGCCGCACCCAATTGGGTGCGCGTCGCGCGAAACTCATCCCAATCGACCAGGATTTCGTCCAATGTTCCGTCCCTTGGTGTGCAATTTGGTCAGTGGTCCCCGACCACCCCTGCCCCAAAGGCGGTAAAAAAGACGTTACGCCGCTCAGCCATGGCAGCAAAATAATGCGTCATTTCGGGTCAGGCGCGGCGGACGTCCCACCGCTCCGCGCCATCGGTCACAGGCCCGGCTTCAACCCGCCAGCCATGCTCGCTTGCCAGCGCGGCCACCTCGCGCCCGGCCTGGGGATCGTCAGCGATCAACAGAACGTGCGGGGCATCGCGCATCGCGCGCGCCAGCCGAAGCGCCGGCCACGGACAGCGCATCCCGCGCGCGTCGACGACGAGCGCACCTTCGGCCTCAGGCGTCGTCATTCGTCATAGGGGTTGCGCGAGTTGCGGAAGTTCATCCGGATCGGCACGCCCTGAAACCCCATTTCCTTGCGCAGGCCGTTGACCAGATAGCGCGTATAACTGCCGGGCAGCGCATCGGTGCGGGTGCCGAACACGACGAAGGTCGGCGGCCGCGTGCGCGCCTGCGTAACATAGCGCAGCTTGATCCGCTTGCCGCCGGGGGCCGGCGGCGGGTTGGTTTCGACGGCATTTTCGAACCAGCGGTTGAGCCGGGCGGTCGAAACGCGGTTGTTCCAGATTTCGCGCTGTTCGAAGGCGACGCGGATCAGCGTATCGATCCCCTTCCCCGTCGCACCCGAAATGCTGAGCACCGGCACGCCCTTGACCTGGCTGAGCCCGTCTTCGAGCGCCGCGCGCACGCCGTTGAACAACGACGACGGGTCCTCCGCGATATCCCATTTGTTGAGCGCGACGATCAGCGCGCGGCCTTCCTGCAGCACGCGGTCGGCAATGTGCAGATCCTGTGCTTCAAGACCTTTGGTGGCGTCGAGCAGCAACACCACGACCTCGGCGAAATCGACCGCATGGAGCGCGTCCATCACCGACAGCTTCTCCAGCTTGTCCTGCACCTTGGCGCGCTTGCGCATCCCGGCGGTGTCGAACAGCTGGATCGGATGGACTTCGCCATCCTTTTCCCACTGCCATTCGACGCGGATCGAATCGCGGGTAATCCCCGCCTCGGGCCCGGTGATCAGCCGGTCTTCGCCGATCATGCGGTTGATCAGCGTCGATTTTCCGGCATTCGGACGACCCACAATCGCGAGCTTCATCGGGCCGAGATTTTCCTCGTCGTCTTCGCCGCCGACGTCCTCATCCTCGACCTGGCCATCGGGTTCGACGATCGGGCGCAGGGCGTCGAACAGTTCGACCATCCCGCCGCCATGTTCGGCGCTGATCGCAACCGGATTGTCGAAGCCCAGCGAGTAGGACTCCATCAGCCCGTCTTCGCCCTGCCTGCCCTCGGCCTTGTTGACGACAAGAATGATCGGCGTGTTCTCGCTGCGCAGCCAGCGCGCGATTTCCTCGTCGAGCGGGGTCACGCCAGCGCGGCCGTCGATCATGAACAGCGCGGCATCGGCCTCGCGCACGGCCTTTTCGGTCTGCACGCGCATCCGGCCGGGAAGCGTCGCCGCATCCTGATCCTCGAACCCTGCGGTGTCGACGATACCAAAGGTCAGGCCGAGCAATTGCCCGTCACCTTCGCGCCGGTCGCGCGTTACGCCCGGCTGATCGTCGACCAACGCCAGACGTTTGCCGACAAGCCGGTTGAACAAAGTCGATTTGCCGACATTCGGCCGACCGACAATGGCGATCGTCGTGGATCGCGCCATGATATTATCCCTGTGTTGCGCCGGGCCCGCCCCGGCCCGAGCGCCTTTAACGCCAGGCCGTGATGCGTCCGTCGTCTGCCAAAATATACAAAATATTGTTCGCGACCACCGGTGCCTGCGACAGCGGCGTCTTGAATTCGGTCGACCCCAACAGCGAACCATCGGTCGGCGAATATTCGGCCAGCGTACCTTCGCTGTTGACCGCGATCAACCGCCCGCCAGCCAGAACGGGCCCGGTCCAGCGGATCGGATCCTTCTTTTTCTTGTCGGTCTCGATACGGAAGCGCGCAAGCTGTTGCAGCCAGCGAACCTTGCCCGAACCGCGGGCGACGCAAAGCAATTTGCCGTCGTCGGTCATCGCATAGACCCACTCGCCCACCACATAGGGGGTCGAGATGCCCGCGATCGAAATTTCCCAGCTGCGCTGGCCGGTCACCAGTTCATAGCTCGCCATACGGCCGCCCTGACCGAGCGCAAAGACGTGGCCGCGGTCGATCACCGGATCGGCATCAACGTCGGTCAGCGTCGACACCGACAGCGCCATCGAGGTGCGGGCTAGCGCATCTTCCCAAAGGTCGCGGCCATTTTCATAGCGATAGGCCTGAACCTCACCCGACGAGAAGCCGGCGACGATCGTTCCCTGCCCAGCGGCAGGCGACCCGGCGCCAAAGATGCTTCCGGCTTCGAGCGACGCCGTCGCCTGCCACAGCACCGCGCCATTTGCGCTGTTAAGCGCGATGATCTGATTGTCCTGGCTGACGACATAGACGCCACCAAAGGCAATCGTCGGCGCGCCACGCAGCGGGCCCGCGGGCTTCACCTTCCAGATCACCGATCCGTCGGCAACGTTCAGCGCCGCAACATCGCCCGCGCCGCTCGTCGCATAAACGACCGACCCGTCGACCCCGGCGCCGCCGCCGAACAGCGAATCCTTATAATCCTTGCCAGTGCTGCCGATTGGCGTCCGCCACAGCGGGGCGCCGGTATCGGCGGCAAGCGCGGTCACGACGGCGTCGGTGCCGACGACGAACAGACGATTGTCAGCAATCACGGGCGATGCGGCGAGCCGCTGCTTGTTGGTGCCGCCGGCGATATCCGCCTGCCATATCTGGCTGCGTGTCGCGCCGAGCGCCAAATGACCCATGGATTTCGAGGCGTTGCCGCCCGACTGCGTCCAATTGGCATTCACAACCGGTTCGGGCAGCACGACCGCGACCGATTCGGTTGCCGGATCGACCTTGATGCTGTTGTCGTTGGACAGGATCGACACGCGTTCGCCCACCGTCGGGGTCTTGGGTCCGCCATCGCCCTTGATCACACCACAACCCGCGAGCGGCAGCGCCAGCAACGCCGCATAAAGTCCGTAACGCGTCTTCCGCATATTAATTGGCTTCCTCAGCTTTACCGGCTGCCGCTGCCTTCGGCGCAGCATTGCCCTTTTTATCCATCGCAGCGCTTTCCGACGCGCGGTCGGCAACGGCATCGACGCCCAGCATCCCCGCCATCTGCACTGTCCGCGACTGCAACGACTTCGGCACATCGGGCAATTTGGCGATACGGCCGTAAAGCGCGCCCGCCTTGTCGAACTGGCCGAGCTGATAATGTGCGATCGCCGTCAATTCGGCGGCACTGGGGAACAGGCTCGACACCGGGTCCTTGGCATCGACCATCGGCTTCATGCGTGCGATGACCGTTTCGGGTTTCAGCGTGTCGAACTCCAGCGCCGTCTGGCGGATCAGCGCCAGGTCGCGCATCGCGGGATCGAGCTTGGTGTCGGCGGCAACCCTGGCCATGATCGCGGCGGCGCCCTTCAAGTCGCCCGAAGCGGCCTTTATATTGCCTTGCTGGATCAGCGCCGAGGCGCGGTAGGTCGCATCATTGCCTGCTTCGAGTGCCTTGAGCTCGCTCGCCGCAGCGGTCGGCTGGTTCGTGGCGGCCTTTTCAAAGGCTGCCAGCAGTTCCTCCGCCTTTTCGCCCCGCACGCTTTCCTGATGGTGGCTCCAATAAAGATAGCCGCCGAACGCCAGCAACGCCGCGATAGCGGCGGCGATGATCCAGCGGCCATAGCGCTGCATGATCGTCTCGAGCCGATCCTTGCGAACCGCCTCATCGACTTCCTGCAACAACGCTGCATCGTTGGTCGGGCTCAGGGCCAATCAAACCTCCATAACTCGTTCGTGGCTCCGGGGCCGGCCGCTTCCTTAGCGACGGCGCCGAAAAAGACCAAGCGATTCACTCGATCCCCGGCGCCGACACCGCGGACAACCGTCACCCGGCGTAGATTTGATCGACGGTCGGGAATGAACGGGACCTGACTTCGTCGGCATAGTCCTTGACCGCACCGTCCACGACGCCGGCCATGTCCTGATAGCGTTTGACGAACTTGGGAACGCGTTCGAACATGCCCAGCATATCGTCGGTCACCAGCACTTGTCCGTCGCATTGCACCGACGCGCCGATCCCGATTGTCGGGCACTCGACCTTGTTGGTGATCTCGATCGCGATCGATTCGAGCACGCCTTCGATCACGATCGAAAAGGCACCCGCCTGCGCCACCGCGACGGCATCCTCGACGATCGAACGCGCTTCGGCATCGCTTTTGCCGCGCACGCCATAGCCGCCCAATATATTGACCGCCTGCGGCGTCAGACCGACATGACCCATCACCGGGATGCCGCGCTGGGTCAGAAATTCGATCGTCGGGGCAAGGACCTTGCCGCCCTCGACCTTCACCGCCGCAGCGCCGGTTTCCTTGAGCAGGCGCGCCGCATTGTTGAACGCCTGTTCGGGGCTCATTTCATAGCTGCCGAACGGCATGTCGACGATGACCGCGGCGTGATAGCTGCCGCGCACCACCGCCGCACCGTGCAGCGCCATCATCTCCATCGTCACGCCGACCGTATGCGGCAGGCCATAGATGACCTGCGCCAGCGAATCGCCGACCAGCAGCATGTCGCAATGCGGGTCGAGCAGCTGCGCCATGCGGACGGTATAGGCCGTCAGCATCACCAGCGGTTCGCCACCTTTGCTCTGGCGGATGCGGGGCACCGTCAGGCGTTTCATCGGCTGCGGGGTCGGGTTGGCGCGGCTCGTCGACGTATCGAAGGTGAGCGTTTTGGGGAGCGTAGACATGGGGCGGGGTTTAGCCGCTAAAATGACGGGGCGAAACCGCTATTGTTGCAGCGCAGCGATTGCGGCGCGGCAGATCAGGCCGCGCTCAAAGCCGCAAGCTGGTCGGCGCTCAGCTCCAGCGTCATGCTCCCCAGCAATTCGTCGAGCTGGGTCACCGTCGTCGCGCTGGCGATCGGCGCGGTCACGCCGGGCTGCTGCGCGACCCATGCAAGCGCGATTTGCGACAGGGTGGCGCCGGTTTCCGCCGCGATACGATCCATCACGGCAAGGACCGCAGGGCCGCGCCCTTGCATATAGGATTTCGCCTTAAAACCGCGCGGGCTTTTGCCGATATCCTCGATGCTGCGATATTTGCCGGACAAATAGCCGGAGGCGAGGCTGTAATAGGGCACGACACCGATATTCTCGGCGACGCACAATTGCTGAAGCGCGCCCTCATATTGATCGCGGTCGAGCAAATTGAGTTCGGGCTGCATCGCGGTGAAGCGCGGCAATCCTTTGGCATCGGCGACGCGCAGCGCTTCGGCCAGCCGTCCGGCGCCATAGTTGGATGCGCCGATCGCGCGAACCTGTCCCGCGTCGATCAGTTCGGCAAATGCGCCCAGCACTTCATCGAACGGCACATCGGGATCGTCCTGATGCGCAAAATATAAATCTATCGTATCGACGCCCAGCCGGTCGCGCGATGCCTCCGCCGCAGCACGGATGCGATCGGGTTGCAGCCCGCCCGACATCATCCCGACCTTGGTCGCGATCAGCACGCGGTCGCGCGCGCCGCTGACCTTCAGCCATTCGCCGATCATATGTTCGGATTCGCCGCCCTTGTGCCCATCAGCCCATGCCGAATAGACGTCGGCGGTATCGATCATCGCCCCGCCGCCTTCGACGAACCGGTCGAGGACGGCGAAGCTTGCCGCGCGGTCGGCGGTCCAGCCAAAGACATTGCCACCGAGCACCAATGGCGGGATCGCGAAGCCGCTCCGACCCAGGGCTTTGCCGGTCATTGCGATTGCCCTTTCTTTGCCGCCACGACCGCTTCGCGCGGATTGTCGCTGAACAGACCGTCGATCCCCGTTTTCAGATAGGCGGCGATTTCGGAACCAAGGTCGCCGTGCCCGGCAGGGTCGATCCCACTCTTGTCACCGAGCGGCAGGAAGAAATTTTCGCGGCGAAAGGTCCAGGGATGCACCTTCAGCCCCGCCGCATGTGCATCGCGCACAAGATTCGTCGGATCGCCCAATGCCCCCAGCGCACCGCGCGGAATGACCATCGCCTTTTCGGGGCCGATGCCATCGGCATAGGCGGCAATGGCCTTGAGCCCCGCAGGCGACGCCATGGCAGCATAGCTGGTTTCAGACATATCCGGGGGGCCACCCGCGCCCGCCATCAACTGAATCAGCGGCAGCTCGCTCTTCATACGCAGCGCCTTGAGGTTTCCGACTTCGAAGCTCTGGATGAAAACCGGCGCCGTGCGGCCGCGATAGCCGAAGCGGTCGAGCAGCGTCAGCAACGGCTCCTCGTGCGGTAAACCGATCGACGTGAAATAGCCGGGATGCTTGGTTTCGGGATAGACTCCGACGGGCTTGTCGCGCCCCTTGTTGGCGCGAACCAACAGGGTCAATATTTCCTCGAAGGTCGGAATATCATATTGACCGTCATGGTCGGTGCTACGCAATTTCGGCAGCCGTTCGCGCGCGCGCAGCGTCTTCAACTCAGCCAGCGTAAAATCTTCGGTGAACCAGCCGGTCACCTTGATCCCATCGATCGTCTTTGTGGTTTTCCGCGTCGCGAATTCGGGACGAACGGAGACGTCGGTCGTACCGGAAATCTCGTTCTCGTGCCGCGCCACCAGCACAGCATCCTTGGTCAGCACGAGATCGGGTTCGATGAAATCGGCGCCCTGCTCGATCGCGAGTTCATAGCTTGCCAGCGTATGTTCCGGCCGCTCGCCCGACGCGCCGCGATGCGCAATGATGATCGGCGGCTGACCGCCAAGAGTGGGCTGTGCCGTCACCTCGTCAACCGCGCAGCCAGCAAGCATCAGCACCGCAAGCGGAGCAGCCAGCCAGCGGATCATGCCGCAAAACGTGCCTGCCAGTCGGCAGCCGAGAAACCGACGCTGACCCCGTCCGCCGATTCGACCACGGGGCGCCGGATCATCGCGGGTTGGTCGAGCATCAACGCGATCGCCGATGCGGCGTCGAGCCCCTGCTTCTCAGCCTCCGGCAGCTTGCGAAAGGTCGTTCCGCTTTTGTTGAGCAGCTTTTCCCAGCCGAGCGCTTCGACCCAGCTTTTAAGCCGATCGGGGTCGAGCCCATCCTTGCGCACGTCGTGAAAATGATGCGCGACGCCTTGCTCACCGAGCCATGCGCGCGCTTTCTTCACCGTGTCGCAGTTCGAAATTCCATAGAGTGTCAGTGCCATGCGATCACAATAGCGGCGCGCGATCCGCAATGCGAGCGTTTGCGTTCGCCAATTTTCCGCGGAGCGCCCGTGCAAAGCCTTCGTGCAATGCGCCGGCGATTTCGGGGTTCGCCGCCAGATAGGCGCGCAGGCCCGCCGCAGGCACGAACCACAGCCGTGCATTGCCGACAAGCGTCACGGTTCCGGTGGCGTGTGCGCCGTCGAGCACCGTCGCCTCACCGATCAGCGCTCCGCCCGTGACCATTCCAACCTCCGCGCCGTCGCGCAGAATGACCGCCTCCCCCTCCGCCAGATAGAAAAGGCTGGGCGCCGCCTGATTCTCGCGGATCAGAACATCGCCGCGCCGCGCCGAAATCCAGTTTCCCTGATCGATCAATTGCCGCGCGGCGATGGTGTTCAAACCGTCGAAGTGCTGACGGCGCAATTCCTGCTCCTCGGCCGTGAAAGCGATCTTTGCGTCGCGCAGCCAGAGCCGCGCCGACAGCGCGACATTGGCGAGCAATATCGCCACGAGCAGGATCGTCAGCCCGATGCTGTCCCAGTGGAAGATCGCGACCGGCAACGCCAGCAGCGCAGCGGCCGCCAAGGCCAGCCGAACATGGTCGAGACGCGCCGCGAAGCTCGCCGCCAGCAACAGCAGCAAGGCCCCGTATCCGAACCAATGAGGATCGAAATTCGCCATAACCAGATCGTTCCGCGTCGCGTGACCCCTTAGATCACTATGTGTATCTAGGCCGAGAACGTTACCGATTGCCGAACGCCTTGGACGCACACCGACGGGGCATTCCGAAAACCGTAAGAAACTAACAGTTTTTGGTGATCAAGAAAAGCATAGGTGCGCAAAACCGGCGATAATGCTAATTTTCGCGCCTTCGAACCCCGCACACATTGCTTCCACGGCGCATTCACGCCATGGCAGCGCTCGATTCGCATGAAAAGCATAGAAGACGGACAATGACGCAACCATGGCAACCGCATAGCTGGCGCTCGCACGAGGCCCGCCAGCTTCCCACCTACGCCGACGAAGCCGCGCTGGCCGCGGCCGAACGCGAGCTCGCGGGCTATCCGCCGCTGGTGTTCGCGGGCGAAGCGCGCGACCTGACGGCCGAACTCGGCCGCGTCGCCGACGGAAAGGCGTTCCTGCTTCAGGGCGGCGACTGCGCCGAAAGCTTTGCGGAATTTCATCCGAACAATATCCGCGACACCTTCCGCGTGCTGCTCCAGATGGCGGTGGTACTGACCTTCGCGTCGAAAATGCCGGTGGTGAAGCTCGGCCGCATGGCCGGCCAGTTCGCCAAGCCGCGTTCGGCCGATATGGAAGATGTCGATGGCGTGTCGCTGCCCAGCTATCGCGGCGACATCATCAACGACATCGGTTTCGAAGCCGTGGGCCGCGAGCCCGACCCCCAGCGCATGGTCAAGGCGTATAACCAGTCGGCGGCGACGCTGAACCTGCTGCGCGCTTTCGCGAACGGCGGTTATGCGAACCTGCATCAGGTCAACGCCTGGACGCACGACTTCATGGACCGCAGCCCGTGGGCAAAGAAATATCAGGAAACCGCCGAGCGGATTTCCGAAGCGCTCGCCTTCATGGAAGCCTGCGGCGTCACCCCCGAAACGGTGCCGCAGATCAAGGGCACCAGCTTCTACACCAGCCACGAGGCGCTGCTCCTCCCCTATGAGCAGGCGCTGACGCGTCAGGACAGCCTGACCGGCGGCTGGTACGACACGTCGGGCCACATGCTGTGGGTCGGCGATCGCACCCGCTTCGAAGGCTCGGCGCACATCGAATATCTGCGCGGTATCGGCAATCCGGTGGGCATGAAGTGCGGCCCCAGCCTTGAGCCCGACGTGCTGCTGCGCCTGCTCGACACGCTGAACCCCAATCATGTCGCGGGGCGGATGACGCTGATCACCCGTTACGGTCATGACAAGATCGAGGCGCATCTGCCCAAGCTGGTGCGCGCCGTGAAGGAATCGGGCCATCCCGTCGTCTGGTCGTGCGACCCGATGCACGGCAATGTCATCAAGACCGGCAACGGCTACAAGACGCGCCCGTTCGAGCGCATCCTCGCAGAAGTGCGCGGCTTCTTCGCCGTGCACCGCGCCGAGGGTACGCATGGGGGCGGCATCCATATCGAGATGACGGGCCAGAATGTCACCGAATGCACCGGCGGCGCGATGGACGTGACCCAGATGGACCTTGCCGACCGCTATCACACCCACTGCGACCCGCGCCTGAACGCGGGTCAGTCGCTGGAACTGGCGTTCCTCCTGGCAGAAATGCTCAATCAGGAAATGACCGAGCGGGCGAAGCAGGCGGCGTAATTCGCGCCCCTGACCAATGGCGTCGCCCCCGCCTTCGCGGGGGCGACGTGCATTATTTACCCGGCCACGCCTTTGTATCAGCGAACGCCCGGCCCAGCGCGACGTGCAAATCGGCATCTTCGGCCGCGCCGCCGAGCGGGATCTTGTCGGAGAAATTGTCGCCCGGTCCGTGATAGTCGCCGCCGAGAAAAGCCTCCAGCAGCGGCATGTCCGAGAAACTGCCGCCGACCATCAGCGAGGTCACGCCCTTCGCGCCCAGCGCCCAGCCGTCCTGCCGCTGGACAAAGGCATCGGCCTCGCCATCCTCATCCAGCTTGCGGCCGAGTTTCGTCGCAACACCGCGCACCACCGCATCATAGGCAGGTTTGCCGCGCCCGATCGTTGCGACCGGCGTGCCGCGCGGCGAAATCGCGATCGTGTCGATGTTAAGCGCGACGGTAATGTCACCCAGCGGCACCACCGGATGATCGGCGAAATAATGCGCGCCGAGCAGCCCTTTTTCTTCCGCCGTCGTGGCGAGGAAATACATGTCGCGGTCCGGCCGCGTGCCCGCCCCCAGCCGCTTCGCCACCTCGATCAGCACCGCAATGCCGCTCGCATTATCGACCGCGCCGTTGCAGATGCGATCGGTAGCGCTGTCGGGGGCGCAAATGCCCAGATGATCCCAGTGACCAAGGAACAGCACAGCCTTGCCGTCGGGCTTCGCACCCGGAAGCTTGGCGAGAATATTGTTGCTGGTGAACGCGCGGATGCTCGATGTCGTTGAGACGTCGGCCGTCAACGGAAGCGCGATACCGCGATAATTGCGCGACTTTGCCGCCTTGCGCAGCGCGCCGCCATCCTGCCCCGCCTGGGCCAGCAGTGCGTTGGCCGCCTCGGCCGACAGAAAGCCGCTGACCGGCGCGCCGACAGAGGCGCTTGCCAGCCGGACGGCCTTGCTGCCGAATGCTTCGCGCAGTTGCGCCCAGGGCACGGCATCGGTCGCAATCACCAGCACGCCCGCCGCGCCCGCATCGGCCAGCATCTGTCGCCGCTCGCGATAGCCCGGCAATTTCTCGCCAAAGGGCGCATTGTCGAACAGCATGATCGCCAGCTTGTCCTTGACGTCGGCATTGACCTTGCCCGCGCCATCAATGCCATAGCCGACGAAGACCGCCGGGACTTTTTCGAGCCCTACCGTCGCATCGCGACCGGTCAGAATGATGCCGTCATCGCCCAGCGCGGCATCGCGCCCGTTGACCTGGAACTTCGCGGTCCCGGTCAGCGCCTGCGTCTCGACGAACGGCACCGGCTGCAGCCATGGCGTCGCACTGCCCGGTACGGCCTGAAGCCCGGCCTTTGCCCATTCGCCGACGACATAAGCAATCGTCCGATCCTCGCCGTCGGTTCCCGGCGCGCGGCCTTCAAATGCATCGCCCGCCAATATCCTGATATGTTCGGCAAGCTGCGCCTCGGTGACCGGCGCATCGCCGTCCCTGGCAAAGGTGGCGGGGGCGGCAAAGGCCAGGGCGACGGCCGCGATCGCGGCGTGAAACTTGATCGTCTGCATGGTGCCGCCGAATGGCATGGACCTTCCAGACAGGCAAGGCGCGTTCGTCGAACGACCAGCGGCGGGGAAAGGACCCGGACCTAGCGCCCAGCACGCTCCAGCAATGCGCGCGCGGCGGCAACATGCATATCCTCGACCATCCGCCCCTCGTGGCGCTGCGCCCCGCCCGTCGCCGCCGCAACCAGCGCTTCAGCGGCGGCAATCTCCCGCGCCGACGGCGCGAAAGCGCGATTGCACGGATCGACTTGCGACGGATGGATCAACGTCTTGCCATCGAACCCCAGTCGCCGCCCCTCGCTTGCTTCGGCAGTGAAGCCGGCGGCATCGTCGATCGCATTATAGACCCCGTCGAAGCACCAGACACCGCCCGCACGCGCGGCGAGGACAATCGCCTGGATCGCGTGGCTCATCGCGCCGCGATCCATCCCGTCGGGCAGCTTCAGTTCATGCGCCAGATCGTTAAGTCCGGCGATCAGTCCATGCGTCGCGGGATCGGCCGCAATGTCGCGCGCGGCATAGATGGCGACCGGGGTCTCGATCATCGCGAACAACGGCACGCCAAGGCCGCGCACGGGATCTAGATCGGCGGACGCATCCACCTTGGGCAACACGATGGCATCCAGCATCACCCCCGACAGCGCCAAAATGTCGGCCGCCTGCTCGGCGCTGCCGGTGCCGTTGATCCGCACCGCGACCCGCTTGCCCGGAAAACCTGCCGTCACCGCCGCGCGCATCGCCGCGCGCGCATCATCCTTGCGGTCGGCGGGGACCGCATCCTCCAGGTCGATGATCAACATGTCGGCCGCCAAACCCTGCGCCTTTTCGAGCGCGCGGGCATTGGAACCGGGAACATACAGCAGCGAGCGGGGGGCGAATAAGGTCATGCGCTTTTCTGTGGCGCAGGCAAACCATTGCCGCAATAAGGAAGGCGGGCTCGCGACCTGAAATTTGCGCAAGGGGATGATTGATGGAATTCGCACTCGCACTGGTGGTTTTGGCGCTGGTGTTCCTCGTCTGGGCGCTGACGCCCGTGCGGCAGGGCTTTGCTTATACGATCGAGCGTTTCGGTCGCTACACGCACACCGCGCAGCCCGGCCTCAACTTCATCATGCCGATCTTCGACCGTGTCGGGCGCAAGGTGAATATGATGGAACAGGTTCTCGATATCCCGGGGCAGGAAATCATCACCAAGGACAATGCGATGGTCGCGGTCGATGGCGTCGTCTTCTTTCAGGTGCTCGACGCCGCGCGCGCCGCTTATGAGGTCAGCGACCTGTATCTCGCGATCATGAACCTGACGACGACGAACCTGCGGACCGTGATGGGGTCGATGGACCTCGACGAGACGCTGTCGAAGCGCGATCATATCAACGCCCGCCTGCTCGTCGTCGTCGACGAGGCGACCTCGCCCTGGGGGGTCAAGATCACCCGCGTCGAGATCAAGGACATCCGCCCGCCCGCGGACATTTCGAACGCGATGGCACGGCAGATGAAGGCCGAGCGTGAAAAGCGCGCCAACATCCTCGAAGCCGAAGGCATGCGGGCATCCGAAATCCTGCGCGCCGAAGGCGAGAAGCAGGGCCAGATTTTGCAGGCCGAAGGCCGCCGCGAAGCCGCCTTCCGCGACGCCGAAGCCCGCGAGCGCGAAGCCGAAGCCGAAGCCAAGGCGACGCAGATGGTGTCCGACGCGATTGCGGGCGGCAACGCACAGGCGATCAATTATTTCATCGCGCAGAAATATGTCGAGGCGGTCGGCCAGTTCGCGACCAGCCCGAACGCCAAGACCATTCTCTTCCCGGTCGAGGCGACCCAGTTGATCGGCACATTGGGCGGCATCGGCGAACTCGCGCGCGACGCGATCGAACGCAAGGGAAGCTGACATGCCCGACTGGCTGGCCAATATGGAACCGCATTGGGCGTGGCTGTCGCTCGGCGTGCTGCTCGCGGCGGCCGAAATCGTCATGCCGGGCTTTTTCCTCATCTGGCTCGGCACCGCGGCGATCGTCACCGGGGTCATCGCCTGGGTCGTCCCGCTCGCCGTCCCGGCCCAACTCGGCATTTTCGCCGTGCTGTCCTTCATCGCGCTCTATGCGGCGCGGCGTTGGCTCCGGGCCAATCCGATCACCACCGCCGACCCGCATCTCAACCAGCGCGCCGGCCGGCTGGTCGGCGAAGTGCTGACGGTAACCCGGGCGATCGAGGACGGCCGCGGCCGTGCGAAGGTCGGCGATGGCGAATGGCCGGTGCGCGGCCCCGACGTGGCCGAAGGCGCCAAGGTCCGCGTCGTCAGCGCCGACGGCGGCGTGCTGGTGGTCGAGCGGGCTTAACCGCCCTTGGGCCGCGAATAGATGGCGACGACATGCCCCAGCGCATTGCTGTCGCCAATACGCCGGAAACCCAGCTTGGCCGCGACCTTCTCAGACGCCACATGGCCGGGATCGATGATGCAGCGCACCTCCGGCGCGTCGAGATTTTCGTCGGCCCAGCCGAGCGCCGCTCCCATCGCCTCGGTCGCGAGGCCCGATCCCCAATGGTCGGCGTCGAAGGCCCAGCCCGCCTCGGGCAAATTTTCCAGTTCGGGGATGCCCCGGCAGAAATAGGACAGGCCGCCCTGCCCGATCAGCCGGTCGGTCGCCTTGTCGCCGAACACCCAATAGCCAAAACCCATCACCGGCCATAACCCGGCCGAGCTTAGAAACTTGCCCCAGCTCACATCCGGCGCACGGGGTTCGCCGCCGATAAAGCGCGTGACGCGCTCGTCGGCCCACATCGCAATATGGACCTCCTTGTCCGAAAGGAGGTGGGGCCTCAGGCGGAGCCGTTCGGTTTCGAGAATCGGGGGCGCGGTAAACATGGTGCCGACATGCCCCAGCCCCGGATGAGCGGTCAATTCGGGATCCGAAACATGCGGCGCACAAATGCCCCCGCGAAGGCGAGGCCGGGGAACGGAGAGAGGAAGAGAACCGCTCCGCGCCTCGCCTTCACAGGAACAAGAGGGTCAGGCCGCAGCGGCGGCGAGTTCGGGTTTCGACGCATAGGCCAGCATGATCGCGTCGGCATAATCGCTCTCATATTTCTTGATCAGCGCGCGGTCGTCATGGTTCCACGGGTGGAAACCGGGCATGAAATAGCTGAGCCAGGGCAGGAAGCTTTTGCGCAACACGCCGGGCGTGCCGAGCAGATACCACCAGATGCGCGCGGTAATGCGCCAGCCGGTCAGGCCATCCTGCCGAAGCAGCGCTTTCATCCCCTTCACCCGCCGCGGCCAGAAGCGCATCGTGACGAGCATCATCATCGCCGATTTGGTCCACCAGCGTTTCCAGCGGCTCCAATCCTTCGTCGCGTGCAGCCAGGTGTCATAGGCGACGCCCTTATGCTCGATTTCCTCGATCGCGTGCCATTTCCACAGCGCCGCCCATTCGGACTCGCCGTCTTCGTACATCTTGTCGTCGCGCAGCATCACCGATGCCATCATCGCGGTATAATGTTCGAGCGCGATCGTCGCCATCAGGTTGACGATCGGCGGACGCGACTTGATGATTTCCATCACCTGGTCGATGTCGCCTTCCAGTTCCGACAAGTCATAACCCGCCTCCATCGCCTTTTTGTTGAAGACGACATGCTCGCGGCTATGGATCACCTCCTGTTGGGTGAAGGCACGGATTTCGCGGGCAAGTTTTTCATCGACCCCGTCGCGGTGCGCCTTCACCGCCTCGATGAACATCGCCTCCCCCTTCGGGAAGGTCACCGACAGGGCGGTGTGGAAAACCGATGCGATCGGATCGCCGTTCAGCCACCAGCGACCCTGTTTATCGTCGCGTCCGAAGCGCCGGTCGCGCGGGGTGATCGACAGATCCTTGGGGGTCGGGGTGTGGGAAAGGCTGGACATATGTTTCTCACCGTCGGAAAGCGGAGTTGGCGCGGGGGCGCCGTGGGGCAAGATTTAAAGGTTACTTACAGTGGTGTCAATTGCAAAGAAGCGCCTGAGCCCGGAGGAGAGCCGTGCCGTCGCGCTGGAAGCTGCGCGGCTGATTCTGATCGAGGCGGGGCCGCAGGCGGTCACGCTGAAAGCTGTCGCGGGGCGGGTCGACCGCACCCATGCCAATCTGTTGCATCATTTCGGCAGCGCCGCAGGACTGCAAAAGGCGCTCGCCGCCTATCTGGCTGAAACGGTCTGCGCGACGATCGGCAAGAAAATGACCGAATCGCCGCCGGGCGAGCGCAATGTGCGCGAAATTGTCGACCTGACCTTCGACGCCTTCAACAGCGGCGGCGCCGGTGCGCTCGCGACCTGGATGGCGGCGACGGGCAATGACGATGCGCTCGACCCGATCGTCGATGCGATCCACCGCCTGATCGACGGCATGGCGCCCGACGCGCATGAAAAGCGCCTGATGCACGAAGATACGCTGGCTCTGGTGCTGATGGCGCTCGGCGATGCCCAGCTCGGCGGACCGATGGCCGAAGCGCTCGACCTGCCGCGCGACACGTCGCGGGTGCTGGCAACCGAGCTCATCACGGGGCGGATCGCCCATTTCTGGGCCGAGCAGGGCGGGAAACCGGGGTAAGCACTGGTAATTTTGTTACACACGGGCTAAGGGCGCCCATCCCCTCTTCCCCGTTCGTGTCGAGCGAAGTCGAGATACCCGGCGGGAGCAAGACCGATGGGCATCTCGACTTCGCTCAGTGCGAATGGAAACGGATGAGCATTCCCGAGTTTCCCCCTTCCAAGGCCCTACCATGCATTTTCTCGATCAAGCCAAGGTTTTCATCAAGTCCGGCGACGGCGGCCCCGGTGCCGTCAGTTTCCGGCGCGAGAAATATGTCGAATATGGCGGCCCCGACGGCGGCAATGGCGGCAAGGGCGGCGACATCATCTTCAAGGCGGTCGCGGGCCTCAACACGCTGATCGACTTTCGCTACACCCAGCATTTCAAGGCAAAGCGCGGCACCCCCGGCGCGGGCCGCGACCGCACCGGCGCCGGCGGGCCCGACCTCGTCATCCAGGTGCCGATCGGCACCCAGGTCCTCGCCGACGACGAAGACCGCAGCCTGCTCGCCGACCTGACCAAGGAAGGCGAAAGCTTCGTCTTCCTGCGCGGCGGAGACGGTGGTCGAGGCAATGCCAGCTACAAAACCAGCACCAACCGCGCACCGCGCCAGCACGGTCCGGGCTGGCCGGGTGAGGAAATGTGGGTGTGGTTGCGGCTGAAGCTGCTCGCGGATGCGGGCCTCGTCGGCTTGCCCAATGCCGGCAAATCGACCTTCATCAATGCGGTGAGCAATGCGCAGGCCAAGGTCGGCGCCTATGCCTTTACCACGCTGCGCCCGCAGCTCGGCGTCGTCAGCCACAAGGGGAATGAATTTGTCGTCGCCGACATCCCGGGTCTGATTGCGGGTGCCGCCGAAGGCGCCGGGGTCGGCGACCGCTTCCTCGGCCATATCGAACGTTGCCGCGTTCTGCTCCACCTCGTCGATGCGAATGACGAAGATGTCGCAACCAGCTATCGCATCGTCCGCGACGAACTGGAGGCCTATGGCGCCGATCTGGTCGACAAACAGGTGATCATCGCGCTCAACAAGGTCGACACGCTAGACGACGAGCTGATCGCAGCCCTGTCGGCCGAACTCGCCGAAGAGAGCGGTCATCCGGTGATGGCACTGTCAGGCGCGAGCGGCGCTGGGGTCGAAGCCGTGCTCGACAGGTTGCTCGAGGCCATCGGCATGCCCGAACCGGGCGCCGATGCCGAAGACGACGACGAAGCGTCGAGCGACTGGTCGCCGATCTGATCGCCTATCCGCGCGCTTCGAGCACCATGTTGAACGGCCCTTCGGCTGCCCGCCGCATGGTTCCGAAACCTCCCTCACGAACGATCTGCGCCAACCGGTCCTCACCCGCCTGCGCGCCCAAGGCTTCGCCGACCTCCTGATCGAGCGAGGTCGGGACGCAGATCATCGTCGACGCATTATAATAGAGCCGACCGACCGGGCTCATATTGTCGGCGGGTGCATCGCCTGCGATCGGCTCGACGATCATCCAGACGCCGTCCTCTGCCAATATCCGCCGCATATGCGCCGCACAGCCGCGCGGGTCGCCCATGTCGTGCAGGCAGTCATACATGGTGATGAGGTCGAATTCTTCTTCGCCAATATCCTTGGCCGCCGCGACCTCGAAGCGGACGCGGTCACCATAGCCATGATCCGCCGCATGGCGCCGCGCCTCCTCGATCGACGGCGCGTGAAAGTCAAAGCCCACGAACAGGCTTTCGGGATAGGCGTCGGCCATCAGCAAGGTTGAAAAGCCGAGCCCGCAACCGACGTCGGCGACTTTCGCCCCGCTGCGCAACCTCTCCTCCACGCCGCCCAGCGCCGGAATCCAAGTTTGCACGATGTTGTTGACATAGCCGGGACGGAAAAACGCCCCCGTCGCGCAAAAGAGGCAGCCGGCATGATCGCCCCAGCGCACCCCGGTGCCGCGGCGAAAACATTCCTCGACCTTGGGCTCCGCCTCGATCATCGCGGCGACCAGCTCAAATGCACCGGCGAGATAGACGGGGCTGTCGGGGTTTACGAAAACCATCGCCTGTTCGGGCGACAGGCTGAACCGGTCGGTGGCCGGATCATAGTCGACATATCCCCCCGCAGTCTGGGCCAGCGCCCATTCACGGACATAGCGCTCATGCAAATGGCCTGCCCTTGCGGCGAGTTCCGTGGCGGTTGCGGGCGCTTCGGCCAGCGCGTCGAACAGCCCCAGCCGAAACCCCAGACGCACGGTCGGAACGCTCATCGCGCCGCCCAGATCGCCCAGCATCTTTCCTACGAACGCATGCAACTTTGCTTCATCGATTACGGACGCCATCATTTTTCTCCCTGAAACAAGGTGATGTGGTCGCGACTCTCCAGAAGGCTCGATGTGGGATAATCATAGCATATTCGGCGCCCATCCGCACGAACGGCAGGCCCGACATTCGGATTGGCACCCCCGCCTGCACGCGCTATCGGCAACGCCATGACATTGTTCGCGCCTTCCGCCTGCTCGCGCCTGATCGTCAAGATCGGATCGGCGTTGCTCGTCGATCCCGACGGCGCGGTGCGACGCGACTGGCTTAAGGGTATCGCCGCCGACATTGCGGCGCGCACCCGCGCGGGCCAGCAGGTCGCCGTCGTTTCTTCGGGCGCGATCGCCCTCGGCGCGCGGCGGCTGGGGCTCGCCAAGGGCGGACGCGGAAGCCTTGAGGACGCGCAAGCAGCGGCCGCAACCGGGCAGATAGCCTTGAGTCAGGTCTGGGCCGAGGTGCTGGGCGCCGAAGGACTGACGGCCGCACAGATGCTCGTCACATTGGATGATCTCGAGCACCGTCGCCGTTACCTCAACGCTGCAGCGACGCTCGACCGGCTGTTGTCGCTGGGCGTCGTGCCGGTAATCAACGAGAATGACAGCGTCGCGACCGAGGAAATCCGCTTCGGCGACAATGACCGGCTCGCGGCGCGGGTCGCGCAGGCGGCGGGCGCGGGCGGCGTCATTCTGCTGAGCGACATCGACGGGCTGTACGACCGCAATCCCGCGCAGCCGGGTGCGGTGCATATCGCGCGGGTCGAGCGGATCGATGCCGCGATCGAGGCGATGGCCGACACCGGATCGGCATCGGGCATGGGATCGGGCGGCATGGTGTCGAAAATCGCTGCCGCGCGCATCGCTAATGCCGCGGGCGCGCATCTTGCGATCGCGTCAGGCCATATCGCGCATCCGCTGTCGACCGCAGCGCGGCACACCTTGTTTGCCGCTGAAAAGGGCGCGAGCGCGCGGAAGGCGTGGCTTGCGGGCGGGCTGACCGCCAAGGGACGGCTCAGTATCGACGCGGGCGCGGCCAAGGCGCTGCAGGGCGGCGCAAGTCTGCTCGCCGCCGGTGTCACCGCCGCAACCGGCGACTTCGCACGCGGCGACATTCTCGACATTGCGGGACCCGACGGGCGCGTCGTCGCGCGTGGGCTGGCCGAATATCCCGCCCCTGACGCCCATGCGATCCTTGGCCTCGGCCGCGATGCGCAGGAAGCGACGCTCGGCTATGCCCCGCGCGCCGCGATGGTCCACCGCGACCATATGGTGCTGCTATAACCACGCCCGTCCTCGCGATGACCGGCGCGACCGGATTCGTCGGCGGCGCAACGATGCGCGACGCGATCGCCGCGGGCTGGCACGTCCGCGCCCTCACCCGCCGCCCCCAGCCCGAACGCGAGGGCGTGACGTGGATCGCGGGCGCGCTCGACAAGCCCGACAGCCTTGCCGAGATGGTCGCGGGCAGCCACGCCGTCATGCATATCGCGGGGGTGGTCAACGTCCCCACCCGCGCCGCATTCGAGGCAGGAAACGCCACCGCGACCAGCCATGTCGTCGACGCCGCGCGGGGCGCAGGCGTCGGCCGCTTCATCCATGTCTCGTCGCTCACCGCGCGCGAGCCCCGGGTTTCCAACTATGGCTGGTCGAAAGCCCGTGCCGAGGCCATCGTCCAGGCCAGCGGGCTCGACTGGACGATCGTGCGCCCCCCCGCGGTGTTCGGCCCCGGCGATACCGAGATGCTCGACCTGTTCCGCATGGCGCAGCGCGGCATCGCGCTGGTGCCGTCGGGGCGTTTGTCGGCGATCTATGTCGACGAACTCGCACGCCTGCTCGTGGCGCTTGCCGCCGATCGCGAGCTCAGCATCGGCGCGATCTACGAACCCGACGATGGCCGCGAGACCGGCTGGTCGCATCGCAGCTTCGCCCGCGCGGTCGGCCGGGCGGTCGGCCGCAACAGAGTCTCGGCGCTGCGCATTCCGGCGACGATACTCAAAGCGACCGGACAACTCGACAAGCTGGTGCGCCGCAACCGTGCGAAGCTGACCCCCGACCGCGCGCGCTATATCGCGCATCCCGACTGGGTGGCCACAAAAGGGGCCTGCCCGCCCCCCGGCCTCTGGCACCCCGAAATCGACACCGTCGACGCACTGGCGGAAACCGTCCGCTGGTATCGCCGCGAAAACTGGCTCTGACGTTGCCGATAGAGCGCAACCACTCGCCCGTCGAAGCCTGCATTGCCAACGGCGGGGCGCATCCCTAGGTTTGCCACCATGACCGAAACCACCGCCAACACCCCAAACGATCCCGCCGGCCCTTGGGCGATCCCTGTACGCCGCGCGCTGCCCGGCGACGGCCAGCCGAAAAACGGCACGAGCTTTCCGCGCAAGGTGTGGAACCTGCTCGTCGCAATCAAGGACGGGCTGGCGTTGATCTTCCTGCTGCTCTTCTTCGTTGCACTGTTCGCGCTGCTTTCGGGCCGCCCCAATGCGGGCCTTCCGGTCAGCAAGGGCGCGCTGGTGATCGACCTCAACGGCGTGCTGACCGAACAGCCGGCCGAAGTCGATACGGTTTCCGCGCTGTCAGGCGGCAACCAGCTCAAGGAAATCCGCGTCCGCGACGTCGTCCATGCGCTGGAAACCGCGGCGGAGGATGACCGGGTTACGTCGGTCGTCGTCGACGTCGATCGCTTCCTCGGCGGCGGACAGGTCTCGCTCGCTGAAATCGGCACCGCGATGGACAAGGTACGCGCAAAGAAAAAGCCTGTGCTCGCCTTTGCCACCGCTTACACCACCGACAGCTATCAGATCGCCGCACATGCGAGCGAAGTCTGGGCCGACAGCATCGGCGGGGTCGCCATTGCCGGTCCCGGAGGATCGCGGCTGTATTACAAGGGGCTGATCGACCGTCTGGGCGTCACCGCAAACATCTATCGCGTCGGCACCTTCAAAAGTGCAGTCGAACCTTTTCTGCGCAGCGACCAGTCGCCCGAGGCGAAGGAAGCCAATCTCGCCTATGCCGGGGTCCTGTGGGACAATTGGCTGACCGACGTCAAAAAGGCGCGCCCGCAAGCCAAAATCGACAGATTTATCGCCGATACTGCGGGCGCGGTACGCGCGGCGGGCAACGACCTGTCGAAGGCGTCGCTCGACGCCGGACTGGTCGACAAGCTGGGCGGCCGCATGGCGTTCAACAGCCGGGTGACCGAGATCAGCGGCGCTCTGGACGACAGCCAGCCGTGGAATTTCAACGCGATCCCGCTCGAAAACTGGGTGGCAGCCAACCCGCCGCACACAAATGGCAGCACGATCGCGGTCGTCCCAGTGGTGGGCGAAATCGTTGACGGCGAAGCGTCGACCGGGACCGCGGGCGGCGAGACCATCGCACAGCATATTCTTGATGCCACCACCGACAGCAGCGTCAAGGCGATCGTGCTGCGCGTCGATTCGCCGGGTGGATCGGTGCTCGCGTCCGAACAGATCCGCCAGGCCCTGCTCGCCGCCAAGGCGAAAAAGCTGCCGATCGTGGTTTCGATGGCCAATGTCGCGGCATCGGGCGGTTATTGGGTATCGACCCCTGCCGACCGCATCTTTGCCGAGCCCGAGACGATCACGGGGTCGATCGGCGTTTTCGGTATCTTGCCCAGCTTCGACCAGGCGCTTGCCAAGGTCGGCGTCACCGCCGACGGGATCAGCACCACGCCATTGTCGGGCCAGCCCGACATTCTGGGCGGCGTGAACGCCGAATTCAACGAACTGGCACAGGCCAGCGTCGAGGACATCTACGGCCGCTTTACCGGGCTGGTTGCCAAAAGCCGTAAACAGCCGCTCGAGAAGATTGAGCAAATCGCCGAAGGACGCGTCTGGGCCGGGGGCACCGCGCGTCAGATCGGGCTGGTCGACCAGTTCGGCGGCCTGCCGGAGGCGATGGCCGACGCCGCGAAGCGCGCGAAGATCGAGGGCGACTTCCACGCCAAATATTTCGAGGATGAGCCGAGCGAGTTTTCCAAATTGCTCGCGACGCTGACGGGCGCCGAGCAAGAGACGGCGGCGGCACCGCGCGGCTGGTTCGGGATCGCGGCGATGAACCGCCAACTCGCCGAACGGCGGCTCGCACAGGATCTGACGCTGCTGACCCAAGCGGGGTCGGTGCAGGCAGCATGCCTCGACTGCCGTGCCTATTTGCCCGCCGTGCCGCGACCGGGAGCGGCCGAGGCGAAAGGCTTCTTCGGGGCGCTCGCGCTGTTGCTGCGCTAGTTCCCCTCCCGCTTGCGGGAAGGGAGAGACAGGGAAAGGCTATGCCGCGACGGCGACGTCTTTCGCATGTCCGGCGATCGCATCGGCCATCGTCTCGACCAGCGCCAGCGGCAGATCGTGGCCCATGCCCGGGATCGTCATCAGCCGCGCGCCTGCGATATTGTCGGCGGTATCGCGCCCGCCAGCAAGTGGCACCAGCGGATCATCCTCGCCGTGGATCACGAGCGTCGGCGCCCTGATGCCCTTCAGCATCGCACGCCGATCGCCGTCCGCGACGATCGCCGCCATCTGCCGCGCAACGCCTTGCGGATACCAGCCGCGTTCGAAATCGGCGCGCACGCGGCGCTGCAGCCGATCCTCGTCGGCGGGATAGGCGGGGCTGCCGATCACCCGCGCGGCGCGAACTGAAAAAGCGATCATATCCTCGGGCGCCCCGCTCATCGGCCGGCTGGTCAACACCCGCATCGCTTCCTTGTCGGAGCGCGGCAGGCGCCGATTGCCGGTGGTCGACATGACCGAGGTCAGCGACAGCACCCGTTCGGGATAGCGCGCCGCGATATGCTGCGAAATCATCCCGCCCATCGACACGCCGACGATATGCGCGCGCTCGACCCCAAGATGATCGAGCAGCGCCATGCCGTCGGCGGCCATGTCGGCGAGCGTGTAAGCAGACCGCACCGGCAAGCCGAGTACCGACTTCACCACCATCCATTTGATATTCGGTACCCCCGCCGCGTCGAAGCGCGTCGACAGGCCGACATCGCGATTGTCATAGCGAATGGTGCGAAAGCCGCGCTCGTTCAGCGCATCGACGAACTCGTCGGGCCACAGCGTCAATTGTCCGCCCAGCCCCATCACCAGCAAGATCGCCGGCGCATCGCGCGGCCCCTTGTCCTCGAAAGTGATGTCGATGCCGTTGATGGTCGCTTGCTTCGTGATCATGCTGCGGAAATCCTTTGCCGGAATCTCCGCATCATGCCCCGGCGGGCGCCAACGTCAAGCAGGCAAGCCTATCCGCTTTTGGTGTCGCGATAGGATGGCAGCGCCAGCGACCAGCGGATCGCGGCGCCGCGCAGAAGGAAGCCAGCGGTGGCTCCGACGACCGCCGCAACGGCCGTGCCAACCCCGATCCAGAGCAGCAGCAGGAACAGCGCCGACGCGAGCGCGGCGGCGGTGACATAGATTTCGGGCCGGACGATGATCGAAGGGACGCCCGCAAGGATGTCGCGGATCGTGCCGCCGACGCAGCCGGTGATCACCCCCATCAGAAGCGCGGGCGCGGGCGGAACGCCCCAGGCCAACGCCTTGGCGGTGCCGAATACGGCATAAGCCGCGAGCCCGACCGCATCGGCCCATTCGAGCAACTGCCCCTGCCACCAGCGTTCGGGGGTCAACCAGACGATCAGCGCGATCGCAAGGCACGCCGCGGCGATCGCGCCATCCTGTACCCAGAATACCGGGGCCCCGATCAACAGATCGCGCACGCTGCCGCCGCCGACCCCGGTCACCAGCGCAAAAAAGGCCGCCGTCACCAGCGTCTGCCTGAGCCGCACCGCCATTAATGCGCCCGACAGCGCGAACACGCTGATCCCCGCCAGGTCGAGCAGGCGGATCAACAGCGCATTGTCGATGTCGGGCATCGTCCGCGGCTATTTCGCGGCGGGACGCACGCCGCCGATGATCGACAGGGTGATCGCCGTCACCGCGTTGCGGATCGCTGGCTCAGCCTGCGGCGCAAAGAACGGCGAATGATTGGTCGGTGCGGGCTGCCCCTTTGCCTTCAGTTCGGCGAGCAATGCCGGATCATAGCCACCGATGCCGAAGAAGATCGAGGGAACACCCGCTTCGACGAATTCGGAGAAATCCTCGCTGCCCGACATCGGGGCCACGCTGGCGGGGGTGAAGACCAGATTGTCGCCAAAGACCGGCTTCAATGCCGCAGCCCCGGCGGCCGCCATCGACTCGTCGTTGAACAGGGCACCGGTTCCGGTGAGATAGGTGATCGTCGGTTCAGGAGCATTGCCCATGAGCGCCGCCGCCTTGGCCGAACGCGCAGTGCCGGTCTTCAGCAACTCGCGTACTTCCGGGGCGTGCGAGCGCAGATTGACCTTCACCTCGGCGCTGTCGGGGATGATGTTCGGCGCGCTGCCGGCATGGATCGCACCGATCGTCAGCACGCCAAAGGTTCCCGCTTCCTTTTCGCGGCTGATCACCGTTTGGACATCGGTGACGAAGCGCGCGGCGATCGGGATCGGGTCGATCGTCGCCGACGGCATCGAGCCGTGCCCGCCGCGGCCATGGAAGACGATCGAATAACTGTCGGACGCCGCCGACGACGGCCCCGCCTTGATGGCCACCTGCCCCGAAGGCAGGTTGGACACATGCGCGGCAAAGCCGAAATCGGGACGCGGAAAGCGGGTCAGCAAGCCATCGGCCAGCATCGCGCGCGCGCCCTGCAATGTTTCTTCGGCGGGCTGGCCGATCAGCACGATCGTCCCCGACCAGCTGTCGCGCATCGCCGACAGCGCCTGCGCGACGCCGACCAGATAGGCGACATGGGTGTCGTGACCGCAAGCATGCATCGCGGGCACGTCCTTGCCCTCATAGGTTGCGCGCGCCTTGCTGGCCCAAGGAAGCCCGGTCTTTTCCTCCATCGGCAGCGCGTCCATGTCAGCGCGCACGAGGACCGTCGGTCCCTCGCCATTTTTCATTACGCCGACGACGCCGGTTCCGCCGACCTTTTCGGTCACGGTGAAGCCCGCCTTGCGCAGATGCTGCGCCAATATGCCCGCAGTGCGAACCTCCTGCATCCCCAGCTCGGGGTGCTGATGCAGATCCTTGTAGAGCGCCTCGAGCGCCGGGTAATTTTTGTCGAGCAGCGCGGTCAGCCGGGCATTCGCCGCCGACAGGTCGGGGGCGGCCTGTGCCGCCCCTGCCGAAAAAAATGTGGCGAACGAAGCCGCCGCCAAGAGCCAGTGCTTCGTAGCCATATTTTTTCCCCCGTATTTTTCGTCAGATGTGAATCGGCTTGCCCGTCACCGCCATCGCCGCTTCCTTGATCGCTTCGCTGTGCGTCGGATGCGCGTGACAGGTGTAGGCGATGTCTTCCGACGTCGCGCCAAATTCCATCGCCTGCGCGGCCTGTGCGATCATCGTGCCCGCGACGCTGGCGATGCACCACACGCCCAGCACGCGGTCGGTCTTGGCGTCGGCGATGACCTTCACAAAGCCGTCGGGCTCGTGATTGGTCTTCGCACGGCTGTTCGCCATCATCGGGAATTTGCCAACCTTGATCTCGCCGCGTTCCTTCGCCTGCTCTTCGGTCAGGCCGACGCCGGCGATCTCGGGCATCGTATAGACGACCGACGGGATGACATCGTGGTTCACGATGCCGGTCTGACCCGCGATATTCTCGGCGCAGGCGATGCCTTCATCCTCGGCCTTGTGCGCGAGCATCGGGCCGGGAACGACGTCGCCGATCGCCCAGATTCCGGGAACCTTGGTGCGGAAATCATGGTCGGTTTCGATCTGGCCGCGCGCATTGACCGCGAGGCCTGCCTTGTCGAGACCAAGACCCTCGGTGTTCGGACGGCGCCCGATCGACACCAGCACGACATCGGCTTCCAGCGTTTCGGCGGTGCCGCCGGCTGCGGGTTCGAGCGTCAGTACGGCCTTCTTGCCCTTGACCTCGGCCGCCGTGACCTTGGTCTTCAGCTTGAATTCGACGCCCTGCTTCTTGAAAATCTTGTTCGCTTCCTTGCGAACATCGCCGTCCATGCCGGGCAGGATCTGGTCGAGATATTCGACGCAGGTAACCTTGGCGCCGAGGCGGCGCCATACGCTGCCAAGTTCGAGCCCGATCACGCCGCCGCCGATGACGACCATATGCCCCGGAACCTTGGCGAGTTCGAGCGCGCCGGTCGAATCGACGATAATCTGCTTGTCATTGTCGACCTCGACGCCGGGAAGCGGAGTCACCGACGATCCGGTCGCGATGATGATATTCTTCGCGCGCACGGCCTTGCCAGCGACCTCGACCGTGTCAGCCGACGTGAACTGCGCATAGCCCTTCAGCCAGTCGATCTTGTTCTTCTTGAACAGGAACTCGATCCCGCCGGTCAGGCCCTGGACCGCGTCCTTGCGCTGGCCCTGCATGGTGGGCAGGTCGAGTTCGGGCTTCACCTTGATGCCCATCGCGGCCATCGCACCGCCGGCGGCGGCTTCGTAAAATTCCGATGCGTGGAGCAGCGCCTTCGAGGGGATACAGCCGACGTTGAGGCAGGTGCCGCCCAGCGTCTCGCGCCCTTCGGCGCACGCGGTCTTGAGGCCCAGCTGCGCCGCGCGGATCGCTGCGACATAGCCGCCCGGACCGGCACCGATGACAAGAACGTCGTAGTCGTAATCAGCCATGTTCTATCTACCTCAATTTTCTGTCTGGGCGGCCGGAAGAGCGAATTCGCTCAAATCGGCAGCCCGGATTTCGCGGCGCATGATTTCATAACCGGCCCCGCCATCTCGGGCGACAGGCCGATCAGTTCCGATGCGTCATATTTCTTGATCAACTCGTCGGCCGTACATTTGCACACCGTGGCGGCAAGGTCTGCCGGCGCCCCACTACCCTCGGCCGCCGTGCGGCACGATTCGCCGAAGCTTTCGACAAAGCTGGTCTTGAGCCCGTCCTCGAACCCTTTCTGCATCCGGCTTTCGCCCTCGCTGCAACCCGCGAAGGCAGTGGCGATGGCGAAGGCCAGAATCGGGCGGGCAGAAAGGGCGATCATCGGATCAAAGATCGATCAGCAGACGCGTCGGATCCTCGATCGCTTCCTTGATGGTCTTGAGGAAGGTCACCGCCTCGCGGCCGTCGATCAGGCGGTGATCATAGCTCATCGCGATGTACATCATCGGACGGATCACGATTTCGCCGTTCCGGACGACGGGACGATCCTCGATGCGATGGAGGCCGAGCACCGCCGACTGGGGCGGGTTGATGATCGGGGTCGACATCAGGCCGCCGAACACGCCACCGTTCGAGATGGTGAAGGTGCCGCCGGTCATGTCGTCCATGGTCAGCGTGCCTTCCTTGGCGCGCTTGCCAAGGTCGGCGATCGCCTTTTCGATATCGGCGAAGCTCATGCTGTCGGCGTTGCGCACGACGGGCACGACCAGACCATTGGGTGCGCTGACCGCCACCGACACGTCCAGATAATCGTGATAGACGATTTCGTCGCCGTCGATCCGCGCGTTCACTGCCGGGATGTCATGCGCGGCGAGCGCGACCGCCTTGGTGAAGAAGCTCATAAAGCCGAGGCGCACGCCGTGCTTCTTCTCGAAGCTTTCGCGATATTTGTCGCGCGTCGCCATCACCGCCGACATGTCGACGTCGTTGAACGTGGTGAGCATCGCCGCAGTGTCCTGCGCCGACTTCAGCCGCTTGGCGATCGTCTGGCGCATGCGCGTCATCTTGACGCGCTCTTCGCGGCGGCCCGGAGCACCAGCGGCAACCGGAGCCGCAGCAGCGGCGGGCGCAGAAGCCGGTGCAGCGGCATCGGGCGCGGCGCTCGCAGCGGCAAGCACATCTTCCTTGGTCAGGCGGCCATCCTTGCCGCTGCCCTTGATCTTCGTCGGATCGACGCCATGCTCAAGCACCAGTCGGCGCACGGCGGGAGAGAGCGTCGTGACGCCATCGCCATTTTCTTCGGCCGTTGCGGCGGGAGCGGCAACCGCAGCTTCGGCCTTTGCGGCGGGGGCCGCTGCCTTGCCGGCACCGGCCTCGATAACCGCGATCACCGCGCCGACATTGACGGTATCGCCGACGGCCACGACCTGCTGGCCCATCACACCCGCAACCGGGGAGGGAACCTCGACCGCAACCTTGTCGGTTTCGAGGCTGGCAATCGGTTCATCAACGGCAACAGCATCGCCCGGCTGCTTCAACCATTCGCCGATCGTCGCTTCGGTCACGCTTTCGCCCAGCGTAGGGACTTTGACTTCGGTGCTCATAGTTTCTTCTCTTCGTTGTTCCCCCGCGAAGGCGGGGATCCATCATCTGACCTTGGGTGATGGCGCCCCGCCTGCGCGGGAACCATCGCTGTAAACAAACCTACTTGCTCTTTGCCCTACGGATTTCGGCGCGGACATTCAGACCAAGCGCGTCGGCGACCAATGCCGACTGTTCGGTCTGGTGCCGGCTCATCAATCCGGTGGCGGGCGAGGCCGCCGCCGCGCGACCGGCATAGCGCGGACGCATGCCCGTCTTGCCGGCGTTGGTCAGCGCCTCCTCGATCAGCTCGTTGACGAAGAACCAGCTGCCGTTGTTGCGCGGTTCTTCCTGCGCCCAGACGACTTCCTCCAGTTTCGGCATGCGCTTGAGGCGCACGGCAAGCGGATCACCCGGGAAGGGATAGATCTGCTCGATGCGGATCACCGTCGTATCGGTCAGTTCAGCCGCATCGCGCGCTTCCATCAGGTCGTAACCGACCTTGCCCGAACAGAGGACGACACGCTTGATGTCGCCATCGGCCGGCGGAGTGCGATCCGACATGATGCGACGGAAATGCGCGTCGCCGATGAAGTCCGAGCGCTGCGACACCGCCAGCTTGTGGCGGAGCAGCGACTTGGGCGTCATGATGATCAGCGGCTTACGGAACGACCGCAGCATCTGGCGGCGCAGGACGTGGAAATAGTTCGACGGGGTCGAAATATTGCACACCTGGATATTGTCGCCCGCGCACAATTGCAGGAAGCGCTCGAGGCGCGCCGAGCTATGTTCGGGGCCTTGGCCTTCATAACCGTGCGGCAACAGCATCACGAGGCCGTTGGCGCGCAGCCATTTGGCTTCGCCCGATGCGATGAACTGGTCGATCATGATCTGAGCGCCATTGGCGAAATCGCCGAACTGCGCTTCCCAAAGGACCAGCGACTTCGGATCGGCCATGGCATAGCCATATTCGAAACCGAGCACGCCATATTCGGAGAGCGGGCTGTCGAGCACCTCGAACCGGCCGTGCGGCACGGTGGTCAGCGGCACATACTTGGCTTCGGTCTTCTGGTCGACCCAGACGGCGTGGCGCTGGCTGAACGTGCCGCGTCCCGAATCCTGACCCGACAGGCGAACCTGATAACCTTCGCTCAGCAACGTCCCGAAGGCGAGGCTTTCGGCGGTCGCCCAGTCGAAGACTTCGCCGTCGCTCTTGTCGGCGAACATCGCACCGCGCGCGTCGATCACGCGGCGCAGCGTCTTGTGAACCTCGACGTCATCCGGGATCGTCGTCAGCGTGCGACCGATCGCGTCGAACAATTTGTCCGATACCCCGGTCGAGATATTGCGGCGCGAATTCTCAGGGTCCGCGGGGGCGTGAAGCCCCGACCAGCGGCCCGCAAACCAGTCGGCCTTGTTCGGCTTATAGCTTTTCGCTGCTTCAAAATCGCCTTCGAGCTGTGCGACGAACTCGGCGCGGTGGGCATCGGCCCAACCGGCATCGATCACGCCTTCCGCCTCAAGCTTCGTGGCGCAGAGCTGCGACACCGGCGGATGCTGGCGAATGACGCCATACATCAAAGGCTGGGTGAACGAAGGCTCGTCACCCTCATTGTGGCCAAAGCGGCGATAGCACCACATGTCGATCACCACGTCGCGCTTGAACTGCTGGCGGAAGTCGATCGCGAGCTTGCAGGCAAAGGTTACCGCTTCGGGATCGTCGCCGTTGACGTGCAGGATCGGCGCCATCACGCCCTTTGCGACGTCCGACGGATAGGGCGACGAGCGCGCGAATTGCGGGCTGGTCGTAAAGCCGATCTGGTTGTTGACGATGAAATGGATGCAGCCGCCGGTATTATAACCGCGGATGCCCGAGAAGCCGAGGCATTCCCAGACGATGCCCTGCCCCGCGAACGCCGCGTCGCCGTGGATCAGCACGGGCAGCACCTGCTCGTGCTTGGTCAGATCGTCGCGCACGACCTGTTGCGCACGCACCTTGCCGAGCACGACCGGATCGGCCGCTTCGAGATGCGACGGGTTGGGGACCAGCGACATATGCACCGACGCGCCGCCGAATTCACGGTCGGTCGAGGTGCCGAGGTGATATTTGACGTCGCCCGACCCGCCGACATCGTCGGGGTTCGCCGATCCGCCAGCAAATTCGTGGAAGATCACCTTATATGGCTTCGCCATGACGTTCGCGAGCATGTTGAGGCGCCCGCGGTGCGCCATGCCATAGACGATTTCCCTGACCCCGTACTGACCGCCATATTTGATGATGGCTTCCATCGCGGGGATCATCGATTCGCCGCCGTCGAGACCGAAACGCTTGGTCCCGACATATTTGCGGGCGAGGAATTTTTCCCACTCCTCGGCCTCGATCACCTTGTTCAGGATGGCGCGTTTGCCCTCGACCGAAAATTCGATGATCTTGTCGGCGCCTTCCATCCGCTCCTGAAGGAACTGGCGCTCCTTCAGGTCTGCGATATGCATATATTCAAGGCCGACATTGCCGCAATAATTGGCGCGCAGGATCGCAACGATTTCGCGAATGGTCGCCTTTTCCAGACCAAGCGTGCCGCCGATATAGACGGGACGATCCTGATCGGCGCCAACAAAGCCGTGATATTCCGGCGTCAGGTCTGCGGGCAGTTCGCGCTGGTTGAGCCCGAGCGGGTCGAGATTCGCGGCCAGATGACCACGCACGCGATAGGTGCGGATCAGCATCATGGCGCGGATCGAATCGCCCGCGGCGCGTTCGACTTCGGCGTTCGACAGCGGCGCGCCCGCCTTCGCAGCGGCGGCCTTTACTGCGACCTGCATCTGCTGCGGATCGAGCGCGGCGGTCAGATCGTCATTGTCGATCTGCGGCCAGTTTTTCGGCGCCCAGCTGGGGCCAGCCTGCGGTTCGTCGATGTCAAAGCTTTGTCGTTCGAGGTTCATTGTCTCTTCCATTCTCTCAAGAGAAATGGCTTCCGGGGAGGATGATCGGGAAAGGAACGCCCGCCGGCAAAACACGTTGCCGGCGGGCAATCCCTCAGACGCGTTCCTTCAGCACTTCGGCGAGGGTCGAGCCGAGTTCCGACGGGCTCGCCGACACCTTGATGCCTGCAGCTTCCATCGCGGCGATCTTGCTTTCGGCATCGCCCTTGCCGCCCGATACGATCGCACCGGCATGGCCCATGCGGCGTCCCGGAGGTGCGGTGCGGCCCGCGATAAAGCCGGCCATCGGCTTTTTGCGGCCGCGCTTGGCTTCGTCGATCAGGAACTGGGCGGCCTGCTCCTCGGCGTCGCCGCCGATTTCGCCGATCATGATGATCGACTTGGTCGCTTCATCAGCGAGGAAGAGCTCGAGCACGTCGATGAAGTTGGTGCCGTTGACGGGGTCGCCGCCGATGCCAACCGCGGTCGTCTGGCCGAGGCCGACGTTCGTGGTCTGGAACACCGCTTCATAGGTGAGCGTGCCCGAGCGCGAGACGACGCCGACGCTGCCCTTGGAGAAAATGCTGCCGGGCATGATGCCGATCTTGCATTCGCCCGGCGTCAACACGCCGGGGCAGTTCGGACCGATCAGGCGCGACTTCGAACCCGACAGCGCGCGCTTCACCTTGACCATGTCGAGCACCGGAATGCCCTCGGTGATGCAGACGATCAGTTCCATCTCGGCGTCGATCGCCTCGAGGATCGAATCGGCGGCGAACGGCGGCGGAACATAGATGCAGCTTGCGGTCGCGCCGGTCACAGCCTTGGCTTCGGCAACGGTGTTGAAGTTCGGCAGGCCGATGTGGGTCGTGCCACCCTTGCCCGGCGTCACGCCGCCGACCATCTGCGTGCCATAGGCCAGCGCCTGTTCGGTGTGGAAGGTGCCGGTCGCACCGGTCATCCCCTGCGTGATGACCTTGGTATTCTTGTCGATCAGGATGCTCATTGGCAAATGCCTTTCAAAATTTCAGCGGACCGAACCGCTATATATTCGAGTTAAATGTCGATCGTAGTTATCTGAGTATTGAAATCCCTGTCCGATTGCGCGGGACTGATCACTGCTCGATATTTTTCCTTGGCAATCATCATGAAGTTGCTGCCAGTTTCATCGCGCTTGATGCCATCTCCATATTCCGCCTTCAAACTCGCCTCGATCGACCGCGCGGAGTCAGCGAGCGGCACCGCCCCGTCTCGATTTCCGAGAACGGTGCAGATACGGCTGAAAAGGACCGTTTCGACCTTCAGCTGGATCGCAACGCCATCTTGGTGAAATATCCCACCAATCGGCGTCGTCCGAAGAATTTTCCAGCCATCCGACTCAAGCACATCCCACACATCAGCAGGTTCCTTGGCTCCCAGAACGTCAAAGCATGCACTTGTCGCGTTGGCGAATTGTTCAGGCGAGGAGGTCGTTGCTTCTGCGGCATGAGCAGCCACAGATGATGACGCCATCATCACAGCAACCATACCGCAGGCAATCCGCATTACTTCAAGCTCTCGTCCAGCGCCTTGCACGCGTCGAGCAGTTCCTTGACCGCATCGACCGAGACCTGCAGCCCCGCCTTGTCGGCATCGTCGAGTTCGATCTCGACGACCTTCTCCACGCCGCCGGCGCCGATCAGCACGGGCACGCCGACATAGAGGCCGTCGAGGCCGTACTGGCCGTCAACATAGGCGGCGCAGGGCAGGATGCGCTTCTGGTCGCCCAGATAGGCTTCAGCCATCGCGATACCCGAAGCGGCCGGAGCGTAGAATGCCGAACCGGTGCCGAGCAGCGCGACGATTTCGCCGCCACCGCCGCGGGTGCGCTTGACGATCGCGTCGATCTTTTCCTGGCTCGACAGGCCCATTTTGACCAGATCGGGAACGGGAATGCCGTTGACGGTCGAATAACGCGTCACGGGGACCATCGTATCGCCGTGGCCACCAAGGACGAAGGTGTTCACATCCTTGACCGACACGTCGAACTCGTCGGCGATGAAGTGGCTGAAGCGTGCCGAATCGAGCACGCCGGCCATGCCGACGACCTTGTTGTGCGGCAGGCCTGAGAATTCGCGCAGCGCCCAGACCATGGCGTCCAGCGGATTGGTGATGCAGATGACGAAGGCGTCGGGAGCGTTGGCCTTGATGCCTTCGCCGACAGCCTTCATGACCTTCAGGTTGATGCCGAGCAGGTCGTCGCGGCTCATGCCCGGCTTGCGGGCGACACCGGCGGTGACGATGATGACGTCAGCGCCCGCAATATCGGCATAATCGTTCGTGCCGGTGATCTTCGCGTCAAAGCCCTGAACGGGACCGACCTGCGACAGATCGAGCGCCTTGCCCTGCGGCACGCCTTCGACCACGTCGAACAGGACGACGTCGCCGAGTTCCTTCTGCGCGGCAAGGAGCGCCAGCGTTCCGCCGATATTCCCGGCTCCGATCAAAGCGATTTTCTTGCGTCCCATAGCGCGCGGCACTCCCTTCCTGGCAAGCCCGGCAATGCTTCACAGACCGACGGGGGCACGGGCTTAAACCCCTTGCCGGTCCCAATGATGGGCTCGCCCCTACGCCGATTCCGTTAAGGAAACAACAGCGAAAAGGTAGGAAAACTGCCTTTTTTTGATAATAGTTCGCAATAACAATAACCCGCAATTGCGAGTCCATCAGATGGGCGCAGCGATCGGCGTCGGCAAGGGTAAGAAACCCTGATCGCAACAGCGGAAAGTTAACCCGCCCTTATCCCAGGACGGCTAGAGTGGCGAGGATGACGCGCGCGATCATAAGCTTTGATACCGAATTGTCGGCGGGCCTGTACCAACGGGGCGCCGATGCGCGCACCAATTTCGAAAGCTCGATTCTCGGCCGCTGCCGCGACGGCGACTATGGCATCCATTTCCAGATGGATATGCTCGAACGCTTTGGGCTCAGCGGCGTGTTCTTCGTCGATCCGATGCCCGCGCTCGTCTATGGGCCGGCTGTCATCGACATGATTGTTCAACCGATCGTCGCGCGCGGACACGAAGTGCAATTGCACATCCACACCGAATGGCTTGCTTTCGCGCGGTTCAATCCGGCCGGCCGCCTGACCGGGCGCAATATCGGCGATTTTCCATTGCCCAAGCAAAAGAAGCTGCTCGCGCTCGCGCGCGACATATTGGTCGGGGCCGGCGCGCCGACACCGACCGCTTTTCGGGCTGGGAATTTCGGCGCCAATGACGACACGCTACGCGCCCTCGCAGCCCTCGACTTTCGTTTCGACAGCAGTTTCAACGCCGCGTATCTCGGCCATGGCTGCGCGATCTCGCTCGATCCCGACGACCTTGGTATGCGGCAACATCAGGGCATATGCGAAGTGCCTGTCAGCGGGGTGATGGACCGCGCCGACCGCTTTCGTCCCGCCCAGTTGTGCGCGATGTCGGAAGAAGAGATGCGCGACGCGCTAGTTCACAGCGCCGCGAGCGGCGCGATCCAGTTTTCGGCGTTCAGTCACAGTTTCGAACTGCTCAGCCGCGACCGCGAGGTTCCGAACCATCTCGCCATCGGGCGGATGGAAGCATTGTGCCGCGCCATCGCCGACGATCCGCGCATCGAGAGCGGCGGGTTCGTCACCCTTCCCGCTCCGCCTGCGCAGCCGCGACGAATCGCCGCTGCCGCTCCGCGCCCGCTGCGCACCCTGCGCCGAACGATCGAACAGGGGATCGGCCATCTTGCGCATGAGGTGCGTTACGTCCGCGATCTCATCGCCGTGACGGTCCATTCATCGCGCTGGGGAAAGATCGTCAGCGGCCTCCTGCTCGTGGTGGCTTAGGCTACCGGCACCCCGTCAGCGGGGCCGTGCCCCAGCGCCAGATAATCGTCCGACTGCATCTCGGCGAGGCGACTCGCGGTCCGCTCGAACTCGAACGCGCCGTCGCCCGCGACATAAAGCGCGTCGGGCATCGCCGCCGCGCTTGCCAGCAGCTTGACCCGATATTCGTAAAGCGCGTCGATCAGCGTCACGAAGCGCGCCGCTTCGTTGCGATTATCAGGCCCCATTTTCGGAATGCCGACGATGATCACCGTGTGAAAATGGCGCGCAATCGCAAGATAATCCGACGCGCCGCGCGCTTCGGCACACAGCCGCTTGAACGAGAATACCGCAACGCCCTTCAGCGCCTTGGGAACATGCAGCATGCGCCCGCCCCCGACGTCGAGCTCGAGCGTCGGAACATGCGCGCGATCCTCGGGCGGATAGTCGGTCAGGCGAAAGAAAGCGGCTGAGAGCGCCGCGCTCGCCGCATCGTCGGCGGGCACGAACCAGCGCGCACCATCGCCAAGCCGGTCGCGGCGATAATCGGTCGGACCATTGAGCCCCATCACGTCGAGCTTTTGCTCGACCAGCGCGATGAAGGGCAGGAAATGCTCGCGGTTGAGCCCGTCCTTATAAAGATCCTTGGGCGGCCGGTTCGACGTCGCGACCACCGTCACCCCGCGCTCGATCAGCGCGGTGAACAGCCGCGACAGGATCATCGCGTCGGCGCTGTTGTTCACGACCATCTCGTCAAAGGCGAGGCAGCGGACGTCGGCGACCAGCGCGTCGGCGACCAGCGGGATCGGGTCGCCGCTCTCGCTTTTGCGTACCTCGCGCATGCGCGCATGAACGTCGAGCATGAAGGCGTGGAAATGGACGCGCCGTTTGCGCTGGATGTGCAGCGCATCGTAAAACAGGTCCATCAGCATCGATTTGCCGCGCCCGACCGCGCCCCACATATAGACGCCACGCGGCGCTTCGGGTTTGCGGCCCGTGATCCGCCACAGCAGGCTGCCGCGCGGCGGTGCGCCTTCCAATTCCGCCTGCAGGCGACTCAACTGCTCGGCGGCGGCGCGCTGTTCAGGGTCGGGGCGCAGCTCGCCGCCGGCCACCAGCGCATCATAAGCGACAAGCACCGACATCAGCCGCGATCCTTGCTCGCCTTGCGAATCGTTCCGGCGAAGGTGAGGACGATATGCTCGTCATCCGGACCCTGAACGACAAGGCCGCGCAGGAAAATCAGCCGGCCGGTTTCGCGCACCAGTTCGACCACGGCGTCGAGCGGCTCGCCGACGCGCCCGGCACCCACAAATTGCGTCGAGAGATCGAGCGTCACCGAATGACCGGCGTTGAGCGAACCGAACTGATGCGATGCCGCGAACAATGCGATGTCGACCAGCGCCAGCGTCACCGCTCCATGGACATTGTCGCCCAGATTGCTGTGCTTGCGCGTCGGAAGCATTCGCACCCGCGCGCACGGCCGGCCGTCGGAGGTCGCAGGCTCGGTGCGTACCGACAGCGGCTCGATGAAGCTGTTAAAACGGCTGGGATCCCGGAGGTTCCAGCTGAGCCAGCCGTCTTCCAGCGTTTCGGCGCTGAAATGGTCGCGGCGCTTCGGTTCCTCGATCCCGTCGTTCACACCTGCCGCTCGGCCACCAATTTCTTGACTTCGGCGATGGCGCGCGCCGGATTGAGCCCCTTGGGGCAGGCATTGGCGCAGTTCATGATCGTGTGGCAGCGATAGAGGCGGAAGGGATCTTCCAACTCATCGAGCCGCTCGCCGGTCATTTCGTCGCGGCTGTCGGCGAGCCAACGATAGGCCTGCAGCAGGATTGCGGGGCCGAGGAACTTGTCGCTGTTCCACCAATAGCTGGGGCAGCTGGTCGAGCAGCAGGCGCACAGGATGCACTCGTACAATCCGTCGAGCTTTTCGCGTTCGGCGGGCGACTGGAGCCGCTCCTTGCCGCTCGGCGTCGTCGTCTTGGTCTTCAGCCAGGGCTCGATCGAGCTGTACTGCGCATAAAAATGGGTGAAATCGGGCACGAGGTCCTTGATCACGTCCATCGCCGGCAGCGGGGTGATCGTGATGTCGCCCTTCAGATCTTCGATCGCAGTGGTGCAGGCGAGGCCGTTCTTGCCGTTCATGTTCATCGAACAGCTGCCGCAAATACCCTCGCGGCACGAGCGGCGGAACGTCAGCGAGCTGTCCTGCTCGCTCTTCATCTTGATCAGCGCGTCGAGCACCATCGGGCCGCATTTTTCAGTGTCGATCTCGAACGTGTCGAAGCGGGGATTCTCGCCGCTGTCGGGGTCGTAACGATAGACTTTGAATTTCTTGACCGCAGCCGCGCCCTCCGCCTTGTGGACTTTTCCGCTCTTTTGCGGACGGCTGTTCTTGGGCAGGCGAAATTCGGCCATATGAAGGGCTCCCTGATGCAATTGCGGGTCGGACTAGACCCGATTACCCGCAACGACAAGGGGGTGAAGGACGCAAAAGCGCGAAAGCCGCTGGCGGGGCCGCGGGCAAGCGGCTAGGTGCGCAGGGAATGAGCGAAGACGCCGCCGCCCAACCCGCCGTAACGAGCCGCAGCGTCGCGCGCGGGCTGGGCACGACCGTGCTCGCCCGGTTGGGCGCGGTGGTCGAGATTGTCGCGCAGCCGCTGTACGTGCTGATGTTCGGGCTTGCAGGCTATGGCCTCTACGCCGTGCTGTGGGCCGCGATCAATCTGCTCGAAAATATCTTCAACTGCGGCATGACCAGCGCGATGCAGCGCACCGTGCCGCAATCGGCAAGCGACGCCGAGGCGGCCGCCGCGCTGCGCACCGCGATCATCTTTGGCGTCGGGCCGTGCATCGTCGTCGCGATACTGGTTGCGATATTCGCCGCCGATCTCGCGCCGCTGCTCAACGTCGCGGACAAGGATATACCGCTCGTCGCGCCGGCGATCCGGCTGTTCGTCTGGGCGCTTCCGCTCTGGGCCTTTGTCGAGATCGCGACCTCCGCGATGCGCGCGCGGATGGTGTTTGGCGCAGAAATTCGCCTGCGCATTATATGGGAACAGATTTTGCGGCTGGTGTTCGCCGGATTATTCTTCGCCGGAGGCTGGGGCCTCAAGGGCCTGTTCATCGCGCATAGCTGCTCGCTCGCCGTGACCGCTATCCTCAGCCTCCGCCTGCTCGCGCGCTATTACAGCTTTGCCGATCTGTGGCGCGGCCCGTGGGTAACCACGACGGCGCGCAGCACCTTTTGGGCCGGGCTCTCGATGCTGCCCTCGAATATCATCGGCCGCCTGTTCGGCGATGCTCCCGCGCTGATCCTCAACCTGCTGCTTCCCGGCGCCGCAGGCGCAGCCGCGGCGGGGCTGTTCACCATCGCGCGCAAGCTGTCGAGCGTCGTCCAGTTGGTCCGGGTCGCCTTCGTCTATGTGATGGCGCCGCTCGCCGCCAGCGCCGAGCGGTCTGACCGGGCACAGGTCGCCGACATCTATGCCTATGCGACGCGCCTGATCCTGGCGATCGCGCTCCCACTCGCTGCCGTGCTCGCAGCGGGCAGCTCGTCGCTGCTCAGCCTGTTCGGCGATCAGGCGCAGGTCGCCCAGGCCGCACTCATTATCCTGCTCTTTGCCCGCGCGGCGGAGGCGATCTTCGGCATCTCGCAGCCGGTGCTGCAGGTCGTTGCGGCCTTTCGCGACCAGTTGACCGCGAGTGTGGTCGGGATGATCGTGTCCGTCGGCGCCGGCTGGCTGATCGTCGGCCATATGGGTGCGCTGACCGGGGTCACGCTCGCCATGTCGATCGGACTGATCGTGATGGCGGGCACCCCGATGCTGCAACTGGCGTTCAACGAAAAGTTGCATCCCTTCGACCAGCAGTTTCCTCGCGTCGCACTACGCGGGATCGGCATCACCCTGATCGCGGGTATTGCCGCCCTGCTCACCGGGCGGCTGCCCGATGCGATCGCGTTGCCGCTGATCGCCATCATTGCGGCCGCCGGGATATGGGCGTCGATGCGCTTTGCGCTGCCGCTCGCCGACCGCGCCTCGCTGGGCAAGACCGGACGGACGTTGCGGCTTAGCTGACTGCGCTCCGGCGCGCCGCGATAATCCGCTCGATCAGTTCGATATCGACGGGCTTGTCGGCGTCAATGCACGCCTCTCCCTCCGACATCGGCACCACCTTCGCTTTCAGCCCGAAACGCAGGCCCGCGCGCGCGATCCCCTGCTGGATGGTAAAGAAGCGCAGCAGGGCGCCGATAAGAAGCCACGGTCCAAAGGCCGCGATGATCTTCAGCCCCTTCTTGCGGTCGCGTTCGATCCGCCCCCAGAAATCGAGCAGCGGCAAGACGCGGCGCCCGCGCAGCCGGAACATATTCGCCCCCGACCACCAGCCACCGCGAAACTTCAGCCACGTCCGCTGCGATTGCGGATAACGCGCCAGCAGCACGTCGCGCTCGACCATCGCGACCGCGACGTCGCTATCCCCGGCGCCGGTCAGAAATTCTGCAATCATGGTGGGGGTCAGCAACACATGATCGGCCGTGGTCACCATTACCGGGTCGTCGCCGGGCGGCAGCGCAGCGGCGAGCGAGGCGCTGATCCCCTGCCCCGAATCCTGAAACCGCACATCACCAGGAAGATTCGCAAGCGCGGGGTCGGCGGCGAGTGCCGCGCTATTCTGCGCGAGAATCGTGATCGTCCCGACCAGCGGTGACGCGGCCAGCGCGCGCACGACATGGACGAGCATCGCGTCGCCCGCGATCGGCAGCAGCGCCTTGGTCGAAACCCCGCTGCCGTCGAGCAGCGGATCGGGGCCGGGACGGCTTCCGGCAAGGACGATGGCGCGGGTACGGCCGGTCATTTCGCTGCGGCCTCCCCGGCTGGCGCGATGCGACGCCCGGTGACGCCGCGCAGAAAATCGCTCGCCTCGTCCAGCACCGGACCCTTGCCGCGAAACGGCTGCGCCAGCGCCATCACGATGCCGGTATGGCCCATGCCGGGGTAGATGCGCAGCACCGCCGATCCGCCCGCCTTTTCGATCGCGGCGGCCAGATTCTGGCTGTTGCGCGGCCGCACGACATCATCCTCGTCGCCGTGTGCCAGCCACATCGGCGGCGCATCGCCGCGCGCGAAGGCGATCGGCTGGGTCTTTTCGATCGGACGCACCTTGCCCATCGCCTTTTCGGCGCGGCCGCCCTTTTCGAGCGGCAGGAAATCATAGGGACCGGCCATGCCCGCGACGCCGCGGATCACCGACGGATCGCTCCCCGCGCCGCGCAGCCATTGCGGGTCGAGCGCCAGCATCGCGGCATTATAGGCGCCCGCCGAATGGCCCATCAGCGCGATCCGGTCGGGATCGCCGCCCAATGTGCCGATATATTGATGCACCCACGCGACCGCCGCCGCGCTCTCGTTCAGAAAATCGGGCCAATGCGCCTTGGGCACCAGCCGGTAATCGGGAATGACGACGACGAAGCCCTGGCTCGCCAGCGCGCGACCGGCAAAGCCGTAGCTCTCGCGATCCCCGCTGTCCCAGCCGCCGCCATAGAAAAAGACGATGACCGGCAGACGGTCGCCATCCTGTGCGCCTTCGGGAACCCAGATATCGAGCGACTGGCGCGGCCCGCGCCCATAGAGCTGACCGCCCAGCAGCAGCCGCGCACCATCACCCTGCCCAAGCAAGCGGTCGGCCATATTCAGCGACTTTGCGCCGCCTGCGACGACCAGCTTCGCCCCGCCGCCGAACAGCAGGATGAGCAGCGCCACCACGATGATGAATTTGATCAACCGCCGCCCCTTTGGATTCGGCCTCGCCGTGAAGCGCGCGTCCTACAGGGCGGCGCGGCGGCGAACAAGCGGCGAGCGATGAGATGTCACCAACCTGCCCCCTCTGCCCGCAAACCCGTGACCTTTTCCGTCCTCATGCGTAGAAAAGCGCATGACCGCAAAATTCAGCCGCCCCGCCCTGATCTGCAACAGCCAAAGCGGCAGCCATGACGAAGCCATTCTCGACCAGATTGCCGAGGCATGCAGCGCGCACGGCGCGCCGCTCGCGGCGACCTTTGCGCTGCCCGACGGCGATATTCCGGATGCCGACGCGCTGCGGGCACAGAATATCGACCTGCTGCTCGTGTGGACCGGTGACGGCACGATCAACGCCGCCGCAACGCGTGTCGGGGGATGGGACGGCGCGATCCTGCCGCTGCCCGGCGGAACGCTGAACCTGTTGTCGAAGGCGCTGCACGGCGACCGGCCCGCGCCCGACATCCTCGGCGACGTGCTCACCGGCAAGGGACGGCGCCGCCCCATCCCGATCGTCCGCAGCGACGCAGGCGACGCCTTCATCACCATTATCGCGGGCCCCGCGACGCGCTGGGCCGAGGTGCGCGAGACGATGCGGCAGGACGGGCTGCTCGAAGCGAGCCGCGCCGCCCCCGATGCGCTCGACACGATGCTGAACGCCCCCGGCGTTCGGGTGGCCGGGCAGACGCAGGCTTATCCCGCGATCATCCTGACCCCGACCGATGCGGGTCTCCGCGCCGATGGCATTCTGACCGAAGGCACCGGCGATGTGCTGCGCCATGGCCTTGCCTGGCTCGGCGGCGATTTTCGCGACGGACCGAGCGAGGCGATCGCGACCGGCGAGACGGTCATCCTCGAAAGCGATGACGCCATCAGCCTCGAGCATGACGGCGAGCTTGGCGAAATGGCTTCGCCCGCGCACTTTGCCATCGGGACCAGCGCGGTGGACTTCATCGCCACGGCATGACGCTTCTCTATCACATCAGCGACCTGCACTTCGGACTCGAGGACTCGGCCGCCCTCGCCTGGTTCGCCGATATTGTGCGCCGCGAACCGCCCGACGCGGTGTTGATCACCGGCGACCTGACGATGCGCGCGCGATCGCGCGAATTCGCCGCAGCCTGCGACTGGATCGGCGCACTCGGCGCGCCGGTGACGGTCGAGGTTGGCAATCATGACCTGCCCTATTTCAACCCGGTCGCGCGCTTCCTTTATCCCTATCGCCGCATTCGCGGAATCGAGGCGCTGATCGAACGCGAGATCGACCTGCCCGGGCTTGCGGTCGTGCCGCTCAAAACGACCGCGCGCGCACAGTGGCGGCTGGACTGGTCGAAGGGCTGGGTGACGCGCAAAGCGCTGGCGAAGACCCTTTCCGCGATCGACGCGCTACCGCCCGGCACCCAGACGCTGGTCACCGCGCACCATCCGCTGGTCGAGGCCGGAACGCGCGGCCGCGCGCTGACCCGCGGCGGATCGCGCGCACTTCGCGAACTCGCCGCGCGCGGGGTTACTGCGATCCTGTCCGGCCATGTCCATGACGCGTTCGATCTGGTCGCCGATACCGACGCCGGCCCGATTCGCATGATCGGCGCCGGAACGCTGTCGCAGCGCATCCGGTCGACCCCGCCAAGCTTCAACGAATTGCGGATCGCGGGTGAGGAACTGACCGTGCTGGTCCGCAATGTCGAGGCGGTGCCGACCCCCGATATGCAGATCGGCGATATTCCGCCCGACGCCCTGCCGCCGCGCGAGCCGGGCGAGCCCGTCGCCCCGATCGACGCCGTCCCGCCGGTCGATCCGCCGGTGCATTGACAGCAGCCCTCATCTCCTTAGGTTGCAAAGAAAAACGGGATGAGAAATGATGCTGACCAAGGGCGACGATTTTCCACTGCACCAGACGAGCGAGCCGATCGCCTTCGCGGGCACCGACCGCAATTTCTATGACCGCTATTTCTTCAACGGCTATGCCCCCGACGGATCGGTGTTTTTCGCCGCCGCCATGGGTTTTTACCCGCAACTCGGGATCGTCGACGCCAGCTTCTGCGTCATATGGGACGGGGTGCAATATAACCTCCGCGCCAGTCGCCGTTCGGGCGGCGAACGCCTCGACCTCAGCGTCGGGCCGATATCGATCGCGATCGATATTCCGCTGCAGCAGGTCACGCTGCGCATCGCGGCGAACGATGGATTGCTCGCAGGCGAACTCTGCTTCAGCGGGCGCCATTTCCCGATCGAGGAACCGCGCTTCATCCGCCGCAACGGCACGCGCCTGTTCATGGACTATACGCGGATGACGCAAAATGGCCGCTGGTCGGGCTGGCTGTCGGTGGGCGGCCAGCGCGTCGATGTGGGCAGCGACTGGGCGGGGACGCGCGACCGCAGCTGGGGCGTCCGCCCCGTCGGCGCCAGCGAACCGCAACCGCCGCCCGAGGGCAATTTCAACCAGTTCTTCTGGCTGTGGACGCCCTGCAATTTCGATGACCGATCGCTGTTCTTCCACAGCAATGACGATGGCGTCGGCGCGCCATGGAACCGCCGCGCCGTGATCATTACGGATGGCGGCGCAGAACAGCATTTCGACGCCGCAGGCTTCGCGATCGGCTGGCAGGCGGGAACGCGGCGCATCGCGAAAATGCGATGCGATCTGGGTGCGGGCCGCTCGCTCGCGCTCGTACCATCGGGGCCGGTGTTTGCGATGAGCGGCCTTGGCTATACCCATCCGATCTGGGCGCATGGGCGCGATCAGGGCGCCGAGGTCGCGGTCGCACACGACAGCCTGACCGAAGCCGAGCGCGGCTGGGGCAATCCGCTCGCTATGCACATTCAGGCCTTCACCACCGCCGAACTCACCGATGGCGACACGGTGCATCGCGGCGTCGGCATGCTCGAACAATTGTTCGTCGGGCCGCATCTGCCCAGCGGGCTCACGGGCCTGATGGACCCTGCCGCATGAGCTTTCCGACCTCGCCCACCGCGATGACCCCGGCGTGGCTCGCGGCGGCGCTGGGACAGGAAGCGGACGCGCTTCGCGGCTTCACCGCCGCCAAAGTCGGCACCGGGCAAATGTGCGACAGCTTTCGCCTGACGCTCGACTGGGCGGGCGGCGTCGAGGCGCCCGCCAGCGTGATCGCCAAATGCCCAAGCCACGACGAGGCAAGCCGCAACATCGCCAAGCTCGTCGGCACCTATATCAAGGAAGTCAGCTGGTACCGCGAGCTGGCGGCGGACAGCGGCGTCCCCGGTCCGCATTGCCATTTCGCCGACATCGCGGCGGATGAGGTCGATTTCATCCTGATTCTCTCCGACCTCGCGCCTGCGCGTGCCGGCGACCAGCTCGCCGGGCTGGGGCTTATGGGATTGAAGCCGTGCATCGACGCCGCGGCGCGGCTGCACGCGCTGTTGTGGAACGATGCGCAGCTTGCCGAATTGCCGTGGCTGTCGCGCGACAATAGCACGCTGGTCCGCGCGCTCTTCCCCCAGCTCTATCGGGGCTTTCGCGAACGCTATGCCGACCGCCTTGCCCCCGAACTGCTCGATGTCGGCGCGGGGCTGGTCGAGCGGCTCGACGCCTTCATGGGCCGCGAGCCTGCCGCGCGGACGATCGTTCACGGCGATTTGCGCATCGACAATATCCTGTTCGCGCCCGACGGCGACAAATGCTGGCTCGTCGACTGGCAAACGCTGGCCCGCGGCAGCCCCGCCGCCGACCTCGCCTATCTGATCGGCACCAGCATCGCCGACCCTGACGAGCGCTCCGCCGCCGACCGGCCGGCGTTCGACCACTGGATCGCCGCACTGACCGGCGCGGGCGTTACGCCCGATGCCGAGGCGCTGTGGACAGACTATCGCGTCGGCGCGCTCAGCGGCTATTTCATGGCGATCTTCGCATCCATGAGCGTCGAACGCACGGAACGCGGCGACGAGATGTTTGCGGTGATGGCCGAACGCCCGGCGCGGCAGGCACTCGCGCTCGGGAGCCTCGATTTGCTTTAGCCGAGCCGGTGCGGCGTCGGATCGCCGAGTTCACCAACAAGCTGGCGGTAAGCGTCGGCACGGCATTTGGCGTAATGATGGCCAAGGTCTTCGCGCGACATCGGCAGGTCATTCGCGAGCGCGTCGAGAATTGCCGGATCATCGTGCAGCGCGATTTCGCGAACAAGCGCGCCGGGGTCGATATCGAGAACGGCAGCGAGCAGGCGAAAGCTCCGCGCGCGCTGGCGGAACTCAAAATCCATCAGCCGGGCAGAATCCTTTTCCTCCTTGGCGAGGAGAGCTCTGCGAAGGTCGAAAGCCATGGCGACAATCTACGCCGCCCGACCCGCTTCTTCAACGCACAACGAAAAAGGGCGGCCCGTTGCCGGACCGCCCTTCCTTTCTCCGTCCGTCGACGGAAAACTTTTAGCGCTTCGAGAACTGGAAGCTACGACGGGCCTTCGCCTTGCCGTACTTCTTACGCTCGACGGCGCGACTGTCACGGGTCAGGAAGCCAGCCGTCTTGACGACACCGCGCAGAGCGGGTTCGAAACGGGTCAGCGCCTGAGCGATACCGTGAAGCACGGCACCCGCCTGGCCCGACAGACCACCGCCCTTGACGGTTGCGATCACGTCATACTGGCCAACGCGCTCGGTCAGACCGAAGGGCTGGTTGATGACGAGGCGCAGCGTCGGACGTGCGAAATAGACTTCCTGGTCGCGGCCGTTGATGGTGATCTTGCCCGTGCCGGGCTTGACCCACACGCGGGCAACGGCGTCCTTACGACGGCCGGTCGCATAGGAGCGACCCTGCTTGTCGACGATCTTTTCGCGCAGCGGCGCGTTCGAGACCGGAGCAGCGACGGTGCCTTCGACGGCGCCGGCGAGATCCTTGAGATCGGTCATGGTCTGTTCGTCAGCCATTATGCACCCACCTTATTCTTGCGGTTCATCGACGCGACGTCGATCACTTCGGGGCTCTGCCCTTCGTGCGGATGTTCGCTACCGGCGAAAACACGCAGGTTGCGCATCTGCTGGCGGCCAAGCGGGCCACGCGGGATCATGCGTTCGATGGCCTTTTCAAGCACGCGCTCGGGGAAACGGCCTTCCAGGATCTTGGCCGGGCTGGTTTCCTTGATGCCGCCGGCATAGCCGGTGTGCTTGTAATAACGCTTGTCCTGCAGCTTCTTGCCGGTGAACGCTACCTTTTCCGCGTTGATGACGATGACATTGTCACCGCAATCGACGTGGGGGGTAAAGCTCGGCTTATGCTTGCCGCGCAGGATGTTGGCGATGATCGATGCAACGCGGCCCACAACGAGACCCTCGGCGTCGATCAGCACCCATTTCTTTTCGACCGTACCGGCATTGGCCGACGCGGTCGTCTTGGTCAGCGCCTTCATCATGGCACGCTCCTTGACAGATATGGACTGGGGCGACCGGCACGATGCCTGTAGCCCGAAACAAACCGCGCCGCCCGTCCAGCAAGGACATAGCGGCGCTTCGGAGCGGGCCAATGGAGCCAGATGAGCAGAAAGTCAAGCGCAGCGCGGCTTTGCTGACGGGTATTATGATACCTTCATCTATTCCGGCAGGCTGCGGCACGCTTGTCCGTTCCCGGACCAGCGCCTCTACCGCCAACGATTATCGCGCGACGTTCCGCCCCAGTCGGTGGAGCGCCGCTGCCGCAATGGCGACCAGCAGCCCGCCGACCACCTGATGCGCCACCGCGATCCACATCGAAACCCCGGTCACGACCGTCAATATGCCCAGCGCCATCTGGGCAGCGACGACGATCACCAGCAACCTCGCCTCGACCGAGGCGCCGCGCCGCGACAAGGTCCGCGCCAACAACAGCAGCACGAGCGCGGCGACCCACGACCACCAGCGGTGCAGGAAGTGGATCAGGAAGGGATCGTTGGTCAGCGCCATCCATGCGCCGGCCGACCAGTCGATGCCTTCGGGCACGAAATGGCCGTTCATCGACGGCCATGTGCTCGCGACATAGCCCGCGTTGAGCCCGGCCACCCACGCGCCGAGCAGCAATTGGACGAAGAGGACCGCGATCACACCGACGCCGAAGCCCTTCAACCGTGCAGGTCGCGCGCGCTTATCCTTGGCCAGAAGCCGCAAATCGAGCGCCGTCCATACCAGCCCGGCGAGCAGGAACAGCGCGGTCAGCAAATGCGTGGCGAGGCGAAAATGGCTGACGTCGGTACGATATTCGAGCCCCGATGCGACCATCCACCAGCCGATCGCGCCCTGCATCCCAACGAGCGCCGCAAGCGCCAGCAAGCGTGGGCCATAGCCCGCCGGGATCGCCCGCCGCCACGCATACCAGACGAGCGGAACGACAAGCGCCATACCGACGAGCCGTCCCAATATGCGGTGCAGCCACTCCCAGAAAAAGATCGCCTTGAACCCCGCCAGCGACATACCAAGGTTGATCTCCTTATATTCGGGGATCTGCTTGTATTTTTCGAATTCGGCGACCCAATCGGCTTCGTTGAGCGGCGGCAGCACGCCCGAAACCGGGCGCCATTCGGTGATCGACAGCCCCGATTCGGTCAGCCGAGTGATCCCGCCGACGGCAATCACCCATATCACCAACAGGGCGACCGCCCACAGCCAGCGCGCCAGAGCAGCGGGGCGCGGGTTCAAAGCACGGGCATTTGTCGGAAATTTCGTCATCGCCGCCCTATCGCCCCTCACCCGGCGATAGGCAAGAGGCCGAAAGCCGGGCCTTTGGGGAATAATCATGGCCGCGACAGCCCGTAGTTGATAAGCCGCGCCGATGTCGCGTCCCGTCCGGTCCCTGTTTGCCGCACTGTCAGTCCTGGCCGCTACGCCGGCGCTCGCCGTAGCGCCGGCCGCGTCGGCACCCTATGCCACGCTTGCCGCGCTCGAAGCGCGCGTCGCGGCGATCGGTTTCCGCCTGACCACCGCCAATGCCGGCTGGTGCCCGGCGGTTCAGCCGCAGTTCGGCTGGCTGTGGGGCGACCTTCGCCTTTATGGCGAGCGCGACCGCGCCGCCGCCAGCACCACCTATCGGGTCGGCGGCGCCGAGGCACCCTTCATCGCGGCCATTACCCCGGGATCGCCCGCCGCCGTCGCCGGGCTGGACGTGGGCGCCCCGATCCTCGCGATCAATGGCGCTCCACTGCCTGCGCAGCCGGGCGACGATCCCTTTGCGCGCATCACTGCATTGGAAATCCAGCTCGCCGCCTTTCCTCCCGAAACGCCGGTCAACATCACGACAGGCGATAACCGGACTGTGCGCGTCGTTCCCGTCGCGGGATGCGCCAGCGATTTTCGCGTCGAGGACCGCAAGCAGGTCGCGGGCGCCGCCGATGGACGGCTGGTCCTGACCAACGCCGGGCTCGCGGGCTTTGCCGCCGACGACAATGAACTCGCCGCCGCAGTCGCCCACGAACTGGCCCATAATATCCTGCAGCACCGCGCGCGGCTCGATGCGGCGGGGGTCGATCGCGGGCTCGGCAAGCAATTCGGGCGCAGCGCGAGGCTTTTTCGTCAGACCGAGGTCGAGGCTGACCGGTTGTCGGTATGGCTGATGCAGGGCGCAGGCTATGACATCGACGCTGCGGTGCGTTTCTGGCGCGCCTATGGCAAGCAGGGCGGGCCGGTGCTGTTCCAGGCCGGAACCCACCCGCGCTGGAAGGCGCGGGTCGAATCGGTCGAGGCGGAAATCGCCGCGATCAGAAGCGCCCAAGCGGCTGGGACGCCCCTGACACCGCCCCTGATCGGCGCGCCGCCGCCCTTGGAATAACCGCACGCGCATCCTATCTGGGGGGCATCCCTCCCTTTCCCGATCAAGGACTGCCGCCATGACCCGAGAGACCGCCATTTTTGCCGGAGGCTGCTTCTGGTGCACCGAAGCCGTGTTCCAGTCGCTTCGCGGGGTCGAAGCGGTCGAAAGCGGCTATATCGGCGGCGCGGTGCCGAATCCGACCTACAAGCAAGTTTGCAGCGGCGATACCGGCCATGCCGAGGCGATCCGCATCACCTATGACCCCGCCGAAATCGGCTATGCCGATCTGCTCGACGTCCATTTCGCGACGCATGATCCGACCCAGCTCAACCGTCAGGGCAATGACGTCGGTACCCAATATCGCAGCGCGATCTTCCCGCTCGACACCGCACAGGAAGACGCCGTACGCGACGGAATAGCGCGCGCGCAAGCTGACTGGCCGGCGCCGATTGTCACCGCGGTCGAGCCGCTGTCCGACTGGTATCCTGCCGAGGATTATCACCAGTCCTATTGGGACGGCGAAGGCCAGCGCAACCCCTATTGCCTGGCCGTTATCCCGCCCAAGATCGCCAAACTGCGCAAGGGGTTCGGCGATCGGTTGCGCGCGGACTAAAGACCGAACCCGCCCGAACGACCTGTTGCATTATGGTCGCATGACGTCAGTTTTCATTGACTTTCCGGTAGTTTTGGCTAGCGGACCCCCGCGCGCCGGGGCAGGATGGGTTCAGGGCGCAGTTGGGGACCGCGAAAGTGCTGGCATCACTATTTCTGATCGGCACGTTGTTCGCGGCGCCACAGATGTCGATCCAGGCGGCCAGCCAGACGATCGTCGAGGATAGCGCCGACGGCCGGGCCCGCGCGGTCAACCGCATGCTCGGCGGCATCATCAGCTATGCCCGCTGGCCCGGCAAGCCAGCGAACATGCCGCGCTCGATGTGCATCGTCGGCGCGCCGCAGATGACCAATCGCATTGCCCCCGGGGGCCCGACTGTATCGGTGCGCCGCATGACGGTCGCCGGCATCACCGACGATGGCGGCTGCGACATCATCTTCATGGGCCGAATGCCCGCCGCCGACCGCCTGCGCCTGATCGGCTGGGTCCGCAGCCGCCCGGTGTTGACCGTCACCGACGACGACGCGGCCTGCGTCCATGGCGCGATGTTCTGCCTCGACGGCCGGCGGACCAGCCTCAGCTTTTCGGTCAACCTCGATTCCATTGGGCGCGGGCCGCTGCGCATCGATCCGCGCGTGTTGAAGATCGGCGGCAGCGAATGACCGAGCTTCCCGTCGAACGCCCCGCGCCCGAAAAAACGCCCGAAAGAGCGGGGCCGCGCACGACACTGCAAAAGCTGTTGTCGCGTTTTCATTTCGGCATCACCCTATTCGCCGTCGCGCTGTCTGGGCTCACCATCCTGCTTGCCGGAGTCACCGCGCTGCTCGGCTCGGCCGACCGCAATCTGGAACTCGCCGCGCAACTCGGTGCCTATGGCGCCGAACCGGCACTGGTGTTCGCCGACCCGCAGGCAGCGCGCGAGGGGATCGCACCGCTGACCCGCATTCCGGGCATCGCCCGGCTGCGCGTCCTCGACGACCGGGGCAAACCGCTCACCGAATGGACGTCCCCTGCCAAGGACCCCATCCCGCTGCTGACAGGCATCTTCTTTCCAAAGCCTGCATCGGTCGATGTGCGGCGCAATGGCTCCGTCATCGGCACGATCGAAGTGTGGGGCGATTCGTCGACGCTGACCGACTATGTCCGGATCGGGTTGCTGGCCGGCCTCGTCTGCCTGTTGATCACGGCCCTTGGAACTATTTTTCTGGCGCGGCGGTTCGAATATGAGCTGGTCAAACCGCTCAACGAAATTGCAACCGTGGCCCATGACGTGCGCCTGCACCGTCGCTTCGACAAACGCGTGACGCCGTTGGGCATCGCCGAACTCGACCGGCTGGGCGGCGACATCAATGCGCTGCTCGACGAATTGCAGGGCTGGCAGGGCACGATGGAAAGCGAAAATAAGATCCTCGCCCATCGCGCCTCGCACGACACGCTGACCGCGATGCCCAACCGCGCCGCCTTTGACGAGCAGTTGGCGCTGCGCATCCAGTCGGCGCAAAGCCGGAACGACCGCTTCGCCCTGCTGTTCATCGACGCCGACAACTTCAAGGCGGCGAATGATAATTTTGGCCATTCGGCGGGTGACGCCGTGCTGGTCGCCCTCTCGGGCCGGATCAAGGACACGCTGCGCAAGGGCGATTTCGCGGCACGGATCGGCGGCGACGAATTTATCGTGATCATTGATCCGTTGGGCAATGACGCCAGCCCCGATGATCTGGCCAGCCGCGTTCGCGCGGGCGTCGCCCGGCCTATCAACCTGCCCGGCGGTGACAGCTATGCCATATCGGTGAGCGTCGGCGTCGCCGTCTATCCCGACGACGGCACGGACCCGACCGCGCTGCTCACTGCGGCCGACGCCGCGATGTACACCGATAAGCTGACCAGTCGTTCGTGATCTGCCACCCCCAGCGGAGTTACCCCATGACCTATGCCCTCCCCCCCCCATTCCGTCTTATGATCGTCACGGCGTTCGCCGCCTTGCTCGCCGCATGCCAGAGCGCGCCGCCGGCCCGTGGCTTCACCCCGGCACAAATCGTGGTGCTGAAGGCCGAAGGATTTATCGAAACCGAGAGTGAGGCCGACGACAGCTGGCAACTGACCCTGACCGAACGCCTGCTCTTTCCGTCGAACGAAAGCGCTCTCCAGCCGGGGCAGGCCGACCGCATCACCACGCTTGCACGCAACCTGCTGTCGGTCGGCATCGTCAGCGCGCGCGTCGAGGGACACAGCGATTCGACCGGAGCGAGTGCGTATAATCTGGCGCTGTCAAAGGCGCGCGCAGAGGCGGTGGCCGCACCTTTGACGGCCGGCGGTATGCGCTTCACCCCCCAGCAGATCGTCGGGCGCGGCGAAACGCTGCCCTTGTCGAGCAATGCGACGCCCGAAGGACGGCAGGACAATCGGCGCGTCGTCGTGATCGTGTCGCCCGAATAAGCCATCGGGTCGGCGGCACCGGCCCGGCTTCGCTTTCCTTGCTTCGTCCTCATCGCTATGGCCCGATCCATGAAACCGATCCGCAAAGCCGTCTTTCCCGTCGCAGGCCTCGGCACCCGCTTTCTTCCCGCAACCAAAGCCATTCCGAAGGAGATGCTGCCGGTCGTCGACCGGCCGCTGATCCAATATGCGGTCGACGAGGCGCGCGAGGCGGGGATCGAGCAGATGATCTTCATCACCGGCCGCGGCAAGGGCGCGATCGAGGATCATTTCGACATCGCGTTCGAACTGGAAAAGACGATGTCGGAACGCGGAAAGGACCTCTCGGTCCTCGAACCGACGCGCCTTGGGCCGGGCAATTGCGCCTATGTCCGCCAGCAGGAACCGATGGGTTTGGGCCATGCCATCTGGTGTGCGCGCGACATTGTCGGCGACGAACCCTTCGCCATCTTCCTGCCCGATGAGTTCATGCACGGCTCGCCCGGATGCATGAAGCAGATGGTCGATGCCTACACCCAGGTCGGCGGCAATCTGATCTCGGTCCTCGAAGTGCCGCGAAGCCAGGTATCGAGCTATGGCGTGATCGCGCCGGGCCGAAGCGACGGCACCTTGACCGAGGTCATGGGGCTTGTCGAAAAGCCCGCCGTCGCCGACGCGCCGTCGAACCTGATCATTTCGGGCCGGTATATCCTGCAACCCGAAGTGATGCGGGTGCTGGAAAAGCAGGAAAAGGGCGCGGGCGGCGAAATCCAGCTCACCGACGCCATGGCGACGATGATCGGCAATCAGCCATTCCACGCGGTAACCTTTGACGGCGCGCGCTATGACTGCGGATCGAAGGCCGGATATATTCAGGCCAATCTGGCGGTCGCGCTCGAACGGCCCGACATGGCGGACGAAGTTCGCGCCTTCGCGATCGACCTGCTCAAATAGGATGCGGCACCGGCGGGACCAGCCCGCCGGTACACGCGGTTTATTCGCCCTTGATGTCGGGCTTGGCGACGCTGTCGGCGCCGATCGTCCGGTACAGCCAGCCGCCAACGAGACCGCCGACGAGCGGAGCCAGCCAGAACAGCCACAATTGCTGAAGCGCCAACCCGCCGACGACAAGCGCCGGGCCGGTGCTGCGCGCCGGATTGACCGAGGTGTTGGTCACGGGGATCGAGATCAGGTGGATCAGCGTCAGCGCAAGGCCGATGGCGATCGGTGCGAAACCCGCTGGCGCGCGGCCATCGGTCGACCCCATGATCACCCACAGGAAGACCGCGGTCAGCAGGATTTCGATCGTGACCCCGGCGATCAGATCATAGCCGCCAGGCGATCCTGCACCGACGCCATTGGCCGCGAGGCCGTTGGTGGCGAGGTCATAGGCGGGATTGCCGCTCGCGACATAGAATAGCAGGAAGGCCGCGACGATGGCGCCCGCGACCTGAGCGGCGACATAGAGCGGAATGTCGCGCGCGTCGAAACGACCGCCTGCCCACAGGCCGACCGTCACGGCGGGATTGAGGTGGCATCCCGAGATATGGCCGATCGCATAGGCCATCGTCACGACCGTCAGGCCGAAAGCCAGCGCAACGCCCAGAAAACCAATTCCAAGTTCAGGAAAACCGGCCGCGAATACCGCGCTGCCGCAACCGCCAAAGACAAGCCAGAATGTGCCGATAAACTCGGCCAGACCCTTTTGCATATTGGTCATATGTGACCCTCCTCCCCGCCGGCGGCCATGCGCCGCTGGCGCGGGGGCATCCTAACAGCGCGGCGCCGCGCAGCAAGTGTTTGCGGACATCCGCAGAATCAGGCGGCAGCCACCGCTTCGACGAAGTGGCGCGCGCGCTGGTGCAGCGACAAGGCCGCCTGCGTGAGCCCCGAGGACAATTGCCCCAGCGCCGTCGCACCGTCGCCTACCGCCCCCGCGCCATGACCGATTTCCTGAATCCGGCCGTCGATTTCGCGGCCCGCCGACACCGCCTGCTCGACATAGCTCGCGATCATCCATGTCGTCGCGCTTTGCCCGTCGACGGCCCGGTCGATCGCGTCGGAAAAGACATTATTCTCGTCGATCGCCTTTTCCACTTCGACGACACCCGCAGTCACCTGACCGACGATATCGCGGATATGATCGACATAGCGGGTGATATCGCCCGCGGCGGACCGCGTCTGGCTGGCGAGCGTCTTGACCTCGGACGCGACGACGGCAAAGCCGCGCCCGGCGTCACCCGCGTGCGCCGCCTCGATCCCCGCGTTGAGCGCCAGCATATTCGTGCGGCTCGCCATGTCGATAATCAGCGCCAGCATCTGTTCGATCGACTGGCTGGCCGCCTGCAGCGCCAGGGCGCGCTCGCCGGCCTGCTTGACCTTTCGCTGCGCGTCCTGCCGGACCGCGCGCGCGCGCGACCCGTCGTCGACAATTTTCGCCATCGTCGCGGCGAGCGTATGGCCGCGGTCGCCCAGTTCGCGCAGCCCCGCCAAAGTCTGCGCCGATGCACCGGCGACGGTCACGGCATCGCCCCCGGTTTGCCGGGCGCGATCGGACAATCGCTCCGCGACCGTTTCGACCTCGCGCGCCATGTCCGAAAGCGTCGCCGACAGGGCGGCGATATCCTGCTGGAACCGGCGGCCGGCGTCATCGATCCCGGCCGCACGTGCGGTGTGTTCCTGTGCGATCTCCACCTCGCGCAGCATCGCCAGTCTGGCGAGTTGGCCGCTGTCGAGCGTCTCGACGAACCGGCCGCGATCGACAAGGACCAGATTGTCATGGCCTTGCGACCGCGACATCAGGCGCAGCAGATCGGCAGTCGATTGCGCCACATCGGCGGTCAGGCACGGCTCGATCATCGTGGCAATGGATCCGCCGATCGTCGGGTTCTGCATCAACGAGAACCAATAGGGGCAAAAGAGCAGTTCGCGCACCCGCTGTTCGCGGATGACACCAACCGGCTTACCGGCTCCGTCGAGCACCGCCAGCACGTGCAATTGGGGATCGCCGCGGAACAGGTCGATCACCTGCGACAGATGCGCGTCGCCTTCGATCGCGACCGTATGGCCGATCGACGGGGCAAGGGCGATGTCCATGGTACTTTTTCTTCCTGTTTCGGTCCTGTTACGCCGCCGGGACCTAGAACATGCTGGTAAACACGGTTTTAACCATTTGTTTCAGTGATATGACAGACCGCCGCAAGAACAGGGTGTCTACCGCAATCATCTGTTCAGATCGCGGCGGTTATGCGATGAAGCCGCATCGCCGGGAGAGTGAAAATGCGCGTCGTGATTATCGCACTATTGTCAGCGCCGCTGCTCACCGGCTGCTTCAGCGCCGTGAAGACAGTCGTCACCGCACCGGTAAAGGCCGTCGGACAGGTTGCCGACTGGACGACCACCAGCCAGGACGAATCCGACCGCAACCGCGGCCGCGAAATGCGCAAGCGCGAGGAACAGGTCGGCAAGCTGTCGCGCCAGCGCGATAAGGCGGCCGAAAAATGCCAGCGTGGCAACGCCGAACAATGCCAGCGCGTCGAGGTGCTGGAGCATGAGATCGAAGCCGCAATGGCGGCGCCGCTCTGATCCATCGCGGCACCGGGCCGCTGCCCCGCCGTCAGGCAAAGAAAATCAACGCACCCGCCGCCCGGTCCACACAACCCGGCCGACAAGCTGAACCGCCGCCATCGGCAGGTCGTCCCAGCTTTTATAATGCGCATTGTCACTGATGACCGAGACGCGCCCCGGCCCCGGCGCGCGCGCGACGCGCTTCACCATCAGCACATCGTCCATGCGCAGAACATAGATGCCGTCGCGCAACCGCGCCGCCGCGTCGCCGCCATCGACCATGATGTCGTCGCCGTCGTTCAGCGTCGGCGCCATCGAATCGCCCTCGACCCGGATGATGCTGAGCGCACGCGGGTCGGCGCCCAGCCCGCGCAGCCATTTGGGGTCGAACGCGACCTCGCCCTCGACCGCTTCCCCGTCGACGCTCGCCCCCGGCCCCGCCGAAGCGCCGATCGCAAGCTTCGGCACCAGGATCATGCCGGGACCACGAACCCGCGCCGGTGCAGCGATGCGCTGTACCGGGCCACCCAGCATCGCCTCGGACACCCCCAGATAGGCGGCGATGCGCGCGCGATCCTGCTCGGCCAGCCGTCGCGGCGATCCGCGCTTGATATATTGCTGGATATAGGCGGGATTGCGCCCGATCTTCGCCGACAGATGGGCATAGTCGATGCCCTTGTCCTGAAGCAGACGGTCAAGCGCCGCGCGCGGATCCTGAAAATTATCGGACAAAGACGGGTCCTTTCCATTTCCTCCTAGCAAGAGGATTTTTCCTAGACAAGTAGGAAATCATGCTCTTTGATAGGAAATATCCTATTGGGCGAGTCGCCCGGTCGGTGTCGGATGGGGAGTAGAAAATGGAACGCAGCCTGCTGCAACGGATCGAAGCCTTCATGAAAGAATCGGCGATGCCCCCCAGCGTCTTCGGCCGCGCCGCAGCGTCCGATCCGCGGCTCGTCAGCGACCTGCGCGGCGGTCGCGAACCTGGCCGTCGCCTGATATGCCGTCTGGAACATTTCATGAACAAATGGCGCGCGGAGCATCGGGCCGGACGCGTCAAACCGGTGGGCGACCGCCGCGCGCGCGGGGCGCGGAGTGCCATGGGAGCGGAGGCATGATGCGCTGGTCGCCCGCGCCGCCGCCGCGCCCCGGTTGCCCGCACCGCCGGCTACGCCGCCTGCTTGAGCGCGAACTTCCCCCCGGGCTCATGGTAGGAATTTCAACGCTGCGTCCGTGGGCGAGCGCCAATTTCGTCGGCGCACGCCACTTGTTCGACTGTTCCTATGCCGTGGGCGAAGCGGCACCGCTGCGCTGCGCGCTAAAGGATCGGCTCGACGCGGTCCTGTGGAAGCTGCCCGGGCATATCGTCGCCGACATCGCGGTCGAAGCAAGCGATGGCCCGGGGATGATGCGAATCGAGATGCTGACCGTCGAGGATTGAACGGCGTCAGCCCGCGGCGTGGCGCGTCATCCGTTGCAACGTGCCAAGCGCAGCCTCGAGCGCGAAATCGACATCCGGCGCGCTCGGCACAGGAATCTCCGAATCGGGCATTTCCGTGACGGGAGCCGCTGCGAGGTTAACCGCGGCGGACTCGGCCTCGCGGCGGCGTGCCAGCCCCGCCTCGAGCCGCGCGACCATCGCGCCAAGGCTGTTGTCGACGGGGTCAGGCGTCACGGGTGCCGGCGCCGTCGCCATTTCGGCGGGCTGCAACCAGGGCTCGTCGCCCGTCGGTGCGGGCTCGGCGGGCGCAAGATCGCCCAGCACCAGTTCGTCGCCATAATCATATTCATCGGCCGGTTCGGCGAAAGTGATGCCGACGTCATCATAAGCCTCGTCGGCGAGGGGCATGATCAGCGGTCCCAGCCCTTCGGCGGGCAGGTCGCGCCCGGCCCGAATCGGCGGGCGCGGCGGATCGTCGGGGTGAAGGTCGGCGCGGCGGCGCGGCAAGGCTTCGTCATCGGCCGCGTCGCGCTCGTCCTGGCGGCGCATCCGGCGGCGCAGCGCCGAAAACCCGGCTTCATCGGGCCTGGCGATGACCAGCGCGACGATCCCGGCGATCAACGCGGCAACCACCGCCATGCCGAGCGCCATCGCGAGTCGTCCGCCATTGCCGATCGGCTGTACGAACAGGTCCGACAAACGGTCGAGATAAAGATTCCAGCTGATCCCAGCGACCCACGAAAAGGGCATTACGGCGGCAAACAAAAAGACCACCGCGCCTGCGCCGATCACCGCCGGAATGGCTGGCCGCAGGCCGCTCAGCACCGTCTTCCACATCGGAGTGGCGGAATTTTCGCTGGCATATTCCATATCGTTCCAAATCCGTCGGCGCCGCAGGAACGCCTTGCTTCTATTTCGTCAGGTCGCGCTGCCGCGCAGCAATTGCTGGTAAACAGGCTCGTAACGCAAAATGTTTGACGACCAGTTACGATCGGCTTCGACAAAAATCCGGGCGGTGCGGCGACGCGCCTCCCACATGCCGCGATCGCCCAGCAGCGCCGCCAGCGTTGCGGCGATCGCCGCCGGATCGTCGGGCGCGAACAGGCTGCCCGTCACCCCATCCTCGATCAATTCGCGGTGCCCCCCGACGTCGGATGCCGCGACCAGCTTGCCCTGCGCCATGGCCTCCAATGGCTTGAGAGGGGTGACAAGGTCGGTAAGCCGCATCTTCTTGCGCGGATAGGCGAGGATATCGATCAGCGAATAATAGCGTTCGACCTGTTCATGCGGCACGCGGCCGACGAAATGGATATGCGCCGCGACCGGCGATGCCGCCGCCTGCCGCTTCAGCGCCGCCTCCATCGGCCCGCCGCCGACGAGCAGCAACTGCGCCGCCGGCTGCGCCGCGACCAGCGCCGGCATGGCCGCGATCAGGTCGTCGATACCCTCATAATCGTAAAAACTGCCGATAAAGCCGATCACGGCATCGGTCGCAGCCAGCCCCAATTGCCCCGCAAGCCCATCGTCGCGCGGCGGCGGGGCGCCGAACAGTTCCAGATCGACGCCATTGGGCGACACGGTGATTTTCGCCGGATCGATACCGCGCGCGATCAGGTCGCCGCGCAGCCCCTCGCAAATCACCGCTACCGCATCGGCCGATTTCACCGCACGCGTCTCCAGCCAGCGGGTCAAATGATAGCGCGCACTGCGCTCGGTCCCGGTGCCATTGCCGACCGCCGCATCCTCCCAGAATGCGCGAATCTCATAGATCACCGGAATGCCGAGCCGCTTGCCGACGCGCAGCGCAGCCATGGCGTCCAGCACCGGCGAATGCGCGTGGAGCACATCGGGCCGCCATTCGCGGGCCAAAGCCTCGATCCGGTCCGTAAAGGCGCCAATCTCGCGCCATTCGCGAATCGGCGAACGCATGGGTGCGATCGGCGGGGTGCGGTAAAAGGTCAGCCCGTCGACCGTTTCGCCGTCGGCCCCGGGTTCGGGATGACGCACGCCGGTGACGCCCGCGACCTCCCACCCCTTCGCCACCTGCGCCTTCATCAGCGCGCGCGTGCGAAACGTGTAGCCGCTGTGCGCGGGCAGACTATGGTCGAGGACATGTAAAATGCGTGTCATGGGCTAGCTGCCCTGACATAGAAGGCTTAACGCCGCGTCAACCCCATTCGATTAAAGCCGCTGCGGCGATCATATAGTTCGCGAAAGAAAGCAAGGCGTTACCGGACCGATGGTCGACAATCTTTCCATTGCCCTGACCCATGTACTGATGGCGATCGCGCTCTGGCGCCTGCTCCACCGCGACGATCTCGATCAGGAGGTCAGCCCGCGCAAGCTGTGGGAACAACGCCGCGATGCCGACATGACCGGCCGGGACACGCCTCGCGATGCGTGACATCGCCTTCATCGCCTTTTTGTTCGCCTTCATCGGGCTCGGCTTTCGCCGACCGTTCCTGTTCGTCCTGTGCTTTTGCTACATCGACATCGTCGCGCCGCAACGCCTCAGCTATTTCCTGATCAACTCGATTCCGATCTCGCTGATCGTCTTTGGCCTTGCGATCGGCGGCTGGCTGTTTGCCGACGACAAGCGCGACACGCGCTGGTCGGGACGGCAATCGCTGCTCGTCATGCTGCTCGGCTATTGCTGGATGACGACGATGATGGCCGATTTCCCGGTCGAGGCGCAGGATAAATGGAGCTGGGTGTGGAAGGCGCTGGTCTGGGCAATCTTCCTGCCGCTGACGCTCCGCACCAAGCTGCGGATCGAGGCGCTGGCGCTGATCATGCTGTTGTCGGCGGCTTCGATCGCGATCGCCGGCGGACTCAAGACAGCGGGCGGCGGCGGCGGCTATGGTCAGCTGCAGCTGCTGCTCAACGAAAATTACGGCCTTTACGAAGGCAGCACCATGTCGACGGTCGCCATCTCGATCATCCCGCTGATCCTCTGGTATCGCCGCCACGGCACGATTTTCCCACCCGACTGGCGCGTGTCGCTGTTCTGCTTTGCCCTCGCCTTCGCCTGCATGCTGCTGCCGATCGGGACGCAGGCGCGCACCGGCCTCGTCTGCCTTGCGGTCCTCGCGGTCCTGTCGCTGCGCGCGGTCAGGCACCGCCTGCTCTACATCGCCGGCGCCGGCCTGCTCGTCGCCGCCGCCATCCCGCTCCTGCCGCAAAGCTATACCCAGCGGATGGAAACGATTCAGGGCTATAAGGCCGACCAGTCGGCTTCGACCCGCGTCGCCGTGTGGAAATGGACCTGGGACTATGTGAAGGAAAATCCGCTCGGCGGCGGGTTCAACGCCTATCTCCAGAATCATGTCCGCGTTGAAAAGGCGGCGGGCCCCGGAAACGCACCGGATGCCGAAGCCGGCGCCTATGAGGAACGCGCGCGCGCCTATCACAGCGGCTATTTCGAAATGCTGGGCGAACAAGGCTTTCCGGGCTTGGTCCTCTGGTTGTTGCTGCACTTCGCCGGGCTGGTGCAGATGGAACGGACGCGGCGGCGATACCTCAAGACGCGACGGGCGGAGGAGGAATGGATCGCGCCCTTTGCCACCGCGCTCCAGCACGGTCACATCGTCTATCTTGTCGGGTCGCTGTTCGTCGGCATCGCCTTCCAGCCTTTCATCTATATGATGCTGGCACTCGAAATCGGGCTTTCGACCTATTGCCGCCGCCGCGAACGCGAAGCAGGCTGGCGGCCGCAGATGCAGTCCCGGGGCTTCGCCAGAACATGACGGCCGCCACGCCGAAAATCTTGCTGCCCACCCTGACCGGGCTGCGCGGGATCGCGGCGCTTGCCGTACTGTTTTACCATATTCGCGGGGGCATGGGCGGATTCCTGCCCGATCATGTCATCGCCTGGCTCGCTCAAGGCTATCTGGCGGTCGACCTGTTCTTCGTGCTGTCAGGCTTCGTACTCTGGTGGAATTATGGCGCGCAATTTCGCGATCAGGGCGCCCGCGCTGCACCGCGCTTCATCGTGCGGCGCGTCGCCCGCATTTTTCCGCTCCACCTCGCCATTCTGTCGGCGATGGCGCTGTTCGCGCTCGCGCTGCTGGCCAGCGGGCGCGATCCCGGCGACCATTATGCCTTCGCGCAATTGCCCGCGCATTTCCTGCTGATCCAGAATTGGGGCTTTGGCGATCAACTGCGATGGAATGACCCCGCCTGGTCGATCTCGACCGAATGGGCGGCCTATCTGCTGCTCGCAATGGCGGGGGGATGGCTGGCGCGGCGGACGGTCGGACCATGGTCCTTTCCATGCCTTGTCCTCGCGCTATCGGCCGGGCTCGGCCTCTGGTTTGCCGTGACCGGGCGAACCGGCATCGGCGACGACATCCCCGTCACCGGCCTTGCGCGCTGCCTGATCGAATTCACCTTGGGAATCCTGCTGTGCCAATGGTGGAGTGTGCAGCGAAGCCGGAAACAGGGCGCCGTCATCATCCATGCCACGCTGGCGGGACTGGCGGCCGTTGCCGGAATTTTGCTGGTGACGGGCCTGTCACAACCGGCCGCCGTGCCGATCGCCATGGTCGCGATCGTCGGCCTCGCACTTCAGGTCTCGCAGCTGTCGCGGCCACCGCTCTCGGGCAAGCTCGCGCAATGGCTGGGCGACATCAGCTATGCGGTCTATCTGTCGCACTTCTTCCTGTGGATCCTGTTCAAACTATTCTTCGTCGCTGATCCGCTCCGCGTCGCACCCGTCGCGATCATCGCCTTTGTCGCGCTGACGCTGGCGGTATCGCACCTCCTCCATATCGGCTTGGAGGTGCCGGCCCGCCGCATTGCGCAAAATGCGGGCGACAACCTCCTGCGCGCGGCCACGGCGCGGCGCAATCGCGCGGACAGCATCGAAAACTGACCGCGCCGAGCCGGTCGTTTCCCTCCGGCCGGCGGGAACCTCCGCCACCGCGACACGTTGGTCGATGCAACCGCACGGGGCACGCCCCCTTCACCGCATCGGCACGCTAGGGACGTTGAATTCCGCATTGCAAATGCGCCAGCCAGCCCTAGCTTGCCGATCCCGGCCCAACCACCTCTCACCCCCGAAAGAACCGACGTGACCTTGCATTTCCTTGCCGCTGCGACCGCTCGACCCGATGCCCAGCTCCGCCTGTGGTGGGACAGCAGCGTCGCGTGGGTCGATTCGCATTGGCTGCAGATCGCGATTGCCGTGGGGGCGGGCCTTGCCATCTATTTCCTGCTGTCGATGACCCGCGGCTTCGCGCTCAGGCGCGCGCAGGCGGCCCCCGGCCAGTTCACGCTAACTGATATCGTCGGGCGTGTTCTTCACAAGACCAAATCGGCCGTCCTCGCCATCGTCGCGATCCGGATGGTCGCGGGCTATGCCCAGCCACCCGCGATCATCATGGCCACGATCAATTTCGTCTTCACCGTCGCGGTGGTGTTGCAGGTCGCGATCTGGGCACGCGAGATCATCATCGGCCTGATCCAGCGCCGCGCCTCCGACGGGCATAATGAAACATTGTCCAATGCGATGGGGATTATCCGTCTGCTGATCAGCGTCGCGCTGTTCGCGATCGCCGCGATCGTCATCCTCGACAATATGGGGGTCAATGTCACCGGGCTGGTCGCCGGCCTCGGCATCGGCGGCATCGCGATCGGCCTTGCCGCGCAGGGGATTTTTTCCGACCTGTTCGCATCGCTGTCGATCATCTTCGACCGCCCGTTCCGCGTCGGGGAGACGATCAAATATGACACGAGCACCGCGACGGTCGAACGCATCGGGCTGAAAAGCACGCGGCTCCGTTCGCTCAATGGCGAGTTGCTGGTCATTTCGAACACCAATTTGCTGGGCAAGGAAATCACCAATTTCGCCAATCTCCACCGCCGCCGCATCACCTTCCGGATCGGCGTCATCTATCAGACGACCCCGACGATGCTGCGCGACCTGCCCGCCTTGCTTCAGGCGCAGGTCGAGGCCGGGGGGCATGAGTTCATTCGCTCCAGCTTCCTGACCTTCGGCCCGTCGAGCCTCGATTTCGAATTGCTCTTCGATGTGTTCAGCGACGATTTCGACGTCGTCGCGGCGGCGCGGACCGACATCGGCATCCGCCTGTTCGAGGCGATGGCGGCGGCGGGATATGAATTCGCCTATCCGACGCAGACGACCTTCACCGCCGCGCCCGACGGCACGATGATCATGCCCTATGCCGAGTCTTCCCGGGCCAAAGCGGGCGCCGCAAAGGCCGCCAAGCCCGCCTGACGCTACGGCGCTGCGGCGCAAAAGCTTGGCCCTTGTGCTTTGGCGCCCGACCGGCCTAGAAACCCCGCCTCACAAGATAGGATAGGGGAAGATCGATGGGCGGAATCACGCCACAGGAACTGCAGGCCAAGGTCGGCGAGCATCTCGGCACCTCCGATTGGGTGCTGGTGGATCAGGAGATGATCAACAAATTCGCCGACGCGACCGGCGACCATCAGTTCATCCATATCGACGTCGAAAAGGCGAAGCTGACGCCGTTCGGCGGCACCATCGCCCATGGTTTCCTGACCTTGTCGCTGATCCCGATGCTCGGCGCCAGCACCGACGGCCCCAAGGTCGCCGATGTCAAAATGGGCGTCAACTACGGCGGCAACAAAGTCCGCTTCCTCGCGCCTGTCCGCTCGGGCAAGCGCGTGCGCAGCCACATCAAATTGCTCGAGCTCGACGAAAAGCGTCCGGGCCAGTGGCAGCAGACCAACGAAATCACGATCGAGATCGAAGGCGAGGAAAAGCCCGCGCTGATCGCCGAATGGATCACGCAGTTTTTCGTCTGATCCTGCCCTCCCCGGCAAAGACCTGTTCAGATTGACCAAGAAGGAAGTTCATCATGCGTGACGCCGTCATCGTTTCCACCGCCCGCACCCCGCTGACCAAGGCGGGCCGCGGCTCGTTCAACAACACGCTCGCCCCGACGCTGGGCGCCTATTCGGTCCGCGCCGCAGTAGAGCGCGCCGGCCTCGAAGGCGGCGAAATCGATGACGTCGTATTCGGCGCCGCGATGCAGCAGGGTTCGCAGACGATGAACGTCGCGCGCCTGATCGGCCTGCGCGCCGGCCTGCCCGTTACCGTTCCCGGCATGTCGATCGACCGCCAATGCTCGTCGGGCCTGATGACCATAGCGACCGCCGCGAAGCAGATCATCGTCGACCGTCAGGACATTTGCGTCGCTGGCGGCGTCGAAAGCATCTCGAAGGTCAGCGGCAGCGGCAAGGTGTTTATCGAAACCGACGCCGAACTGCTCGCGATGCACAAGGACACCTATATGCCGATGATCGGCACGGCAGAGGTCGTCGCCAAGCGTTATAACATCAGCCGCGAAGCGCAGGACGAATATTCGTTCCAGTCGCAGCAGCGCACTGCCGCTGCGCAGGCTGCGGGCAAATATGCTGACGAGATCGTCGCCTGCAAGGCGACGATGGGCGTGATGGACAAGGAAACGAAGGAAATTTCGTTCCATGAAGTCGTCGCCGACAAGGATGAGTGCAACCGTCCCGACACCACCCTCGAAGGACTGCTCAGCCTGAAGCCGGTGATGGGCGAAGGTCACACGATCACCGCAGGCAACGCCAGCCAGCTCGCCGACGGTTCGTCGGCCGTCGTCGTGATGGAAGCCAAGGTCGCCGAAAAGCGCGGCCTCAATCCGCTCGGCCGCTATGTCGGCATGGCGGTTGCGGGCACCGAGCCCGACGAAATGGGCATCGGCCCCGTTTTCGCGATCCCGAAGCTGCTCGAACGCTTCAACCTCAAGATGGACGATATCGGCCTCTGGGAACTCAACGAAGCCTTTGCCGTGCAGGTTCTCTACTGCCGCGACACGCTGGGCATCCCCAATGAGCTGCTCAACGTCAACGGCGGCTCGATCTCGATCGGCCACCCCTTCGGCATGACCGGCGCGCGCTGCACCGGCCACGCGCTGATCGAAGGCAAGCGCCGCGGCGCCAAATATGCCGTCGTCACCATGTGCATCGGTGGCGGTCAGGGCGCGGCGGGTCTGTTCGAGATCTTCTGATGCGTCTCGACGCTCCGCGTATCGAGCCGGTCGATTTGGACCGGCTCGATGCCGACCAGCGCGCCGCACTCGAACCCTTCCTGGCTACCGATGGTGGCCGGGTCGGGGGCGGGCGGATCCTCAATATTTTCCGTACCCTCGCCCACGCCCCCAAGGCGCTGACCGCCTTCCTCGGCTGGGGCAATTATATCCTGTCGAAGCGCAGCGCACTTTCGCCCCGCGACCGCGAACTCGTCATCCTGCGCACCGGCTATAACTGCCGTTCGGGATATGAATGGACGCAGCACAAGCGCATCGGCCTCGACTGCGGCCTCACCGAAGACGAAATCGCCCGCATCAAGGCGGGGCCCGACGCCCCTGGCTGGAGCGACCTCGACCGCGCGATGCTCCGCGCGACCGACGAACTGAACGGCGATCATCATATCAGCGATGCGAGCTGGGCCGCGCTCGCGCCGCTTGGCGACAAGGGCCGCATGGACCTTGTCATGACCGTCGGCCAATACACCCAGGTTTCGATGATATTGAACAGCTTCGGCGTGCAGGTCGAGGACGGCTGGACCGTCGATCCCGATCTGAAGCCCTGACATCAGGAGAGTGTGATGAGTGGAATTGGTGTAATCGCAACGCTGCGCGTCCAACCCGGCAAGGAGGGTGAATTCGAAGCCGTCTTCGCCGAACTCGCCCCTGCGGTGCGCGCGAACGAGCCCGGCAACAGCTATTACAAGCTATTCCGCACCAGCGAGACCGGCATTTACAAGGTGCTCGAATGCTATGACGACGATGCGGCGGTCGAAGCGCACCGCGCCTCCGAACATTTCCGCACCCTCGGCGCCAGACTCGGTCCGTGCCTCGCCAGCGCTCCCGAAATCGAACGGCTTCCGGCGGTCTGACCAGCGTTCCTGCGACGGAATGAAGATCGGCTGGCGGCCGAAACGCCCCGCCCCCGGTGACTAAAGCCCTCTCCCTTTGGGAGAGGGTTGGGTGAGGGTGTGTGAGGTTCCGCAACCGGCAGTTCCGTAATCTACCGGCGATCCCCTCACCCAACTTCGGCTAGGTTGCTCCGCAACCAACCCTGCGTATCCCTCTCCCGACGGGAGAGGGAAATGACAGATTTACCCCACCCCAAAGCCGCGGTCCTCAGCGCACGCGGTTAAAATGGTTCGTCCGCATCGCGGGCACGCCCCCGGATTCGAAATAGACAACCGTCTCGGTCATCGCATCCCCGTCGGCGGAAACGGTGTAGGTGCGCATCGACCCCGGAATGCCGCCGCGCGCGAGCGCCGTTACCATCACACCGGGCTCGGGCAATCGTGTCGCCGCCATATCGGCCTCGAAATTCCCTTCGACGGGGACGACGCTGCCGTCGGGAACATAGGTTGAGGTCGCCTGCACGACCTTGCCGTCCGGCAGGACGACTTCGACTTTCGTTTTCCATTTGCCGCCACCGGCATCGCTATAGGTGATGGTGACGCTTTTCGGCCGCGCTTCGGGCGGCATCGTCAGGCGGGCGGTGTCGACCGCCCAGCTGCCGATCAGCGGCGATGGCGGCGTCCCGGCGACGGCCGGCGCGCCGTGCATCGCGGCAGCGGCGAGCAGGATCGGATAGAATAGTTTCACCATGGGGCCTCTCCGGAGGAACGCCGATTACCGGCTGATATGCCGGCATAACATCGGATTTCCCGGCCTGTCGAGCGCAGGCCGGCGCCGCATCAACCGACCTCCGCAATCTCCATCGCGCGATCGCCGAGCAGATAGCGCGGCCCGGCGCCGCACTGCGCCGCCTTGTCCTCGCGGTTATAAAGCCCGCAGTTTTTCAGGCTGAGGCAACCGCAACCGATGCAATTGTCGAGCAGCTCGCGCGTCCGCGCGAGCGCGACGATCTGGGCATCGATCCGCGCACGCAGCCCGGTGCTGATCCGCGTCCAGTCGGCGGCGTTGGGCGTCCGCCCCGCGGGCAGACGCTTAAGCTCGGCGGCGATCCCCTCAAGGCTCAGCCCCAGTTGCTGTGCGATCAGGATGAAGGAGACGCGGCGAATATCCGCGCGCAGGAAACGCCGCTGCCCTCCGCCGGTGCGCAGCGCCTCGATCAACCCCTTCGCTTCGTAAAAGCGGATCGCCGACACCGCGACCCCCGTTCGCGTCGCCAGTTCACCAATGGGTATCAGATCGCGCCGGTGCATGCTCGCCTCCTGTCGGTCCAAAGGTCTTGCCGAATATCTCTTGACCTAAACCTCACTTGAGCTTGCAAAAGATCTGCGTCAACCCGAATCAGGAGCGAGCAATATGACGCACGCCTTTATCGAACATGTGAACCTGACCGTCAGCGACCCGGCGCGCACCGCCTCGATCATGATCGCCATCTTCGGCTGGCATGAACGCTGGAGCGGTCCCGCACGCGACGGCGGCCATACGATCCATGTCGGCAGCGACCGCGCCTATATCGCGCTCTACACTGGTCCCGACGGCGAACATGCGAACAGCCGCTATCCCAAGGGCGAACCGCTCAATCATGTGGGGGTGCAGGTCGACGATCTCGACGCGATCGAGGCGCGGGTGAAGGCAGTCGGCCTCATCCCGTTCAACCACGGCGATTACGAACCCGGCCGCCGCTTCTATTTCTTCGACCCCGACGGCATCGAATATGAAATCGTCAGCTACAAAGAGCCTGTGCCGCGCTGAAGCGGGCAACATCGGCGGCGCCCACGCGTTGATCGCTCATCGAGGGAAAGAAAGGACTTTCCGATGAGCGACGACATCAAAAAACATTTCTGGAAGGCATTGGCCGACAGCCCCTATCTGATGGTCGGCCAGACCGGCGAGCGCGAGCATAGCATTCCGATGAACGCACAGCTCGACAAGGATGCGCATGGCGCATTCTGGTTTTTCACCGCCACCGACAACCGGCTCTCGGGCGGCGGTCCCGCGATGGCGCAGTTCGCGTCAAAGGGGCACGACCTGTTCGCCTGTATTTCGGGAACGCTGCGCCGCGAGACCGATCGCGGGGTGCTCGACAAGCTGTGGAACAACGGAATTGCCGCCTGGTATCCCGGCGGCAAGGAAGACCCCAAACTGGTCCTGCTCCGCTTCGATCTCGACGATGCCGAAATCTGGACCGCCGATCCGAGCATCAAGGGCATGCTCAAGCTCGCGACTGGCATGACGATGAAAGAAGGCGAACTCGGCGAACACGCCAAAGTGGCGCTTTAAACCATAGAATCCGTTTGCATCGAGCGAAGTCGAGATGCCCATCGGGAGCGCCCGCTCTATCGGTGTCTCGACTTCGCTCGACACGAACGGGCTAAAGAAACGGCCCGATCCGCCCCTCGCGAAACTCGAACCCGCCCTCGCGGTCGCGCTCCAACAGCGCCGGGCCGTCCAGATCGACCCAGCGCGCGCGCTGCGCCAGCACGAAGGCTGGCCCAATCGCAAGGCTGGTCGACAACATGCACCCGACCATGATCGATAGCCCTGCGGCGTCGGCGGCATCGGCCAGCCGCAGCCCCTCGGTCAGCCCGCCCGCCTTGTCGAGCTTGATATTCACCCCGTCGTAAAAGGCGCCGATCCGCGCGACGTCGGCGGCGGTGTGACAGCTTTCGTCGGCGACGAAGGGCAGTGGCGCATAAATCGGATCGAGCAGCGCGTCGGCACCGACCGGCACCGGCTGCTCGATCATCTCGACTCCCATGTCGGCCAGCGCCTCCGCCTCGCTCAAAATATCGATCTCGCCCCAGCTTTCATTGGCATCGACGATCAGCCGCGCTTCGGGGGCGCCCTTTCGCACCGCCGCAACGCGCAGGCGGTCCTCTTCACCGGTCAGCTTGAGCTTGAGCAGGCGATATCCGTCGGCCGCCGCCGTCGCCGCGCGTTCGGCCATCGCGCCGGGCGTACCCAGCGAGATGGTGAAGGCGGTGACCCGCGCGGTCGGCGCCGCGTCGAGGCCGGCGATCTGCCACAGCCGAAGCCCCCGCTGCCGCGCCTCCAAATCCCACAAGGCACAATCGAGCGCATTGCGCGCGGCGCCCGGTGCCATCAATTCCTGCACCGCCGCCCGCGCCTCTGCGGCGCCCATGTCGGCGATATGCGGCGCGGCGCGCAGCAACTGATCGCGGCACCCCGCCGCATCCTCACCCAGATAATAGATTGGCGTCCCCTCGCCCCGCCCGACGGCGCCCTCTCCCTCAATCTCGGCGACAACGACATCGACATGCGTCTTGGCGCCGCGGCTGATCACGAACGCGCCCGCGACGGGCCAGCGTTCGACACGCGCGCTTTTCAGTTGGATAGCCATGGAACGACAGTAAGGATGTGTGCGATGACCGGCAAATCCTTATCTGAACGCATCGGCGATCTGGGCCACCGCCTCGCCGTCGAAGCGCACGCCGCCTGGCTCGCCGCGCGCGACCCGCGCGTGCCTTGGCTCGCGCGCTTTCTCGCCGTCGCCGTCGCCGCCTATGCGCTCTCCCCGATCGACCTCATTCCCGATTTCATTCCCGTTCTGGGCTGGCTCGACGATCTTATCATCGTGCCGCTGGGATTATGGACGGTCCGCCGCCTGATCGCCGACCCGCTATGGGCCGAACTCCACGCCGCCGCCGAGGCCGCCAGCGAGCGCCCGTCGAGCCGCACCGGCATGATCTTCATCCTGCTGCTGTGGGCCGGGCTGCTCTATCTCGTCTATTGGAGCGTGCGGATATCCCCCTGGCATTAAGGCCAGACCAGGCGGAGGACCATTGAGGCCGGGAACCGCTCCATCTCACCCGCCGTTGCTGCGAATCCATTTCTCGACCGCCGGCGCAATCTCGTCACGCCATTTCCGGCCGTTGAAGATCCCGTAATGGCCGACGCCGCCCGCCATCAGATATTTCTTTTTCGCCGCCGGCAGCGACTTCGCCAGCGTCAGCGCCGCCTTGGTCTGGCCCAGCCCTGAAATATCGTCGCGCTCGCCCTCGATCGCAAGGATCGCAATATCCTCGATCGCCTTCAGGTCGACAGGCTTGCCGCGGTGCAGCATCTCTCCCTTCGGCAGCAAATGACGCTGAAACACGACATCGACCGTCTGGAGATAGAATTCGGACGTCATGTCGCACACCGCACGATATTCGTCGTAAAACTCCTTGGTCTTGTCGGCGCTCTCGCCGTCGCCCTCGACCAGATGTTTGAACATCTCCCAATGGCTCATCATATGGTTGCCAAGGTTCATCGACATGAAGCCCGCAAGCTGCAGGAAGCCCGGATAAACGCGCCGCCCGGCACCCGGATAATAGGCGGGAACCGTCGCGATGACATTTTCCTGGAACCAGGCATAGGGCCGGTTCGTCGCATGCGCGTTGACGGCGGTCGGCGCCTCGCGCGTATCGATCGGCCCGCCCATCATCGTCAGCGTCGCGGGGCGGCACTTATGCTTGTCGGCCGCCATGATCGCCGCGGCGGCAAGGCTCGGCACCGACGGCTGGCACACCGCCAGCACATGCGCGCCGGGACCGATATGCTCGAGCCAGCCGATCAGATAATCGACATAATCGTCCAGGTCGAACCGGCCCGCTTCCAGCGGCACGTTGCGCGCGTCGCGCCAGTCGGTGATCCACACGTCGTGGCCGGGCAGCATCCGCTCGACCGTACCGCGCAGCAGCGTCGCATAATGGCCCGACATCGGCGCGACGATCAGCAGCCGAGGGGCGCCCTTCGTGCCCTTGTGCTTGAAATTCTTGAGCTGTCCGAACGGCCGCCGCGCTTCAATCGCCTCGGTCACCCGCATCGTCTCGCCATCGACGATGGTTTCGAAGAGGTCGAACCCGGGCTTGCCGCGCGGAGCGGCAGCATGGGCAAAAACCTCCAGCGCCGACGCGAACATCGGGCTTCCGCCGAAATAGCCCAGCGGATTTGCGGGATGTTGCATCGCCTGCGCCCCGGCGGTCGCGAGCGCGCTGGCGCCGGCCAGCCAGTTCTTCTGCATTTCAAAGGCGTGATAGAGCATATTCATTCCTTGCGTTGCCCCCAGCGGCGCTCTTTTGGCGCCTGCTTGTTGGCGCCAGTCTAGGGCTTCGGCTCTATTGTGCAATGCATCATAATCGTTGCGGCCGCGAT